>Ga0065707_10082316_pt1 | contig 16942 bp, 19 predicted proteins | sample SwiRhicommuniRL3_FD_59094 | JGI IMG/M metagenome (GOLD analysis project Ga0065707, IMG submission 59094) | Switchgrass rhizosphere bacterial communities from Rose Lake, Michigan, USA - RL3 v2 (version 2) | ecosystem: Host-associated > Plants > Roots > Rhizosphere > Soil | place: East Lansing...
GCATGTCGCGACGGTGGCGTTTCTGGGGCTGGAGGCGCGTGCGGTCGAGGTGCAGGTGCAGATCGCGCCCGGCGTGCCCGCCTTCGTCGTCGTCGGCCTGCCTGACAAGGCCGTCGCCGAAAGCCGCGAGCGGGTGCGCGCCGCGCTCTCGGCGATCGGGCTCGCGCTGCCGCCCAAGCGGATCACGGTCAACCTATCGCCGGCTGATCTGCCCAAGGAGGGGTCGCATTATGATCTGCCCATCGCGCTCGGGCTGCTCGGCGCGATGGGGGTGATCGATGCCGAGACGCTCGCTTCCTATGTCGTGGTGGGCGAGCTCGGGCTCGATGGGCGCGTCGCGCCCGCACCGGGCGTGCTGCTCGCGGCGCTCCATGCCTCGGAGCGCGATCTCGGGCTGGTGTGCCCGGCCGCGCAAGGATCCGAAGCCGCCTGGGCGGGTTCGATCGAGGTGGTCGCGGCCCCAGGGCTGCTCGCGCTGATCGGCCATTTCAAGGGCGGCGTGGCGCTCGTGCCACCGCAGCCGGGGCAGGCCGACATTCCTGCCCCGCTCGCCGATCTCCGCCAGGTCAAGGGCCAGGAAACCGCCAAGCGCGCGCTCGAGATCGCCGCGGCGGGTGGGCACAATATGCTCCTGTTATAACGTAAAGACCCGCGATTTCGGACATTGCTTGTGACTTTGAGCAAGGCGTAACGAGGCTCTAGATCCTATTGCGCAAGAGTGCCGCCTCTCTCCGGAATTGGTCGCACTCCGAGTTTACAGCGCCACTCAATCATCGCGCGGGCGGCGGCGGTGTTCGGCTTTCGAGCCATGAAGCGAACTCATGTGTGGCGGTCGTGATGGCCGATAGGCCAAAAATAGGTTCGATAGCTAGACAGGCTGCAAAAAGGTACAACATAACTGGGAGTAAAAGTTCCCAGCCCCACAAGTAAATTATTTGACGTCGCGAGACAGATAAAGATATGCTTTTGAGCAATCCCCGTAATTTATCGACCTCGCTATTGAGATTGTGGAATATGTCTAAATTGTTTTTAATTTCGTTATAATGATCCAATTGATATATATGTATCGTTTCCAGAAGGCTATGTGATGTCTGGTAGACCGTCAATACATGTGCGATATGATCCTTCGCGAAGTTGGCAACATCCTTTTGAATCTCATCGGAGAAGCCTAAGCCGCCAGCGCTGGCGCTTTTAACCGCCTCAGGGACATAACGTATCGCCTTCTCTGCAGTGTCTTTGAGGTGATCTTGATGTCGATGCTCGCTCTCTCTCATGCCTTTGTGGCGGTCTATCGTGCTTTTGACGATCGAGTTAAGTACCCCGATTCTACTTTCTGTGTCGGCCAGCAGTGCAGCGTAGGAATTCACGTTGCCTGTCAAGCGGTCAACGATACTGCCGTCTAATCTAGAGAGAGCTGAAGAGTTCCTAAAACGGATCAGCCTAAACTCTAGAAAATACTGAATAAAATAATATGTGGATGCGAACCACAAGATAATTCTTGCGAGAGGAAGCGAAAGCGATACGCCACCTAGCACAGAAAGAGTCACGCCGGAATTATTTATAGTTACCCCAGACAAGATTATGATGATTCCGCTATATAGCATGAACGTGCGCTTAGCACGGTGAAACTCCTCCGAAACTTGTAGATCATGTGAAACTGGCATCTAAGATCCTGACGACTCTCGCGATGATTCGGCAATGGCTGCTAACGATCTCTAGAGATACGTTAGCAGATAGAGAGATCGAAGCCCTCATCCATGACAGCTTCGGGACCCATGCCGGTAGGACCCAGGAGTTCTTCTATGTGATCCGGGAGGCGTTCGTTTCAATGTACGCCAACTACGATCCTTTCGAGGAGGTCCTGGAGGCAGCGAAGGCTGTCCTGAGTGACGAGGGTATCAAGCGTCTCCCCAAGCTCCCGGCCAAGGGAACCCTCGACCTCGACGTCATCCTGGACGCCCCATACGCATTTGCCTAAAAGCTCCAAAATTCGGGATGTTCTATAATTTTGGAGCTAAACCACCAACCTACGCACAAACGATCTGGTGTTCGGTACCGGTCAGCTCTCAGCCGTGGAGAGGGCCTCGTCCCTAGGTGCCTGCCTTCAATCTGTACGCGCAGATCGCGGGCTCAGATTGGGATAGAAGCTAAACTGCCCATCTACACAGAGACTACGCGAGTGACCCTTGCAAGCCGAAGCCCAGCCGACAGGATAATTCTGGAGCTATACCACCCACCATAGGGGAAACGGTCGTCGCCATCGTTCGTGGCCAGGGTTATTCACGATCAGACCTTAGTGTTTTTTCGGAGTTCGACACCCCGTAAGGCGAGCCTTGACCGGAAGCATCGGCCCGAAACTCGCTGAAACACCGCCTCCCAAGTAGATTTCCGCCATGTCGGCATCTGCCAGTTTCTCAAAGCTATCGAGCGCCAAGACGCTTCGATCGTTCGAACGCCATCCGCCCTGCCATCATGCGCTACATAGCGCATCCTCAGACACCTTGGCCCGGCAGGGCAACCCACCACCTCCGCAATTCCTAGGCTCGGAGGTCCATCACACTCTTTTTCATGAAAAAAAATGCTAATCATTGAAATCACTGGGGTCGGAGAAGTCGAAGTAGACGACTCCTTCCTCAAGCGCTCGCCAGAACAACAACAAGCCATCGTTGACGAGATCGCAGCTACCGTCCGTGGAGGACATCAGCCGCGTGGTGCTTCAACGACAGACGACCTAGAAACCGCCCTCAGAATAGCTTTCCCAAATGCGAAGATAACCGGACGCGGGCGCTCAGCCCTTCGCAATCAGCAAGTGGGAGGAGCGACCAACTCCTATCATCTGGACGGCCAAGCGCTGGACATCGCGCCGATGCCGGGGGTCTCGCTCGATCAGCTCAAGCGGGCTTTCGCCACGCAAAGCATCCAACTCAACGAGGCACTGGATGAAGGAGATCACTACCATATCGCTTGGGACGGCTCGGGGCGGGAGGAAACCCCAACGTCATCCGATCCTGAGCCACAGGATGCCAAGGCTCCCTCGCTTTCATCGAAATCCCATCCTCCCAAGCCTCTCCCAGCCGAAGAGAGCCGATCACGGGCGACGTTCCTTCAGTCTCTCCTTATGGGCGCGGGAGACTCCGCGTCCTTCGGCACTCTGGATGGTCTCTATGCTCGCTTGGGCGCGATCGTCCCCGGTCTCGCCAATGCCAACATATGGGACGGCAAACACGGCTATTCCGATGCCGTAGACCTCAACCTACAGGACGCCCACGGTATGCAAGGGTACGCCTCGCAGGCTCATCCCGTCGCCACTGGATTGGGGATGGTCGCAGGGGGACTTACGCCCTTGGGGACCGTGGCAGCACCGGCCCGCTTAGTGAAGGCTCTTAAGGGGGGCTCCGGTCTCGCTCGTGGGATTGCAGAGGGGGCCATCGCTGGCGGTGCCTACTCAGGCCTCTATGGTGCCGGAAGTAGCCGAGGCGATGCAGCGGAGAGCATCGTTGACGGTCTCAAGGACGTTCCAACTGGCGCTGTGCTGGGTGGCGCACTCGGCGGCGTCATCCCTGCCGTGAAGCTCGCCAAAGCCGCGAAGGCAAAGCAGTTCATTGCATCCGAGGTCGCTGAGAACCCTTGGGCTGCCTATGACGCGGAGGTCGTGAGCGACCTTGATCGGATCGTAAAGCAGGCGACCCAACGCGCCAAAGGACAGAAGGCCATCAAGGCCCTTCAGGATCGTGCAATTAATAGCAGGGTCAACACACTAGAGCGGAGCTACCTGCCCTATGACAGCGTGGCGGCTCTTGACGTTCCGCCGTCGGTCAAAGCGAGCTTCAAGCGGGCGATGGACCAACGTCACACCCTGTCCGTTGACGACATATCGGCCCTACGGTCCACAGCCGAGGGTAACGCCGTAGCCGATGCGATCATCAAGGCTCAGCGACTCCGGGCTATCGTTCCTGAGGCCGCTGGAGGTGCGAGAGTAGGCGACAAGTCCGCCGTCCGTATCGTTGGCGAAGCTGCGGCAACTGCTGGAGGCGCTGCGGTCCTTGGCCCTAAGGGTGCGGCTGGAGCGCGGATCGGCCTATCGCTTCTCGACTCTGTAGGGACCAAAGATGGCATCTCTCAAGCCGCTAAGCTGGCTCGCGCCAAGGCGAAGCTTGCTCCTCGCTATGCCCAGATCGCGGAGGAGGTCGGACAGTCACCAGCTCAGGCGTCCTCAGCTCAGCTCTCCCAAATCGCCTCAAAGGCGCAGGACGCCAAGTATCTCGCTCGACAGGCAACCGCCAAAGCCAAGGCCGAACAGGCTTTAACGGACGCTGCGGAGCGAGAAGCTAACCGCAAGGTCTCGATCACAAACGACCTTGATAATGTAACCCCAGGCGGGGGCTTCCGGGGTTATGTAGCCGAGAGGACCGGCCTTGATCCTGTCAATCAGGACATCGGCGCTTTGCGAATGGTCGCTGAAGGCAAGATGTCGCCTCGTCAGCTTGAGGCCTTCCTTTCGGCCCCTGAACGCCTCCAGCCGGGGAATGCTGGCAATGCTATTGTCGATCGGCTCCGCTCCATGGCTGACAATGGCGACCTAGCACGCGATCCTAACTGGACCCCGCCTGAGCCTACGCCCACGGCACTCCCTGTCCCTACGGATGCCAAGGGCGCGGCGATACGTAATCCAATCGCGTATGCAGCAGCCGCAAAGGGAAATCAGGACCGCCTTACGCTCGACCACGCTGCAAGCTTGATCGGCAAGGCTCCTAAGATTGACCTCCCTGTCATTCCCGAAGCCGAGCCGCCAAGCCCTGCTGCTGTCGAGCATCTCATTGCCAACTTCCGCGCGAAGTATGGCCGTGATCCCGACACTACTAACCTAGGCGACTTCAACGTTCTCTTCGGGATCAGCGAAGCGCCTCAACCCACCAAAACCCGATAAGCCAACCAGAGTCCTAGGAGCGGCCTTTCAGCGCCGACACGCCGACGTGAGTCCATCGTAGCCGAAAGCCTCGACATCGACTCCCAGGCCGCTCCTAGGGCAAATTAGAGCCATTCCAACCTATGACTGCAATACCGACGATCCTGCGCCGCCCTGTAGGCCGCCCTAAGGGATCAAAGACCCAAAATCGAACGCCCTCAAGTCTGGAGCAATTCGTTTCCCAAAGCCTCGAACAGTCACCGCCACCCCAGGTCCAGCCTGATCGAGCGCCCTCCGCACCGAAGCGAAAGACATCGGGCATCTGGGCAAGCATGACGCCCGAGGAGCGCTCTGCCTACGCCAAGCGCATCCGTGCCAAGGTGAAGCCAGAGAGCCTAAGGCGTCCGTCTCCCAAGGCTGGCGTTCCCCAAGGCTGGACCAAAGCAGCCTTCGAAGACGCCCAGGCGCTCGCCAAGCGTGACGCCCGCAAGTTCCTGGAGCGTATGGAACGCGATGGACCGATCGTTGATAGTGAGGTTGCGAGGGAAGCCACCCTCATGACGCTTACTCTTCTTCGTCAGCCTGGACCCAAGCGTCAGAAACTGGAGATCGCGCGAACCCTCCTCACCTTCTTCAAGGTTAGGCCGGGCGTCATCGAGCGCTATCAGCGTCAAACGACTGCGGAAGACCTGATAGACCAACTGGCAGCCAGCGAGGGACGCAATGGCTAACTATAAACCGAAAAGCCGAGCGCTTTTCATTGTAACTACCGAGACGGGCTGCATGGTCCCGATTAGTCACAAGGTCAATACGACAGGATATATCACTAAACGATGGGGATGGGGCAAAGACTGCATTGCCGAACAGCTTCACCGCTTCATATATCGCGCCCACCATGGCGAGCATTCCTTACCTAAGGGTTGGGAAGTGGATCATATCTGCCGGAATCGCGCTTGCTGTAACCCTCGGCATTTGCGGGCGCTCAGCAAAACGGACCATGCTCGCTCAAGCAACATAACCCGTCACGAGACGATGATAGAACAAGCGCGGTGTTATTGGCTGGCGCATAGCAAGAGCATCACCGGCCAAGCTCTTGCAGATGCGTTCGACGTAGGCAAATCCACCGCAAGCCGATGGCTCCAGGCGTGGAAATCCGAAGAAGCCGAGGACGCGAAGCGTTGGGGCCTCTTTGCGGGAACCTTGTCGGGCGATACCGTAACCCGTTACGACGCAAGAGGGGACCGACAGTGATATGGACGAATTGACCAAGGCGCTTTTGCCTCTCCCCTTGGACGAACGGGACGACGCGAGGCGAATGAACCTTGATGCCGTTCCGACCTCTCCGGAGGCGCTAGGGCTGACGCTCAAGCTAGCTGAGGACCTTCGGAGCGCAGATGTCACAGAGCCTCATAAGAAGCCTACAGCTCCCTATCGCCGGGCGGTCGGTGCCATCCTCTGCGACCTCCTCCGGAACAAGCTCGAATGCCTCGGAGGCTGGGGGTATCGCTCCATGCGGTCTAACGATTTCAGTGGTCAGACGGTAGGTTACACGACCACAGCTCAGATAATTCTAAGCATGGAGGCCATGGGCTTACTTGAACACGTCCGAGGCCACCAGCAACGTGGGGCTGACGGAACGGTGGCTTGGTCTATGGCCTCCCGCTTCCGAGGGTCAGACCAGCTCTTTGACCTTTGCGCCTCGCTCCGTATCCGTCCAGATAATTGGGAAGATCACTTTGACATCCCAACCGTGAAGCCTGCTGATGCCCAACTACCGTGTTCGGTAGTCCTGAGAGGAACGAAAGCTACCTACGCGGGCAAGAAGGGTCGGGCACCATCGTTGCCGCTGGACCTCAATGACCCACGGACCAAGGCTGAGGTCGATAGGATCGATCGGCTTAACGCTTTCATCAGCTCCCACAAGATCGAACCCTTGGGACACGTCACCTTTAGACGAATGTTCCTGCTTGGAGATGATCCATCCTTCTCATGGAACAAGGGAGGACGCCTCAACTCACTAGGCGCTGATAACTATCAGATGGCTAAGAAGGAGAAACGTAGGGAGCTGATGATAGACGGAGAGCCTACCACAGAGATCGACATCCACGCCTGCAATCTTACCATCTTCTATGGTCTCTATGGTAAGACCCTTCCTACCCGCGATGACATATACGAGGTAGAAGGCATCCCTCGGGAGGTCGTTAAGAAGTGGATCAACATGACCTTGGGTCACGTAAGGTTCCATAGATCATGGCCTTTATCAATTGCTATGGAGCTAGGCTATGAGACCGTAGCAAAGCTTCAATCTGTCTATCCGATCAAGATGGTTAGAGCTAAGGTCATTCAATCTCTTCCTTTGCTATCTAGCTGGCCTAACTCTCGATATGGCTGGCCTGATCTTCAATACAAAGAGAGTTGTGTTATCCTTCGTACCATGGAGACCTTAGCCTATGAGCATGGTGTGGTATGTCTCCCTGTTCATGATAGTGTGATTGTGCCTAGGTCTAAGGAGACCTTAGCTAGGGAGGTCCTAGAGGAGAGCTTCAAGGCTGAGGTGGGTATCCTTCCCCGGCTTAAGAGCGAGAGATAGAACTCAAAGACTGGGGAGGGGACGGGGGGTATACTGATAAGATTTTGAAGCCGTGGCTTGCGGTAGAGGACCATGGGGTTGAACGAACGCTAGGAGGCGTACTTTGGTGATCATAGCCAACCCAGGCGATAAGCCACAACGTCAAACGGGAAGTGATTTGGCACCCACCGCGCTCTCACCGGAGCAGCGAGCCTTCCACGTTAAGGAGTACGAAAAGCTCACTGCCGAGGTGACGGACGCCCTCAAGAACATCAACGACCTGTTCAAAGGTGCTATCGTCCTCTCCGGTGCTGTGTTCACGTGGTGCCTCGCTCAAAGCAGCGGCAAGACCGGCTTCACCCTCCCGGAAGGCCCGCTACGCCTTGCTATGTGGATACCTTCGGCCTTGAGCGCAGCTATGGGCCTGCTGTCTCTCGCGCAGCTATGGCGCATTTATAGGATCGGAGAATATCTGCGGGACCTAGAGCAAGCGCTAGGCTCGCCTAGTCTCGGATGGGAGCGTCACTGGACGGGTGAAGATCGCGAGACGGAAAGAGCTAGGTCTCGCCGTCCGATGCTGAGCGCGGCGGGCCTCCTTGCATGGGCTACCCTACTGGCGGGACAGATTATCATCGCCCTGATAGCAACTAAGCATTAGCCGCAGGTCTGGCCCTAGCCACCGAGCGTCATTGCAATAAGAAACGGGAGGTCTCCCCAAGCCTAGGGAGCCTCCCGCCCTCGCGCCCTGCGCACCTATGCCGTTCAGGCGCGATCAGTGTTTTTCAGGCTGCTAGTCCCAAAGCAGTCTCTGTTCTTCCGTACCTTAGGCAAGCCTTTGTCCAGAAATCTCCAAGCTGCTCGAAAGTCAGACAAGGCCGCTCAGCAACCCCGGAACCTTCGACCTGGATAATCACGAACAGCCCATCCCCCATGTCCTCGACCCGCACCGCATCGTCACCGGCATCCGCACCCTTCAATTCAAAGCTCAGTTCCATTGTCTTATGCCCCGTAGTGAGCGAACGACCCCGCTCGCGAGGTCATCCATAGACCTACGCGCTAGAACTTTAAATAGTAAAGTTAGACCAATTATATATTCCAAAGTTATAGAGTGTCTATTATCTAAGATATTCCACAGATTTCATATGATATCTGGATCACGTCTTCTTCCCTTGAGCTTCCTAGCGAGGTCCAGAGGCCTCATGTTCGTATAACGGAACAGGCAAGTTACGGTCTTATGGCCGCTGATCATTTGAACCTCAGGCACGGAAAGCCCCATCTCAAACAGCCTAGAGACCCCCTCATGCCTCAGGTCATGAAGCCTGAGGTCCTTCAAGTCCGCCTTCCGACATGCCTCCGTCCACGCCCAACGGAGAGCGCTTATATCGATCGGAAACACTCGCTCCCCTTGCTGCGGAAGTTTCTCCAGCACCTCAAGCGCCCCATCGGTAAGCGGAACGGTCCTAGGCTTCCCGTTCTTCGTCAGAGGGAGATGGACCGTCCGTTGAGTGAGGTTCACATGACGCCAAGTCAGCCCCAATATCTCACCTCGCCTCATAGCCGTCTCGATCGCAAACTGGACGAAGGCCCAGACAAGCGGATGATTGGCTAGCTGCGTTCGAAGGGCCTCATATTCACCCGCCTGTAACCTGCGGTCCCTCGCCATCCCTGGAGGCGGAAGGGTCACGAGAGCCGCAGGATTATGCGCCAACTCAAAGCCCCATTCCCTCCTCGCATATTCGAGGGTCCTACGGATCAATGAGAGTTCACTCCTAACGGTGCTGTTCGCCACCTTAGCCAGTCTCTCGTTGCGATAGGTCGCAATCGCCTTAGAGGTCACGTCAGCCACCCTCAGGCCTCCTAGGCTCATCTGAGCCATCATAGCGAGCTTGTAACCCTCGACCTTCGCACCCTGCTTCATGGTGGATACCTCTCGTCCGTAGCGAAGCAGGAGGTCTCCTAAGGTCACGCTATAGGGGTCCGCCACCCCGGCCGCGCCATACCGCGCCTGAGCCCCCTCGCACCGCGTAGCCCATGCCTTGGCCCGGTTGTATGAAGCGAAGGATTTGGCGACTGGCGGTTCTCCGTCCGCCCCAGTGAATGTGACGTACCAGCGTCCGCCTGACTGTGTGATCGTATGCATCTTGAGTCGCCCCCGTTTCCGAAATGGAGGCGTACCTAGTAGCGCTCACGGCACAGGGTTCAACAATACCGAATCTGGGATATTCCAGAATGAGAGCTAGAGGCATCGGTCTAACGGCGGGAAAAAAGTGGCAAGGACATTTACCCGATCAAAGGTCAAAGGTATCCGTCATGACCGAAACGATCGCCAAGGTGCAAAAACCGATATGATCGCCGCACGGAAGGTCCTGCGCGGCATAGCCGTGGGCAGGAAGAACTGGCTTTTCGCGGGCACCGACTGCGGTGGCGAACGGGCAGCGGCGATGTATTCCTTGCTGGAGACAGCCAAGCTCAACGATGTGAACCCGCAGGCATGGCTGGCTGATGTGCTCGACCGCATCGGCAAGGGACATCCCATCAACCAGATCGACGATCTCCTACCATGGGCATGGTCAGCTTCATGATGGCTGAAAGGGGTGTTGAGCTGAACTTAGCCCGCTTCCCTCTGCAACCGATGCGAAGTACACCGGGGCTATGGACAATCTGAAGCGTGCCACCGTATCCGTATTGATTGACGGCGACGACCTTGTTCCTGCGGAAATCACGACGCTCCTTGGCGCAAATCCGCGCTTGGGCGTACGTAAGGACGAGGTGTTCCTTGGAAGCCATGGCAAGCATATCAAGGCTAAAACAGGCAAATGGCAATTCGGCGATGATTGGGTAAGTCCGCCCAATTTAGACGGCCAAATAGCCGGCGTTTTGGCTCTCCTGACCAAAGACATGTCCGCATGGCACGAGGTGACGAGTCGTTTTCACTGCTATCTAAGCGTTGGCGGTTACTTCAATGATTGGACCGGCGGAATTACATTGCAGCCAGTCACTTTGAAATCTTTAGCCGACCGCAATCTCCCGATCGATTTCGATCTGTATGCACCTGCATCGTCCGATTGACCGTGTGCTCGCTTCTCCGCCTAAATTAGTCGCAGCAGAACCATAGACCTTTCCGTGACGGTTCAGCCCGGACGCTTACGCCTTTATAAGCGGAAGCAACTTATCTCCCGCCCTCGACCAGACGCTTACCGATCCTCCGACCATAGCCGACTTGAATTGTGTTCTCTATTCGTTCCATAATCGGGAGAGACAGATTCGCACCCTGAGGAGCGCCGCGATGCATCACGACCCACGCCTGAGAGAGGCAGCACGGGCCATCTATGACGCCTGCTACCCCACGGATGAGGTAGCCCCCGTGGGGTTTGAGGTTGCCGAGCGATACGGGACGATCCACTACAGGCGAGCGATACTAGCGGCTCAGGGAGCCCGCTCCATCCTGACGGAGCCGGGAAGCCAGCTCCCGCTATTCTAACGAATGGCGTACTTCAAGGAAGGTCTCAAGGCCTCAAACCACATGTGGAGAGCAGCGGCGATGCTGGTCATCACGTGCACGATCGACCGATGCGTCAGGCGAGAATTTTTTGATCCTCACTGCCTTTGGTGGCCATCCTTTCCGCTGGGATGGCCTGATGACTTTCGATTGGAGCGAGGACCGTCAGGAGCCAAGATTCGTCGTTATAATGAGGAGCGTAGGCTTCGTATACTTGAGATGCGCTGTCGCTGGCGTGTATGCGCCAACCGAGCTAATAATGGTTGATCCACTTTATTGCGGTGCAGGGCGAGGCGGATGATGAGCAGCGAACCAAGCGCTTGGGGTCAGATTATTCAGCATATCTCCACAAGCAGTGCACTCAATCCAGCCCTGATCGCATGCGCCATCTGTGTTCCGACAGGCCTGACGTTAGCTGGGCTCGCAAGCATAATAGAACTGAAAATCGTTGGTGCAGTGATCGCTCTCGCTCCGGTAGTTGCGACCACGTTCCAACTACTCTATTTTACTATCAAAGAACCAGAGAGGCTGCAAAGCGAGAAACATATAGAACATAAGATGGTTATCGCTCATCAGATATCAATTCGTAAGGGAGATGATATTGTAGACATTGCGTTACCAATACAATCCTCTGTCATAGAGAACCCCTCTCTTGATGGAGTTCGATGATGTTTACCTATATCTTATCGTTTGATCCTATCAATTCAAAGATGTCAAATGGACAGGTATTTTCTCACATACGATCTAATCGACACGTGGTGTCCTGGTACAACGCATTTCCCGGCACTATAATTTTCAAGGCTGAACTAACGATAAGTATTCTTTCCGAACTTCTTAGAGAGTTTTTTGAAAATCAGCCATTCATCTTGTCATGTGCAGCGCCTCAAAATATGGGAGGAGCTCAATCACAAGAGATATGGGAATGGATCAACACGGGGGTGATTCACGCGCTTTCTCCCCCCTAGCCAGCGCTGATAACCCTAGCCACTTGAACCGCGCTCCAAGCCCCTCCGCGCCGCGTCCTCACGCCTTGGGCATTGAGGGCCGCAGCGACCCCGTTAAGGCTCCCCACGCCACCGGCCTTGATTTGGTCAATCGCCACCCGCACCCTTGCCTTGAAGGCCTCAGCGGCACCCTTCCGAGCCTCTAGCCCCTTGGACGGATCGACCTTGCTACCTCGGAACCCTCCGAGCTTCGTTCCCCTCGCCTTCGCAGCTTGAAGCGCCGCCTTGGTCCGCTGTGAGATCAATCCCGCCTCAAGCTCGGCGACCGCCGCCATCTGAGTGAGCATGAAGCGCCCCACTGGCCCGGCTGGTAGATTGGGGAGATCGCAGAAGATGGAATCAACGCCGCTGTCCACGATCGTGAGGAGGAACCGGGTGTTGCGGGCCAAGCGGTCAAGCTTCGCGACAAGGAGCGTAGCGCCTGTAAGCCTCGCGTGGTTGAGAGCCTTGGTTAGCTGAGGCCTATCGCTCCGCTTGCCGCTCTCGACTTCCACATAGGTCGGGACGAGCAACCTATCGCCCTCCTTCAGGAAACGCTGGATGACCTCCTGCTGCGCCTCCAGCCCCAAGCCCGAGCGCCCCTGTTCCGCTGTCGAAACCCGAATGTACCCCACATAGTCCGTCATCGGATCACCTATTACGTTTCAATCATCGACCGTTGACTGATATGTAACAGAGGCAACGCCGTATGTGAATCCCCGAAATGTCGAGACGCACCGGCCAAATGTGTCTTGAGGCGGAAAGGCACCCGATAGCAGGGGAAGGGAGACTGACGCGACACTCATTAGCCCGCCACGCAACGCCGGTCCCTGGGTCCCCTATGCCTTTGGGTCCCCTTTACGGGTCCCTCCTTGCGCCCCGATGGGTTCCCCCGATCGACGATCACAATCGACTTTCAAAAAATCGGTAAAGCCGATCCGTTGTTGTTGTTGTTCCCTCTTTCGTCAGCAGAGCGCTTTCCCCGAAAAGCTTGCGCACGCGTAACATTTTGGTGCTAAGGGCAAGCCATGGACCGACCAAATCCTACTATCCTGCCGATTGAGCTTCTTCCCGACCGAACAGTTAAGGCTCTTAGTGACCTAGCGGTTAAGGTGTCTAAGGTCGAACCTGAAGGCGAACTTGAGACATTCAAGTTGAGTTTCACCGACCTTGGAACTGCGCGAGCCTCGATATTCCGGGACGCGGTGAACGCGCGTTTAGGCAAGGCTTGCCACGCGATATACACGATCGAACTGGCGAGCGGGGACTTAGCTGAGAAGGTTCAGGGAAGTCTTGCGGGGGCAAAAGCTACGCCCGAAAAGCGTGCGTTCCCAAGGCTAAACCCTCTGGAAGAATGCAAAAACAGCGCCTGCCTGTATGTGGGAAGCTCAAGAAGCACTGCCGGCCGAATTGCACAGCATCTAGGATTTGGTGCGCGAGGCACCTACTCTCTTCATCTCGCGAGTTGGGCCACTCAGTTGCCGGGAGATTTCTTGATAACCGTCGTTCGCTTCGATAAGAAACACGCTACCTTGCTGCCATCCCTAGAGGACACGTTGTCGGCAGAACGAAGTCCTATCCTAGGAAGGCGGGGGAGCCGGTAGCCTCTGAATGCGAGCTTGCGTCCCTGTTAACTTATTCGCATCCTATCCCGTCATGGTCCCGATCGAGATGCGGAGCGTACCCCGGATCGTTGGCATAGACGGGCGCAGCGCCCGCCGCTCGTGCCTCAGAGCAATTGGCATAGTAGACCTCAGGTGCCGAAGAGGCCTCAGGTTCGTAAGACACCTGTTGCGCGGGAACCTCGGGCTCATCGTTCACCGCAGCCTCCGCCGCTGAGTCGAGAGCATCTGCTTGATCCTTAAAGCTCTGTACAACCTGATCCGTTTTGGTGGAGTCGGGTATGCTCAGGGTAGACGATATGGTTGGCGCAGAAGGGGCTTGAGGTGCGGAGGGCACGGGAGGCATCTCTATGCCGCTCCAGCGACCAATGATAAAGGCTGTCGCCATGCCCGCTAAGGCCCAGCCACGGGGCCATTTAATAGGTTCTTTGGTCGTCACCGATGCGCCCCCGCTTGGATAATGGCAAAACTAAGCCTTAGGCCTGAGTGATCAAGCCCAGATCACGATTACCCAGGTCGCTTATATGCGTTGACATATCTCCTCGGCTCCCTTCGATGTTGCCTAGCGTCACTGTCGCGAGGGGGACTCTATGATGGTCACAGCTAGGAAGGCGCTCTTTACGTTTCTCATTGCGAGCTGCACCCCAACCTATGCGGCAACTAACACGGTTCTCGCGGCATGCGGAGCGTCTGAGGGGGTGGCATTTTACAAAGCAGATGGGCGCTGGTCCGATGATCGGCTTTCGGCAGGCGCCTTTACTTTTGTAGTCAACGACAAGAACGAGCCCAACCTTCTTTTCAAGGATAGCTCAGGTGCGATTACCGACGCCCGCGCTGATGGCGCAGATGTTACGTTCTCGTTCGTAGATCCCGCCAAGCGCGAGTTTGGAGTAGTTGTGAATTATTCCGAATCGGAGTTAATCGAGACATACAGTCTAATCCATGGCACCGATAAGGCACTGTATCTTCAATGGACTGTCAACCGCGTCGGAGGTGTCATGCCGAAAGTCGCAGCCTACACCGCGACCTGTAGTTAGACACTTAAATCATGAGCAAGGGGTAGAAACCGGCCTCCAGTATGCACCTCAAGCTTAACTGATGGGTCTTGACCAAGCATCTTAGTGGGGGACTGCTGGGTCCGTCTCACGACCGATTACGCAGGGCTTTTATCAGCACGTGTAAGGGCTTAGAACTAACCGCTTTGGTGCCTTCCGGCAGCGCATAGGGTAGTTCGACCTCACCCCCGTGCAACCACTCAAACACGAGTTCCCCATAGCGATAGTCGATCGTCACGCGCTTAAAGACAGCACGCAACGCAAGGTTCACCGCTGCCGGTTGGGGCTCACCTTCCTCAGGCCTGATCGCTGTCATCAGCCGAGAGATACGTGCCTGGACCGTCTGGCCCGATACCGAAGCTCGTTCGGCCTCAAGCTTCCGTAGTTGGCCCAGCCGCTCCCCAATCTCCCCCTCAATCGCCCGGACGCGCTGCAGGATGCTGACTGCCTCGCCGCCTTTCTGGATCGCGGCTAAGAGCGTGTGTAGGCCGGTCTGCAGCCCCTCTATCTCACCCTCAACGTTAGAAATCTGCTGATCCATCACCGGATTGCGGTCTCCCGCTGGAGCATCCCTCAGCCGCTCAGGAAGCCTCAAGATCAAAGCCTCCTCGACCTCAGCGACGGACACGATCTTGTAACGGCACCCGGCTTTGCGCTTCGCCCTGATGCATACGAACTTGGGAGAGCTACGCGCCCCCTTCGTCACTCTAGTCATCGTACCGCCGCATAGCGGACAGGTTGCCAGCCTTGCCAACATGCTGGACACTGGAGCGCTGGCTTGTCGGCCCCGCGCCTTCGCTTGCTTGCCTTGGCTGAGTGCATGGACCTCCGCCCACAGCTCTTTAGAGATCGCAGCGGGGAAGTACCCTTCCACCTTCCCCTGAGGAACGCGGGTCCGCTTGCCTTCAATATATTCGAGGGTCTGAGGCGTGAAGTTCCCTATGACAGCCTCGCTCGCTAGCACCTTGGCGAGATAGCTCCGTTGCCAATAGCTTGCCCTGCCCCAAGGCTTTACGCCTTCCTCATTGAGAGCAGCGGCAATGGCGTTAGAACCTAAGCCCTTCAATGTGTCAGCGAAGATGCGTTCAATGACGGCCGCTCGCTCAGGGATTAGCTCAAGCACATTGGTATCACGGTTCAACGTAATCCAAGCGGGGACTCGGCTTGTCAGTGGTTGCTTGTCCAGGCGATCGCGCTTCGCGGCCCAAGCTTCCTTGAGGCGTCGGGCCTTGGTGGCGCTCTCCTCGTTGGCTCGCATAAATTGGAGAATCGACATGATAAGCTCGATCGGATCGCGCTCCATGCTCTCTTTGGAATACTCACGCCCGTCTATGAGCGTAACAACCGTGATGCCCAGGTCCGCAATGTCCTCTAAGACACGCTGAGCCCTTCGCGCATTTTGACGGCTGATGCGGTCAAGGCTCTCAACAAGCAGATAGCTCCCGGCGGGAACCTCCCCGGATTGCACGGCCTCTTTGAAATAGCCGAGCATCCCTGAGGCCACGTTGTCACCCCGGAACCCGGAAACACCGAGATCGTGGAATGTGAAGGTGTCGTTGAGGATAAGGCCCTTCCGAGCCGCATAATCCTCCGCCATCTTGGTTTGACGCCGAAAGCTGTCCCCCTTCATTTGCTCAGGAGTGGAGAAGCGCAGGTAGCTGTAGGCTTGTGGTTTGTCAGGGAGCGAAGCGGCTGGCGACATTCTGCACATCCATCAAAAATTGGGTCTTATGTCAATAACCTGCTGATGAGCGGGCCGCCCGGCGCAGGCAAATCGCTGATGGCGGCGTGCTTGCCCGGCATCCTGCCCGAACTGACCCCGGCGGAGGCGCTCGAAGTGTCGATGGTCGCCTCGGTCGCGGGCGAACTGCAGGACGGACGGCTGATCCGCGCGCGGCCGTTCCGCGCGCCGCACCATTCGGCCTCGATGGCGGCGCTGGTCGGCGGCGGCCTGAAGGTGCGGCCCGGCGAGGTCAGTCTCGCGCATCTCGGCGTGCTGTTCCTCGACGAGATGCCCGAATTCCAGCGCGCCGCGCTCGATTCGCTGCGCCAGCCGCTCGAGACCGGCAAGGTCTCGGTCGCGCGCGCCAACGCGCATGTCACCTTTCCTGCGCGCGTCCAGCTGATCGCGGCGATGAATCCGTGCAAATGCGGCCATCTGGGCGACGCCTCCCTCAGCTGTTCGCGCGCGCCGCGCTGCGCCGCCGACTATCAGGCGAAGGTCTCGGGTCCGCTGCTCGACCGCATCGATCTCCATGCCGACGTCGCCGCGGTCAGCGCCGCCGATCTCGTCCTGCCCCCGCCCGCC
>Ga0065707_10082319_pt1 | contig 16924 bp, 4 predicted proteins | sample SwiRhicommuniRL3_FD_59094 | JGI IMG/M metagenome (GOLD analysis project Ga0065707, IMG submission 59094) | Switchgrass rhizosphere bacterial communities from Rose Lake, Michigan, USA - RL3 v2 (version 2) | ecosystem: Host-associated > Plants > Roots > Rhizosphere > Soil | place: East Lansing, MI...
AATTTCCAGTAATCTGTATCGATTTAGCATGTTCGGGCACCGATGGCCTAGAGGTTAGTATCAAGATATAACAAGTTCAACTTGAGTTCAGTTAGAGTTGTGATCTGATCTATCAGTAAAAATAATCAAGATGGATCCGAATCTCGAGAGTCAATTGTAGAACAACCGCTCAACCCTGAGTAACCAGGATCTTACATACCATTCGATGTCATAAAAGTAAGCCATATTTAGATCTATAATGAGGAAGAAGAAGAAGAAGAGAGGGATCAAATTTTTGATCCCTAAATCAAAGAAAATTCCCACATTGCACGATAAGAAATTTCCGAAGATCACCGGACTTTTAGAGGAAGGGACTACATGATTGGGGAGGGGTGGGGCGCAAGAAGTACTAACAATACTGACAACCTCCCCTCTACAGCTACTGATGGACCATCTATTAATTTGTGGATATGGCTGTGACTGTTCATATCTGTATGAATGGTAACTCATGAACGCGTCAAGATATACACAACGAAGGAACAACAACAGAATAGTACAAAACGACATCAGGAAAACAAAACTCCGGACTTGTAATAAGCTGAAAAATATTAAAACTGCTAACGCTAACTTAAAGTGAGGGTTCACATTGGGGGGACGGGGGGCCGAAAATAAACTAGAACCCCTAGAACCACTAGAACCACTAGAACCACTAGAACCACTAGAACCACTAGAACCATAGAACCCTAGAACCACTAGTACCCTTGAACCAATATCGTTTGTAGGCGGACGGGAATGGTTAACTAAGACATCCTTAGTAGACGCCCTGGGTGGGGCGCAGATGCCCTCCTTGGGGCGGAATCTTTATTACCATAATATTTATTTGAAAATGTACTTTTTGGACCCCACCCCCTTGGAATACTTGGTTGGGGGCGAAAAACAAATACGGAGACCAAACTGTAGAATTTCCAAACATGTAAGGAAAAAAAATATATATAAAGTGTAAATGCGAAACGAGCCTTAAACTGCAAAATCAAAATAAATTACGAACTTGAGATTTGCACCCAAACTAACTGCGCGTTTGTACTACTTAGAATATGTAGAGTTTGAGACCAGAAAGACTTAAGAGATTATGTTGGGAAGATTCTTGGGACTGGAAATTCTCTGGATGATCAAATTGTTTTATTCAAATCTAGTTAAAATACTTGACACGGATATGAAGAGCTCCCACAGCAACCAATCTATATATAATCAAACACCCAATCAAGCCTCCAAATGAGGCACCCACGCTATTACTTAAACCATAATATTCCAAAATCTTATTACCCAGGTTAAGCAGACATTCTTCCAAGTCACAGGAAAATTCTTGTCCACGGAAACCAAGTTCGGCACAGATACCAACGGCATATTTCAAAGGATTGATATAATTAATACCTCTAAAGAACTCAGGCATCTGAAGCGACATGGTTCCCGCCATGAAAATGGCCAAAATGGCAAAGTTGGTGATGATATTGGTGGCCAACCCCAAATGGTTGAAACAACTGTTGACGATAAGTCCAAACGATTCTCCCACATTGATGGAAACAACCCCAGTGGCAAACATACCGAAGAACATTCCCACAGTACGTGGAAGTCCACACACAAACACAATCATGGCTGCAAAGAAGAAACATGGAAGAATCTCGGCAGGAAGCTCGTTGATCAAATACGACACACTGAATTCAGTGATGCCATATATACCATCTTTATATTCTTGGTAAAACAAACTCCTTTCAACCGGATACAACGTGATGTTGTTGATCAAACCAACAAAGTACAAGTTCATGACTTCCTGGATCAACCCCAACCGATTACTAATCCCTGCAGCATCGTAAGTTAACGGAGCAAAAAAGAGAGTATGGACAATCGTTAAGAAAATGGTCTGTCCCATTCTCGAAACCATGACATTTTTTGACCGAAGTACGTTGACAAATTGACGTTGCATCACAGCTGCAAATGTTACGTGAAATGGAAGTCTGCGGATGTAGTATGGTGACAAGTCCATTGGAGAGTCCTTAGCAATAAGCACCATGGCCGATTTCTCACGTTCTTGACTCCATTTGTTGGTCAAATCCGTGACTCTGGCCTCAGTTACCTCTATTTCTTCTTGCAATCCTTGAGATATGACGTCTAGGATAAAATCAGCAATGTTTACGTTTTGAGGAGATGTGTACCCTGCGTTTTCCAAGTATGTACCCACCGACGACGCTTTTCCTTGATAAACGACTTGTCCGCCTCTAGCCAACAACAAAAGAGTACCAAACCTATAAAATACCTCTTCGCATGGTTGATGAATAGTAAGAATAATGGTGGTCTTGTTGACACGACTCAACTCATCCAATAACGATAAAATATTGACCGTGGTAGAAGAGTCAAGGCCCGACGTTGGTTCATCAAGGAACAAGATCTTGGGTTTCAGCAATAATTGGATCGCAATAGAGACTCGTCTTTTCTCTCCTCCACTGATTCCCTTGACCCACTCGGAACCAATGAGAGTATCTGCACAATCCACAAGACCGGTACGTCTGATAAGTGTGTTGATTGTTTTCGGAATATCCTTATGCTCTACCACTGGTAACCGCAACTTGGCCTGGTAGTACAAGGTCTCACGTACAGTCAAGTTTGGAATCAACGAGCTATCATGTTGTGTAACATACGCAGAAATTTGACTCAACTCGGAGGTAGTGATCCCGTGAATACCATTAAGTCTGATTTCTCCACTAGCTTTGTAAGTAGAGCTCTTGGAAAGTCTCGAGGACAAATAGTTAAGCAACGTGGTTTTCCCACTCCCAGAAGGTCCCATGATCACATTCACCTTGCTGGCAGCAAAGTCCACCAGGATTCTATCCAAAAGAGTCTTGACATCAACAACTTTTTGCAATATGTTTTTCTTGAGCACGTCAAGGTGAACATCCACAATGCTGATCAGAATATCTTCACTGGTAGCAAGTTCCTCTGGAGACTCGACTCTAGCAGCATCAGGCGAAGATGTTTCTCTTAACCCAGAACTTTCATCATTTTCCTTCTCCTCTTCTACTTCTTCCCCTTCCTCTTCTTCTCCACCGATCTTGTTTTTCTTGATCTTTGTCATAGAAACACTCAAGCCCTTGAAATTAAAGGCAGCCCATGTCATGATTAAGAACCCAAACAACCAAGCAACCAAGATTCCAATGGGTTCACCAATCCAGTTGACGGGAAATCCCAAGACACTCAAGTTGTAGTTTCCCGAATATTCAGTACACCGAGGATCATCGAAATCATGCGGACAATCTCCCATCCAGTCAGAGAACTGGTTAGCACAGAGGGCTCCAAAGGCATACCAAAAGTACGCTATGTACTTGGTCCAACGAACATACACTGGCATGGTGGATGCATTAACAAAGTAGCCGCAGGCACTGTTCTGTAACTGATAGTATCCATTTATCATCAATGAAGATGTGGCAAAGTCGGGACCAATGGCAAAGATGAAAAGCGATGAAGCCATACCAATCAAGTAAGTGAGGATACATAGAGCCATATAGATCCCAAAAAACGACGCGTCCGTGGGACTGTCATCACTGGAGGTGGCAGACATACGAAGCCCCCACATAAAATAAGTTATGACCCCAAATAAGATGGGAACAGGAATATCTTCCGTAAGCAATTTTCCCAACCTTCTAGAGATAATGAACCCAGCAGCACTCACAGTGTGTTCCTGGCTCTCTCGGTAGTAAAATAAACCATCAGTTGACCAGAGACGTTCCATTTCAAAGAACATGGGACAGAAACCAATGACTTCCAACATGACATAAAGTACTGACGTTATAGATCTGATCCCGGACAAATCTGGCGTCGGCTGGAAAAACATCCACCCACAAGTAACTGCCAAAAATATGGAACCACCATTCATAGCGATGATCGAAGAGCGATCTCTCCACGATAAAAGCGAAGTTCTTTTGGTAAGAACTACGACCTCTCGCCAGAACGAGATCATTTCCAGCTTCTTGCGCTCAAAGAGCTTGAGGTTTTGTTGAAAGTGAGCAACAGTCTCTTTAGGTGTGAGTGTGTTAGCAGGAAGGTTGGCATGTATCTTCCAGTTATCAACTAGCTTGTTAATTCTGGCAAGAGTGAGGACTTCCGTGGCCAATGAAGATGTATCCTTGACGGAAAGGTCCATAATGTAGTCGATGTACGACGTGGCCTCGAGTCTTGAATCTTCTTCAGTGACCACCTTTGTATTATTGACTGGAAGCTCGATCTTGGGCAAGTATGTGAGTTGGTTAAAATAGTTAGTCGTATCTACCAAGTTTCCGTAGTAGACAATGCGACCACCACGAGTTAAAAGACACACTTTATCAAAAAGCACTGTGATCTCAGGACGTGGTTGATGGATAGAAAGGACGATAGTGATTCCAAACTCTGGAGATGCTAATTTCTTCAATACTTGTACAAGTTTGAGCGATGACGAAGTATCCAAACCGGTGGTTGGTTCATCCAAAAAGAGGATAGATGGTTTCGATAAAAGTTGGATGGCCATCGAAACACGACGCTGCTCACCCCCAGAAAGGTTGGTTTGTTGTGTAGAGAAGGATGCGATTCGTTCATCTCGAATAGGCGCAAGTTCCAAGATCATCAACAAGGATTCTATCAACTCGAGCTTTTCGTGATGAGGTACATGGGGAGGAAGACGTAAATCCGCCTGTGTAAGTAACGTTTCAAACACCGTAAGCCCTGGAAGGAAGATATCTGTCTGAAGCATGTATGCATGTTTTATATTAGGAGAAGAAGACTCCCTGGTGAAGGTGACGCATCCACTAAACGCGAGGCTCTTGTTAGATATATCGACTCTCTGAGAAAGAGTATTAAGCAATGTGGTTTTACCACTTCCAGACCCTCCCATAATAGCAAGCAAGTTTCCTGGGGCCAAACCGAACGAAACATTATCCAAAATACGTTTACATTCTGTGTTTGCCGATGACTCAAGATCGTTATCTGACTTTTCTGTGGGTGTAGGCACTGCCGTTTGTGACTTGACAGATACCGTCAAATCTCGCACAGACAACCCCACACGTTCTTGCGGTTCTATTCGGAATATGCTAGCCGAAATCATTTGTTTGTAACTGTTGAAGAGATGAAAAGTTATAGGGATTTCAGTTCTATTTAACTATGAAAGAAAACGCAATTTTCATTTTGAATATACATGAAAACGCAAAAGTGCGGCGCCGGAGATAGAAATATTGCGCTTTCTGGCCAATTATCTTTTACCGGCTACGAAAACGACTATTATAAGCAAATTGCAACAAGAAACGGTTGGGAACCACCACCAGTTAGGGTGGCGTATTGTTGAAGTTCAATAGGGTTTAATGACTCTGAAGACTGGAATAGCTTGGTGGTACGACGACTTTATTATTGTTTTAGGAAATTATATGCGATTATGACTGACCCCGTTAGTCTTTTAAACCAATTGAACAAGACTTCGTATAGTATAATTTAAGGATAGTCATGCTATGACCAGTACTTACGTCAGCACCGTTATTAATAGGCGCGGTGTCTTGATTTCGAGCTCGACAAATTGTGTTTTTTAGTAGAGGAAAAACGTTAATTGTCTGGGCGCCAGTCTAGATCGTTTATGCTTATATATGCTGACTCACGAAGAAACTCAAGATACGAATAATGAATTCTGAGAATAGCAAAGTGGAATTGGGAGAAGTAAAACGTGTTTAATAGTGAGTAAGGTGAATTAGAAGAGTTTGAATTGTAATACTGAAGCGAAGCATTTAATAAAAGTGAATTAGTGACTACTAGTGAATTATAGTGACTACTAGTAAATAGTCGTGATATTTAGTGGAATATTTGCGAATACTTTTGTAGTAATTTACTGGTTCAGTCTCAGCATGGTCAGTATTCACTACAGTTGCATTGAGGTATGTGTATCCGAGAATGAAGGTGTTCGTTAGAGGTAAAAACCTACCAAGTTGATACTAATTAGGATACTCGAGCCGGTTTTGGAGCCACTCACGAAAATTAAGATAGAATAGTGAAAGTAGTGAGAAAACTTAGTTTAATAGTGAGAAAATTGAGCTCCATAGTGAGAAAACTGAGTTCAATAGTGAGGAAATTAAGTATAATAGTGAGAAACTTAATTTTAATAGCGACAAAATCGAGAATTCTATATCAGCCAAAGAACTGTACTCTTCGCTCTTTGTTTTCTCATTATGAATAGCATCAAATAACCTAACTTAAAGGGATTAAGAGTGTTTTCTATTTATTATCTATATGCAGGACACAAACATCAGTTGATTCGTTTAGTGAAGAATTGTTCAGAATTGCTACTTCAGACTAAATTATCTTCTACAATATCCTGATATATCCCTAATATATCAAATACGAATTCCCAGTAATATTAAGCGTTAATTACCACAATATTCAATATAGTGATTTGCTTACATAAGCAATGAAAACGATGTATAGATTTCATACGCGAATCCATAAAATTCATCGCCTGCATATAAAATTAGAGAAGATCCAAAGAAATCATAGTGAATAAGTGGAAAAATAGTGACTAAGAGATATTATTAGTGTGAATTAATGGAGTAGTTGTGAATTATTGAATACTTCGCTAAGCTCTGGGTACTAATAGTAGTAATGCAGACTAGTCAATAGTTTCCTGAGTTCCAGGAATACATTCTATCCCACTAAAACAGAAATCTGAGAGAACTAATCGCTTCGCTTATATTATATCTATATGCAGTACATACATGTCAGTAGATTGAGCTACTGAAATATTGACCAAAACTACCTCTTCTAACTAAATTAATACCCAGACTAACTTTAAATAGTCCCCGATATACTATATACAAATTCCAGTAATTTTAACTACTAATTACCCACGTTATTCAGCATATAGCGGATTACATAGTCCTTTTAATTACTGATTGAGAAAAAGTGATATTTAGTGAGAAAATTTCGTCAATAGTGAGAATCGTGGTGAGATATCACTAAAGGCTAACGAGAGATACAGACGACACGAGGTCGGAGAAGCTAGGAAATTAGTGCTAAAGTTTAACAACATATAGAAGATATAACTTATAACATGCTACTCGGTATACTACCAGCTCTTTTATCTCCCTAATAAACAAACCTGAGAGAACTAATCGCTTCGCTCATAGTTCTCGCTCATAGTTCTCGCTCATAGTTCTCGCTCGTAGTTCTCGCTCATAGTTCTCGCTCATAGTTCTTGCTCATAGTTCTCTGTCACTCTCTATGTCGCAAAATTTTCACGACGCGTCATTTTTCGAAATGAACACCCTGTCGAAACAACATAAAAATGAGGTTACTAAATTTCAACCATCCAATAACTGTTCAGGACACTTGTTATATTATAGAAGATATCGTCAATTTTCCCTGTGTGGTTGTTTCCTCTAATTGATTGATTATTACTATGGCCAAGGTTAAGAATTTGGCAGCCAAAGCTGCTGCACTGGCCAACAAGCCTCCCGGGATCTTTCTGGTGGACCCAGTGATTGACCCAGTTTATTCTACTGGTCAATTACGTAAATACCTCGTGACAACCCCGTCGCCTACATTAATCAAGAGAAGACTGATTATCAATACAAAGGAATATTTGTTTATTGTGGTTCTCTTGTTGGCGTCAACTTATGTTAGATTATATAACTTATCCAACCCTGACTCGGTTGTGTTTGATGAAGTCCATTTTGGCGGCTTTGCCAAAAAGTACGTCTTGGGTAATTATTTCATGGACGTCCACCCACCATTGGCGAAGATGCTTTTCGCTGGTGTTGCTAGTTATGGAAAATTCAAAGGTGACTTTGATTTCAAGAGTATTGGTGACAAATATCCCGAACTGACTCCATATGTGTTGATGAGACAATTCCCTGCTGTGTTGGGTATTGCCACTGTGATTTTGGCCTACTTGACTTTGAGAAACTCGGGTGTTAGACCAATCATTGCGTTTGTAACCTCGTTCCTTTTGTTAGTGGAAAACTCAAACGTTACCATTTCAAGATATATCTTGTTAGATTCTCCATTAATCTTCTTTATTGCGGCTTCTGTGTATGCCTGGAAGAAGTTTGAAATCCAAATTCCATTCTCGTCCAATTGGTTCAGAAGTTTGTTTGCGTGTGGAATTGCTTTGGGTTTGGCCGTGAGTTCCAAATGGGTTGGTTTATTCACCATTGCCTGGGTTGGAATCTTGTGTCTTTACCAATTGTGGTTTATTGTTGGTGATTTGTCTGTTTCTTCCAAGAAGGTTGTGTCTCACGTGTTAGCCAGAGGTGCTATCTTGTTAGGAGTCCCAGCCATTCTCTACTTAACCTTTTTCTCTGTCCATTTCCAATTGTTATCCAACGAAGGTGATGGCTCGGCCTTTATGTCAAGTGCCTTCAGAGCCACATTGAAGGGTAACAAGATTCCTGACAATATTCTTGCCAACGTCGGTTTGGGTTCTGTAGTTTCAATCCGTCACGCGGGTACTCAAGGTGGTTACTTACATTCCCACGGACACTTCTATCCTGCTGGATCCAAGCAACAACAAGTTACTTTGTACCCACACTTGGACTCCAACAACAAGTGGCTTATCGAGCCTTATAACTATACCCTCCCAGAAGAGACCTTTACTCCATTGGTTGATGGAATGAAAATCAGATTGAAACATACCAGTTCTGGAAGAAGATTACATTCCCACGATGAAAAGCCTCCTGTCAGTGAACGTGATTGGCAAAAGGAAGTTTCGTGTTATGGTCACGATAACTTCCCTGGTGATGCTAACGATGATTTTATCGTAGAAGTCGTCAGACACAAGACTCCCGAATCTGCGCAAATCCAAGTCACTGCTATCAAGACTATATTTAGATTAAAACACGCCATGACCGGCAACTATCTCTTCTCCAGTGAAGTAAAGTTACCTAGCTGGGGTTTCGAACAACAAGAAGTTACCTGTGCATCATCTGGAGTCAGACCATTGACCCACTGGTACATCGAAACCAACGAGCACGAATACATTCCTGAAGAGTTGCGTGAAGTTACCGGCTACCCAGCATTGTCGTTCTGGAACAAGTTCTGTGAATCTCACGTTAGAATGTGGAAGATTAACCAAGGCTTGACTGAACACCACGCGTGGCAATCTAACCCAATTGAATGGCCGTTCTTGCTCAGAGGAATCAACTACTGGGTCAGAGAAAACAAACAAGTCTACTTGTTTGGTAACGCTGCTATTTGGTGGGCTACCACTGCTGCCATTGCCACGTTCGGAATCCACTTTTTAGTTTCCGTCTTGAAATGGCACTCGGGCCAAGCTATTGCTACTGATAAGAACGTCTACAACTTCAACCAACAGACTTTCAGTTACGTCTTGGGTTGGGCTTTACATTACTTACCGTTCTTTATTATGGGCAGACAATTGTTCTTGCACCATTACTTGCCAGCTCTTTACTTTGGAATCTTGGCCGTGGGTCACTTTTTGGAGATTTTCACCAGCTACTTGACCGTAAAGTCAAAGATCGCCAACAGAGCCAGTTATGGTATTATTGGTATCTTTGTCATTATCAGTACCTTGGTTTATGTTCACTATTCATCGTTGATCTATGCAACTCCGTGGACCAAGGACCAATGTGAATCGGCCAAGGTTCTTTCCGGCTGGGACTTTGACTGTAGGAACTACCACAGCTCCCTCAGCGACTACTCACAAGTTTCGTCACCGGTCGAACCCATAAACACAAACTCGCCAATTTCTCCTCCAGATATTCAGGAAGCAAAGCAAACTGATTTTGTTCCTCAAGATGCTGCAAAGGAAGATCCTCAGTCTTCTTCCGAAGAACCAGCAGCCGCTGCTGCCCAAGAAGAAAAGGTGGCAGATGAAAAGTTCATTCAAGAACAACCAATTGTTCCACCATTAGCTGCCGAGGCTGAAGAAACCCCAAAGGCAGAAAACCCAGTGGACCCTTCTGAAGTTGAGGAAATTTCTGCATCCAGCTCCGAGAAAGAAGAGTTGAAGGAAAAAGACTCGAGTGATGCAGTTGTAGAAGAAGCAGTTGTTGAAGATGCGGTTGTTGAAGAAGCAATCTTGGTTGAAGAGGCTCAAACTGAAGAAGAAGCTCCAGTTGAAGAAGAAGCTCCAGTTGAAGAAGCTGCTCCAGTTGAAGAAGAAGCTCCAGTTGCTGAAGACGCTCCAGTTGCTGAAGACGCTCCAGTTGCTGAAGACGCTCCAGTTCACGAAGCTACTCCAGTCACTGTTCTAGCTGCCTAACAAGCTGAACCAGTTTCTCAAGTCAACGTCCCGTTTAACTATATACCAAACTAACTTTATTTCCATAGTGAACTCTCGTCAAAATATATACTAAATATCTAGCCTTTACTCATCAGTATTATCTAGTCTTATTCGTCAATGTTGTCTAGTTTATAATATGATAGGAGATCTTAGGAGATTATAAGATGATTCACCAGTAGTAGATCTCAGCTAAATGCAGCGGATTATAAAATAATTTGTGCATTATAAAATAATTGGGATCATAAAATAATTTGTGAATTATTAATTAATTAGCTGAGTTTATAAAATTATATTTATTAGTGAGCTTCTACAAAATGTGAAGAGTCCTACGTATTTCGTGGGTAGCTTACATTTATATATATAATAATATACATAATGAAATATAATTTTCTTAGTCGTTACATTCACGTATAATTTAGCTCAATTATAATCTCAATTGCTGCAAAATATGAAATGTTGCAAAATATGTTATCTAGTTTTACTCGTCGTGTTATATAGTCCTTGAAAAATATGTTATCTAGTCTTATTCATCAATATTATCTAGTCTTACTCATCAATACTATCTGGTCTCACTCATCAATGTTTTCCACGGCTCTACCTCTAACAAACTTCTCGTTTTTGACCTGGTCGTTGATCTTTTCATATAACCGTGCAGCGTAATGACTCCCATTTGCAAGCGCAAATCCAACGAAACAGATTGGCCAGATATAAATCTCGAGCGCAAAGTACCTAGTTGGAGGATAAAACATCGAAAACAATACGACAAAGCCGGCTGGGATGTGGACCGACATTAAATATACCGATACCTTCCGCATGGAGGTTTGAAGGAATGAAAGATCCGTCCGGTCACGATGTAGCGAGAAGTGTAACGCAACAAAGGCCCGGATCGTCACGAGGATAGTCCAGAACGATGTGACGAAATGAAGCACGAGCGAAAGTTTATTGACCTCAAATGAGTCCAATTTCCCGTTGTACTCTTCGATCAGAGCAATTTCTCCCATGAAGAATCTCATTGGAACTTCAACACACAACATATGGACACTGACGACCCACATCAACCAGAAGAAGAAGACGAAGCCGATAGCGAGCCCAAGAATAAGACTGCTCCAGAGGAAACGACCAATACGAGGAGCCTGTTGAGGAACTAGAGGCCGAGCTTGAGCTTGAGGCTGAGGCTCACCCCGAGGAACGTCTCCCTGAGGTTGCGCAACATCCACACCATTATTTTCAACCTCGTTGGATCCGTTCCCTGATTTCCAGGTTTTGTCAAAATAACTCAAGGCAAACATTTGTACTTGTAAACCACACAAGATTGAAGTCAAATCGGCTAACCTCCAGTCAAGACTGATAAAGTTCTGCACAAAAATTAAGTCAGCAAGAATCAGAACGGCCCTGACAATTGGACGGCCCAATACGAGACTGAAAATCGCTATGGTCAAAATTAGAATCACCGCAGACACCCAGAGCAACGCGATAAGTCCAAGACATCTCAGTCTAAAGTTAGGCGGTCTGTAGACAATCGAGTATGCGTTGTCGGTATTCATCTCATCGTCCTCGTCGGAGGTTGGGGTTTCGTATCCCGAGCGCTGGTTAGCATTTTCGTTGGCAGACAAGAGTTTGTCGTCTTTGGTAACTGCAACAAACAATTTCTTGACAAACTTCCTGGAAACAGTGTCATTTGAAGGGGCCCTGACGTAATTTCCGTCTGGAACAAAACATGCCAATACTTTTGGATCCTCCTTGAAAATGGCCAATGCTTCTCTGTAGGTCACTGGCTTGGAATAGTCTGGCTGAGCGGTGGCTAAAATTTGCTGGATAAAGCTTCGATAGACGATAAAACCTCTTTCTTGCGAAATAGGTTTACCCAAAATAATATGCGATAATCTTAGTTTATGAGCAGAAAGCTCAAAGGCTCGCGTCCAGTACACTTGACTGTACTTGGTGATCAAATTGGTGTTTAGGAGACTTTTCAAAGCAAACGAGACGAGCGTAAGGCTCTTGAACGTGGGTATTTGAATCGGTAACAATACGTTATAATCCACGTCCGCTGGAGGAGAAACCAAGGCTCTAAGTCCCCACGTTACACTTCCAATACCGACTAAAATGAAGCCGGTATAAACTTTAGCACTCAAGTAGATTCTGAACAATTGTAATGTGAATGGCTTGACAAGCGCATCGTGGATTAACCTGGCGTTTGGATCGTCTGGCGATCTGATGAAAAAGAGCACACCAGGACGCAAAATGTTCCCTCTAACCATCCCAACAAATAATGCAAAAAACAACATGTAAAGTGTTCCCAGGCCCCAGTAAAGGAATACTCGAAGGTATGGAATTTGAAGCACCTCGTAGTACGACGTCAATAAAAGAATGAACGTCGTTAAGCCCGAGTCAGTTTTCCGGGTGAACCGATGCAAAAACAATGGAGCAGCACAGAAATCTAAGAGCCAGCCACAATACACTGGAAAGAAGAAGATTTCAATAGCAAAGATCAAGAACACTTTTGCAGTTGAACTAATTTCAAAAAGCACCTTATAAATCTTTCTCGACGTTCCCATGATCGGTTTTTCTCCAGAAATCAAAGACTTCATAAACTTGTGGATAAAATAGCCAATTATACTGTAGCCAATTGTCAACAAAATGATCCTCTCGGTTAAGGAGTATTGAAGCTTTGTTTCGATAAACAATTTGTAGAATGTTTGGGAGAATGGCTCGATGATATATTGATTCAACGTTTTCAGCAAGTAGTCGAGAAATTCAGATCCAGTTTCAATTTCTGGATACGAAAGTTGCAGCACGTATGGGATCTGGACCATATAAGGAAGGACACGTTGAACAACTATATTGTTTATAAGCTTGAAAGCACCACCAGTTAACGAGACAAAAATATTACCCAACATGTGTGGAATCAAGTAGACAATGAACAAGAATGCTGAGATAACAAAGTCACACATAAACATGAGGATGACTGGAGTCTTGATGTTCAAGGTTACACCAAAGAGTTCGAGAAACTCTCCAAAACCACCGTTTCCTACATTGGCTTCGGCCACAGCATTAGCTTCATCTTCTTGATCGTCAAAGAGGTTTTCAACTGCAGCTTGAGGAGCAACAGGTACAGGATTTGGTTGCTGTACTGGGAGTGGTTGCTGTACTGGGAGTGGTTGTTGGGGTGGTTGTTGGGGTGGATGATGTGGTATCTGTGCATCAATAATTTGTGGCTCTTGTACACCAATGACTTGTGGTTCTTGTGGAGCTTCGGCTACTTGAGACGCATTTGGATTGAGGTTTAAATGGGTATCGTTTGGATCATCTTCGACGTCATCTTCAGAATCAGTATTATGTTCGTTAGTGGTAGATTCTTGGAGGTCTTCAATCGGCGCTGGAGGAATTGGCGCTTGTGCTTGATGTAACGCAAGACGGGCCTGTGCAACTGCTCGATTATGGGCTGCGAGTGCATGTGCTCGAGCTTGATTATGATCTGGACGTCCAGTAGGACGAGGTTGAAGAAGATTCTCTCGATGTGGTTGAAGAAGATTCTCTTGATGTGGTTGACGAAGATTCTCATAACGTGCTTGAATACGATCCTCTTGACGTGGTTGTTCGTGGGAATCACTAAAATTAATATGAGTATCAATTTCTTCATCTTCAGAATCAGTATTACCATGTTCATTCTGGATTAGAGAAGGACGTCCATTGGACTCGGTACCCGAACCCCCTAGTTCTGCACCAGCATTACCATCCATACCAGGACGTACAAAGATGGTTCTTCGCTCATTATCACTTTCAACTTCGTCGTTAACTTCTGGATTCACGTTGTTGACGTGGTTTTCCAAAATATCATCAAAATCTCCTCCCTCCATGGCTCTTTGTAAGAGATCGTGGCGCTGATGATTGTTATGGTTGATGGATTCGTCTTGTAAGTCATCCATAGCTCTGGCAATGACTTCTAAGTTATTTAAGTCCGGATTATCGTTGGGATCGAGGGCCAATCCGGGGCCACCATTTCCACCATTTTCACTGTTCCGGATCCTCTGAAGTGCAATCTCCAACATATCAGCTAATTTCGTTCTTGGTTCATTACCAACCTTTCTCAACAACAATTTGGTATAGCCTTCGTCCCTCACAACCCATTCATGCTCGACAAATAACGCTATATGTATAATAACCGCAATAATGATATATCTGACGCCACTAAAAAACGTACAGTCGATGAACAGTCTGATCTTGAGCAACGTGAGTTGCAACGGCGTCTGATCCTTGAATTGCAAGAGATACGCAGCAATATTAAATTCTCCATACAACAACGCATCTGGAAACGTCGGATTGGATACGGGCAAAGTTCCGTCAATAGCCCACGTATAAATTCTTCCGGTAAACTTCCAATACAACGGAACCTGAAAAAGAATGCAGATTATATACAACGTGATCGACAACGTCTTTACCACCGTTGAAGAAATAATCTGGATGAATTTCGACCATACAAGAAGTATCGGTATTCTCAGAGGCATCGCTGGATCATAGATGGTCTTGAACTTATAAGGTGTATTACAAATATCACATTTCTCGGTAGATTTATTAGAATGCTTGAGCCATTCAAACAAACATTCTTCATGAATGTATTTGATGGAACCACGACATTTACAAGGATGCAATAACGGTTGGGATGCCGTTGCCTCTCCACGACAAATACGACACGAATGATCAGATTCGGTCGACATTTATTCTTAGATCCTCTGTATTATGAGACTTATTGAGATTTATTGAGTGGTAGAGTGGTAGAATGGTAGGATTACTCTCCTTATGTATATATGTTAATGTATGGCTAGTAAGGAGTAGGTACTTAGTAACCTATGGAAAAAAGAAGAAGATTAAAGAATGAAAAATAATTTAAATACTGAGCGCTGCGAAGTATTTAATGTAGTGAGATTTAGTGAATACTGAGCGTAGCGAAGTTTTGAAGTACGTGAATGAGAGGTATTACTGAGCGTAAAGAAGACTTTTTAAAGTAATTGAATCTTATTGGAGTTTAGTGACTTATAGTGACTAATAGTGATATTTGTGGATATTTAGTAAATATTAATACCTTAATGTGAGATTTAGTGGATACTAGTGGATATTAGTGGAGATTTAGTGACAAAGAGTGAAATTTAGTGAAATTTAGTGAAATTTAGTGACTTATATAATTCGTCTCTCGCTAAATTCTTCACTCGCTCAGTGTCTTTCCAGTGAGAAAATTATTCAGAATAACTACGGATAAAAATTGTAGTGAACAAATAAGTCAGTTTATTATTTTAATAACCAGTTACCAGAGATGACTATTCGCTTCGCTCATAGTTCTTTCCTTCTTTAAAAGCTGCAAATAATCGACTTGAAAGGTTCTTAGTGAGCTTTCTATAATTTCATTATATGCAGTACATTAACATTGGTTGATTCAGCTAGTGAAATATTGACCAAAATTGCCCCTACTAACTATGTTAACATATAGAGATGGCCTGATATATCTCCTAGTACCTCATATACCAATTCCCAGTAATTTTAAGCCTTAATTACCCACAGTATTCAGCTTGGAGTGAAGATTACATAATCCTCAACAAAGAGTTTATTGAATACTGAACGGAGGAGTATTCGAAGTACGTGAATATTAGTGATATTAATGGTTCAGTGAGCTTTAGTGAAATAGTACGAATGAATATTAATAAATATTAGTGAGCTGTAGCGAATTTTAGTAACTTTTAGTGAATATTAGTGATATTTAGTGATATTTATGAAGTATTCCAGGAGTTTTACTGAGTTTAGATTCAAAAATTAGACTCAAGATTACTAGGTGTATTGAGACTAGGACTATATCTATTAAATTTTAGTGGACTATATCTAAGAAGACTTGATTTACTAGATCTATGAATACTATTCTTCAATTCCAAAGCTTTGAGATCTAGAATTAGTATATCATATTATCATGGTTATTATAGTTATGTATGTCATGTTTAGCGAAAGCAGGAAATATTTAGCGACAACAGGAAGAATTTAGCTAAAGTTGGAAGAGTGTAGCCAAAGCTGGAAGAATCTAGCAAAAGCTGTCAGAATACCGTCAGAACAATGCCCCAATTAGTGACCCAGTTAGTGACCCAATAGTGACCCAATCAGTGACCCAACGACTGAATTGTGCGATAATGAATGCTCATCTCAAGCTCACCTAATCTTTCCCAATTTCATTGGCTCTAGCTTCCATAATTTACCACTAAACAACTTCATCTCTATAATTTGATTCGACACTAGCTATAGTAGATCATGATTGAAAACGTTGTGGCTAGTGAGATCTAGCTCCGGCACTTATTATACACAACCAGGTGATATATAAGAAGACTCTGTAATATAGCTCGTATAGTATAAAACTATACGTTTCTGAGAATTGGTAGATGGCTGTGGTGTAAAGTGCTCGTAAAGGACTGTTAGAGGTGCCCAGTGATAGTCCCAGTGACATCAATCTCTAATTAGAGCTAGATAGACGAAATATTCAGTTCTAGTGGAATATGGTTTCGTTATCTCTAGTTGTAGTTCAATTAGTGTTGCTATCTTCGATATCTCTATTCCCAGATTTGAAACTCATATGGATGAAGAAGTACCCTTTAAATCGCTTTGAACAGATTT
>Ga0065707_10000777_pt1 | contig 16912 bp, 15 predicted proteins | sample SwiRhicommuniRL3_FD_59094 | JGI IMG/M metagenome (GOLD analysis project Ga0065707, IMG submission 59094) | Switchgrass rhizosphere bacterial communities from Rose Lake, Michigan, USA - RL3 v2 (version 2) | ecosystem: Host-associated > Plants > Roots > Rhizosphere > Soil | place: East Lansing...
ATCCCGAATGCCGCATCGCCAATTTCCGCAAAGGTTGGTTCAGGTGGGGCAACCAGCAGGCTGATGAACTTGGCATTGATACCCTTATCAAACAGAGCTTTGGCGAACTGCTGTCCATCAGCGAAGTGACCCCCACCCATCACTGCATCTACATCCGCAGGGATTTTGTTGATGATAGGAGCAAAGTCTGTGGTGCCGGTATCGTAACCTTCGTTCAACACGACCTCAAATCCTTGGTCCGTGGCGTAGGATTCCAGGGCAGTCGTGACATCCGTTGAGAACTTGTCGTTTTCATGGATGATCGCAATCTTTTTTGCGTTGGCGTCCAGGCTGGCGAGCAGATCTGCAGCACCCGCCAAATACTTGCTGGCTGGTGTGTAGGATTGATAAACCAAGGTGTAGCCCTTCTTGTAGGTACCTTCAGAAGCCGCCCCAGTGGTGATCATGATCTTGCCATACTGTTCGGCGATCACCGCGGAGGCATCCGCCAAGCCCGAAGAGTAAGGACTGATGAGGAAATCGGCGTTGTCTTCGGTGACCAGTTTGGTGTACAGCTCTTGGACGCGGTCCTTATTGGATTCATCATCATAGAACTTGGAATCAAATTTGACCATCGTTCCATCAGCCAATCTAATTCCACCCGCGGCATTGATCTGGTCCATCCACAACTTCAAGCCGTTGTTTTGCCGCGTCGATTCAACGTTCAAGCTGCCCGTCAAAGAGGCAGTGAACCCAACAATGGCTGTCTTTTCCGCCGCCGCAGGTGGTTCGGTTGCGGCAGGCGCCTCTGTGGCCGCCGGAGCCTCAGTGGCTTGTGCGGGTGGTTCGGTCGCGGCTGGAGCGGAAGTCGGAGCGGCTTGAGGTCCGCAGGCCGCCAGCACGAGGCTGGCAAAAACCAACACAGACAACAAAACAAACAATTTGTGATTCATTACTTACTCCTTCTTTTGTGGTGAATAGACATGCGTATGCCGCATGATTCTGCAACTATCCCCATTCTACAGAGCGAACACAAAAAAAGGCTAAAGAAGGGATAACCAAAAATAAAAAATCCATAAAGATTTTGGCAGGTGATTATTCACTATTCTCCGAAACGGTAGCCAATGCCCCGTTCCGTCAAAATATATTTCGGCTTTAGTGGATCTGTTTCCACTTTCTGACGCAGATGTCCCATATACACACGTAGATACTCAACCTCGTTGCCGTATTCCTGCCCCCACACATTATGCAGAATATCGCGGTGAGAAAGCACTTTGCCAGCGTGCCGCATTAGATACACAAGCAGGTTGAACTCAATGGGTGTCAATTCTGCTGCCTTGCCATGAATGGTTACTTCATGACGTGTCAGATCCACTATGATCTCACCCCGGCTGATTCGTTCATCAGTAATCAACAATTGATCCCAATTTGAACGACGCAAGACAGCCTTAATCCGTCCCAGCAACTCGCCGACCCCAAATGGCTTTGTCAGATAATCATCTGCGCCCAGATCAAATGCCCGCACTTTATCGGCTTCCTCACCCATTGCTGTGAGGATAATAATTGGCACATGCGAATTTTGACGAATGCGCCGCGTCGCTTCCAGTCCATCCATGTGAGGCATCATGATATCCATAATCACCAGTTGAACATTTTCATGATTGAAAATCGCCAGCGCCTCAAGTCCATTCGAGGCAGTGAATACCTTATAGCCGCGCACTTCCAGATTACGGCGCACAAAATCGCGTAAAGGTTTTTCATCATCCACGACTAAAACAACAGTGTTCATTAACGAGTTGGCCTTGTTGATTTTTTGTGACTGGGCGATGAAGGGACATTTTTAGCTGGGATCGTAAACGCAATACACGCTCCCACTTTTTGTGGCTCGGCCCAAATCCTGCCGCCATGAGCACGCACAAGCCCCTGACAGATTGCAAGTCCCAATCCCGCGCCACTTGTAAGCCGAGCTAAGCTGGTATCCAGACGGTAAAAACTTTCAAAGATATGCTGACTTTCTTTTTCGGGAATCCCCGGGCCATCATCGATTACTCGGAACAGAAAATATTTGTCCTTCCGGCTCACTTCCATTGTGATCTTTGCATCGTCACCACCATATTTGACTGCATTCTCGATCAGGTTTCGCAAAATGGATTCTAAACGTGGAGGATCCGCATAAAGCTTTGGAAGTTTCGCTTCAATCTGAACATCGAACCTGTTTCCTGGCAGAAGATGGGCCTGTTTCGCTGCCCGGTTGACTGTCTCTTTGATGTCGCATTTTTCGCGCGCAAGCTCCAACGATCCAGCCTCAATGCGAGATAAATCCAGCAAATTGTTTACCAGACTCGTCAAGCGGTCTGATTCATCTGAAATAATTGTGAGAAATTCGTGTTGTGAAGCGCGGTCCCATTCCACATCTTCCGCCAACAGCGTGGAAGCATATCCCTTGATAGCCGCCAGGGGAGTCCGCAGTTCATGCGAAACAGTGGACACAAGACTCGATTTCACTCGGTCTAATTCCCGATCGGCCGTGATGTCGTGAAAGAATATGCCGCGCCCGATGGGAAGACCCTCTTCATCATTTACATTGAACACCTCAAGGCGCAAATGGATCGTTCGATCAGATTGATCTCGAGAGACTTCAACGATTTGCTCTCCTTTTTTGTTCAGGATCTTCTGAACATCATTTTTCCTGTTCGATTTTTCTGATGTCCTGGCAATGATGCGGGCCAAAATTTGATCGGCGTGCATACCTGTCAACGTTTTTGTCGACAACTCTGAAAGCTCACCCACCCGCTTGTTGGCGTAAATAACGGTTCCGTTTAGATCACTTAATATCAACCCATCGCGCAAGGATTGGACGAGTGCTTCAAGACGGTGCGTCTGTTCACGCAGGCGCATATCACTGCGTTCATACAACATCGCGTTCTCAATGGCCATGGCAGCGTGATTTGCAAAACTGGTTAAGAGTTGGATTTCGTTATGTGTAAAAACATGCGGGGTTGGATGGAACACAAGTAGAGCCGTCGGTGGTGCGTGCTGTGTATTGAGGGGGACCGCAAGGATAGCGCGATAGCCTTCGGCGCGGGCGCGCTGTTTTCTGATGGCATACGATGGATCAATTTCCGTATCACTGACCTGGATCGGTTCTTTGGCATGCAAGGCCCGCATGGTCACGGAATCAGGTTCGGTGGGTTGAATGGAAAGCTGCTCTATGAATTGTTTGGATAGACCTCTGCCGGCGCGGATTCGGAAACTCCCATTTTTTCCGTCCAACGCAATCACGGCATACATTTTGAGGCTCAACAGTCGTCCCATTTGCTCAAGGATACGGCTGAGCACCGTTTCAGGATCAAGAGTGGATACAACTGCGGTGCCGGTTTCCAAAAGGGTGGCTTGTTCTTTCATCCGTTCGGCGATGGAATCCTTCATGCGGATAATGCTGCGGATCAAGTGACCAATTTGATCATTGCGCTGGGATGCCGATAGAAGTTGTTGCTGCTCTTCATCGCTGATTGGCTGGTTTAATCCAATGGATTCGCTAATGGGTGCCAAACGCTCAATCGGGCGGATCACACGAATTGTCAATGTTATCCAAAAGAACAATCCGATAAGAATAAAGGTAGCCGCAGCAATTTGCACGATGCGACGCAGGATGATTTGCGTGGCGAATGCAGCCGACGTTGGGTGGCTGACGACAACCTCCCAGTTGATGTTCGAGACCGGGGCATGCGTGTAGAGCCGCTCTTCGCCATCTGGCGCTGGGGCAATTTGGGAATAATTAGGGTTATCAAAACGGGCAAGATAACTTCCCGGAATGATATTCTCTGCTGGTTGGAGTAAAAATTGCGAATCAGGATATGCGATAATCTGATTCGCTGAATCAAGGATGATGACCTGGAGTCCCTCCTCTGACTGATGCTCTGAAATCACTGTAGTCAGTGTCTGGCTGAGGCTTTCAAGCCGAATGTTGGCACCTACCAGACCGAGAAATTCACCCTTCGCTGATCGTATTGGCATCACTGCTGTTGCAACTGCCTGATTGGTCGTCGGTGAAATACGTCCTTCGGATACCAACGGTTTGTTCGTTTGCAGAGCCTGCCGGAAATATCTCCTGAATGAAAAATCATCACCAACTGTAGATGTAGATCGGGTTGGATAGTGATACAACATGATCCCCTTTGCATCCAGCCGATACACTAGATTGATATCCGGGGTTGTATTTATGATGACCTGGAAGACTTTTTCCATGCCTGCCAAGTCTGCCCGAATGACCTCCGGGTATTTTGCTAGACCCTGCACCGTTGTCAATGACTGAGTGATTGCAAGATCAACTTCCTGTGAAATAGATTGTGCTAACGACAGGTCGCTGGCTTGCACATCTTCCCGAATCCGCACCCCAATCAGCCCATCGAATATCAGCAAAGTGATAAGAAATGGGATGATGAGCAATAAATACAGCGCCAGCAATTGGAGTCCCAGATCGCGGTGGAAGGCAAACCAGCGACGCATAGCTACCTCATTTTGCAAATTCCTTGATCAATCGCGCCATGTGCCTGGCATGTTTGAGATACAGATCAATACGGATATTTTCATTGGGCGCGTGGGCACGTGTATCAGGATAGCCCAAGCCGGCGGTTGCCACTGGTAATTTCAGGTCATGCACAAAAGGGTAACTGGGACCCGAGCCGCCAACCATGGGAACTAATTGTATCGGCATCTCATATACTTCTTCAGACGTCTTCATAACGAGTTGAATAAAAGGCTCATCGGGGTCGGTGCGGGCCGGCGGGTCGCCGCCTAGATCGGTAATCTGCACATCGCTGAAGCCCTCTGCATCGAGATGGGCGCGCAGCTTTTTCAAGATGTCATCAGGATGTTGATCGGGTACAAGGCGAAAGTCAACCTTGGCTGAAGCCCGCGCAGGCAAAACCGTTTTCGCACCTGGTCCCTGATATCCAGATGTCAATCCACAGATTGTGCAGGTTGGGGTAAAGACCTCTTCCATTTTAAGGTCTATTCCGCCAGTGAGACCTTTGATAAATTGCTTGACTCCATAACGCGATTTGTACTCATCTGCCACATCGGGCAATGCGTCGAAAAGCTCCCGGTCGCGCGTAGATGGAGACTTGATTCCGTCATAGAAGCCCGGGATTCGAATCCGTTCATCTTCGCCTTTTAGCGTGGACAAAGCCCATACCAGCCTCCAGGCTGCGTTCGGGAAGATGGAGCCGCCTACCCCGGAATGGACATCTGTCGCCGCGGTTTCAACGCTTAGTTCAACGTAACAAATTCCGCGCAGACCAAGATATAGCATGGGCACATCCCGATGATCGACGCCACCAAATTCCCACATACAGGCATCCGCTTTTAACAAATCCTTGTTTTGCTGGATAAACTCAAAGAGATTGACGCTGGCTGTTTCCTCTTCCCCTTCGATAATGAACTTGATGTTGCAAGGAAGTTCCCCCTCGGTCTCAAGAAGTGAGTCAATGTCAAACAGGCGCGAAATGATATGACCCTTATCGTCGCTCACGCCACGCCCATATAATTTGCCGTCGCGCAGGCTGGGCTCAAAGGGAGGAGTTTCCCACAATTCAAGTGGTTCGGGCGGCTGAACATCATAGTGGTTATAAATGAGAAGGGTCTTCTCAGACTTGCCTTTGCATTCCCCAAAGACGACTGGCGCACCGGCGGTTTCCATGATTTGAACTTCGAAACCGCGTGCCTTGAGCATTTCGCCAACCAGCGCTGCGCATTCTTTCAGTCCCCAGTTTTGTGCGCCCACGCTTGGCTGCGCAACCAGCCGGGAAAGTTCCTCGAGGCTTTTGTCGAGATGCTCCTCCAGGTAGGAATCCAGTTTGCTGTAGTCAGACATATTATCTCCTCATTTCATGAAGTCCGTAATCAACGTAATTGAGTAGTGACCTGCCAGCGCAAACGACGTCATCTTGATCAATTGGCCCACCCATGTAAAGACGAGAAAAGTACGGAGCGGCATTTTGGCAATCCCGGCTGCAATCCCAGCGAGATCAAAAAAAGGATTTGGGATCGCTGAAAGTACTAGGATGGCCCAGCCCCCATATTTATCCACCCAGGGCTTGATGCGATTGTAGGCATCCATCCGTTCGACAACCGCTTGACCGCTAAATCCGGCCAGATAGCCGGAAAGTTCTCCAATAGCACCGCCTGTGCCGGCGGCCAAGCCCACGCCGAGCGGATTGAAGATGGCCCCCATGGCATAAATAACAGCTACGCCCGGTGCAGGAAGCAATACGGTTGCATTCGCAAGTAATGCGATGAGGAAGATCCCTGGATATCCAAAGGTGGCAAATTGTTCTACCCGCTCGCGAATACTGAATATGTAGACGGTGATGGCAACCACCGCAATCAATGCCAGAATCCGCAAGATATTGGTCAGAAATTTTGAACTGCCAGGTTTATTATAGGTTTGGATAGGTGCCATTGGAGAAACCAAAGTCTCCTCGGCTTCATTGGCTGGTCTACCATGTGTTTCTGACGTGGCGCGTGAAGAGCGCGCCGAGGTTTTCTTTGTCGTGCTCTGCGCGCTCCTGGTTTTCTTCGTTGAGACTTTCTTATTCGCTTTCTTCAATGGTGATGTGATTGATCTTTACAGCGGGAGCATTGACGTTGCCGGGGTCACGCGGCGGAATGGACATCAGCACATCCAACCCCTCGACCACCTGACCAAAGACACTGTGTTTATTATCCAAGTGAGGGGTGGGGATGTGAGTGATAAAGAATTGTGAGCCATTCGTATTGGGTCCTGCGTTTGCCATTGATAGCACGCCCTGTTTATCGTGTTTCAGGCTGGGGTGAAATTCATCCGCAAATTTATAGCCAGGCCCGCCTGATCCGCGCCCCGTAGGGTCACCGCCCTGTGCCATGAAATTGGAAATCACACGATGAAACATAATGCCATCGTAATATCCTTCACGCGCCAGAAAGACAAAGTTGTTTACGGTCTTTGGCGCTTTGTCAGCAAAGAGCTCAATCACCATCGTCCCTTTATCTGTTTCCATACGAGCTTTATATTTCTTCTTCGGATCAATCTGCATTGCGGGCGGGGTATTCCATTGTTTTGCCATTTATTCTCTCCTTTTGTTTGTAAACCTGACAGGTTTTCACAGGCGTGTTTCCATCAAGAATGTAAGATTGTTAACACAAACCTGGCAGGTTTTTTATCATTTTAACAAAGCTTCCACTCTCGCTACCACCATATCCAGCGCGGCGGTGTTGAAGCCCCCCTCAGGGATGATGACGTCTGCATAACGTTTGGAGGGTTCCACAAATTCCAGGTGCATGGGTCGGACGGTTGACAGGTACTGCTTTATGACAGACTGAGTCGTCCGCCCACGTTCCGTAATATCACGTTCGAGACGGCGGATAAGACGAAGATCCGGATCGGTATCTACGAAGATTTTGACATCGAACATCTTTCTTAACGCAGCTTCCGTAAAGATGAGAATGCCCTCCACGATGATGACACGTTGTGGCTGAACGTTAAATGTCCTGTCGGTACGTCGATCGGTGGAGAAGTCATAAATTGGGACATCCACTGATTTCCCGTCGCGCAGAGCCGCGATGTGTTCAATCAATAAATCGGTTTCAAGCGAATCCGGATGATCAAAGTTTATTTCCGCGTGTTGTGTGGGAGGAAGTCCGCTAAGATCTTTATAGTATGAATCATGTTGGAGAAAAGCGATTCGGTCGGCGCCAACGCGTTGAAGGATGACCTGTGCGACGGTCGTTTTGCCAGAACCTGATCCACCTGCGATGCCGATAACCAGCGGAGTGGCGCCCTTGGCGCCATGGACCATGGGGTCTGGAGGCTTCATTCTCAAATTATACACGCACGCGAAGCGCGAAAACCCCTCTCCATGCTTTGCATAGAGAGGGGAATGGATGAAAGTAAGTTTACATTCCTGCCATAAACGCCAGACCAACTGTCCCGGGACCAGCGTGGGTGCCAACGGTGGGGCTTACTTCGGTAAATATGCTCTCAACTGGATTAAGTGCTTGTTCTGCCCGCGTGAGCAGGGCTTTCGCATCTTCAGCCGAATTCGCATGAAGAGTTGCCAGCCGAACTGGCGTTCTGCCTGCGACTTTTTCAATCGTCAACTCCAGCACACGATCATGGGCTTTGTTCTTGGTGCGGATACGGTCGATTCCCTCCACGCGCCCATCCTGAATAGCGAGGATGGGCTTCATATTCAGCATGGTGCCGAGAAAACGCTGCGCGCTGCCAATCCGCCCGCCGCGATGCAGGAATTCCAGTGTGTCGACAGCGAAGAAGACGCCAGTATATTGATATGATTTTTCTGCCAAAGCAATTGCATCTTTGAGGCCTGCGCCATCTTCGAGTGCACGAGCGACAGCCAGTACCTGGAAACCGAGCGCCATGGCAACTGATTGACTATCCACAACATTCACTTTTTCTCTGGCTGAACTCATCAAATCCTTTGCCTGCATCGCCGATTGGACGGTTCCAGAAAGTCTGGATGAGACCAGCAGGGCAAGTACCTCATAACCTTTGTCTACCAATTCCTGAAAAATATCTTGAAATGAAATCACCGCTACTTGAGACGTAGTTGGCATCACCTTTGCGGTTTTTAGTCTTATAAAAAATTCGCGCGATTCAATGTCTACACCATCTTTGTACGTCTGATCCCCCCAGATCAGAACCTGCGGTGCGACCGAAATATTATATTTCTTAACCAATTCAGGTGGCATATATGTCGTGCTATCGGTAACAAGTGCAATTTTTGACATGGTGTCTCCTTAGAATTAGGTTATAGGGTGATATTTGGTATATTAACCCCCTCGCCAGGCGCGGGGATACGAATTGTTAGGTATAATACCTTAGCAATTCGTATTGCTTTGATCCCTCATTGAGGAGCCTGCTTTGGCCTTTAACCCGATAAACTGGCTTTTGGGCCTGTTTTCACTGGATATTGCAATTGACCTGGGGACCGCGAATACCTTAGTAAACGTACGTGGCAAGGGGATTGTCATCAATGAGCCATCCTGGGTAACCATTGAAAAGAGGTCACGTCAACCCCTTGCGATTGGGCTGGAGGCTAAGGAGATGATGGGACGCACCCCCAGCAGTGTCGCGGTGATCCGTCCGTTACGTGACGGCGTGATCTCTGAGTTTGATATTACACAGGTCATGCTGGAATATTTTATCGGTCGAGTCCATGAGCAGAGTGTTGTCCCATTGCCGCGTCCGCGGGTAATAGTGGGGATTCCAACTGGTGTGACGGAAGTCGAGAAGCGAGCGGTTTATGACGCGGTTATGGCTTCAGGGGCACGCTCAGCTTTTTTAATCGAGGAGCCGATCGCGGCTGCATTGGGCGCCGGACTTCCACTGGCTGATATCAAAGGAAGTATGGTTGTGGATATCGGCGGAGGGACAACAGAAGTTGCGGTCATGTCTCTGAGCGGTGTCGTTGCTTCACGGTCTCTGCGTGTGGCTGGCGATGAAATGGATCAGGATATTGTGCAGTATTTGCGAAACAAATACAATTTGCTGGTCGGCGAGGGGATTGCTGAACAGATCAAATGGAAAATCGGTTCGGCGTATCCGATCCAGCCTGAAAAAACAATGGAAGTGCGCGGACGTAATCTTGTGACAGGCTTGCCTGAGAGCATCGAAATTTCTTCCATCGAAATGCGTGAGGCGTTATCCGGTTCGGTGCAGGTCATTGTGGATACTATCCGTGATGCCCTGGATGAAATTCCTCCCGAGATTGTTGCTGACCTGATGGATATTGGGATCTGTCTGGCAGGAGGGGGCGGTCTATTGCAAGGATTGGCCGACCGCCTAACGGACGAGCTTCGATTACGTGTATGGGTCGCCGAGGATCCATTGACTTGTGTTGCGCGCGGCGCAGGCATGGTTTTTGAAAATTTCGATACGTTGAGCCGCTATCTAGTCGGTTTGGAACGTGGCAGTACGCGACATCGTGTTTGATGTTTATAAATTGTCGTTTGGCAATGATTGCAATGTTGCCCGAGAAAGCTCATCGAGTATTTAGAAAGTAACACAGTACTTTGTAATATGAGAAATTTGTTTCCACGTACGCTTCAGACAACGATCATATTTTTGGTCGTCGGGGGAATTATGGCGCTCGCACTCGGAGGGTACTTTAGCAGCGCTTCCAACGTTTTCACGGGTTCATTGGTCAATGTGCAAACCTGGTTTTCGGACCGCTTTGTGGCATTACAGGCATTTTTAACCGCGCCTCGTGATATTGCATCTCTACGCCAGCGCAATGCTGAGTTGGAAGGCGAGGTTGCAGAGCTACAATCGCAAGTTATCCAATTACAACAGCAGGTAGGCCAGACACAACTCCTTGCCGCATTGGTAGATTTTGAGCAGGCAAATCCTGAAAACAGATATCAGCCTGCCTCGGTGATTGGTCTCGACCCAAGCCCATTTCTCCATTATGTGATTATCAATATTGGCTCGAATGATGGGATCTTGCGCGGCATGCCCGTGGTGACCAATCAGGGTCTGATCGGTCGCATCGATGCGGTGATTGCGGATGCCGCTCGGGTTCAACTGATCACAGATCCTGCTTCGAGGGTGAACGTCCGCCTCCAGAACGCAGAAACAGAAGCCTCATTGGTTGGTTCTGTGACCGGCGATCTCGCACTTCAGTTTATCCCACAGGACATCGATGTTCAAGAGGGTGACCTGGTCTTGACATCTGGCCTGGGTGGCGGCTATCCCCCAGACCTGATCATCGGACAAGTCGGGAGTGTTCGTTCACGCGATTTCGATTTGTTTCAGCAAGCCACCGTTCAGCCGGTTGTCGATTTCAATCGCCTCGAGATTGTCCTCGTCATTGTTAACTTCAAACCGGTAGATATCTCTCCTCTTGAACCAACTCCAGCCCCCTGAAGAATGCGCAATTTAGTGGCTGTTCCTGTAATTTTGTTAACTGTGATTCTGCAGTCTGCAGTGATTAGCCGTGTGTATTTGCTTTCCGGGATTGCAGATTTACCCATGGTCATGTTGGCCGCTTGGGCATTGCAGGAAGAAGTTGATTCGGCGTGGCAGTGGGCTGCGGCCACAGGCTTGTTGGTCGGCTTTGTTTCTGGTATTTCATGGATGGTGCCGTTCTTTGGGTATACGGCTATCGTTGCTCTCGCACGTATTTTTCAGCGAAGAGTTTGGCAGGCACCCCTGCTTGCCATGTTTAGCATTACTTTTTTGGGAACAATACTTGTGAGTATTTTTTCGATTGCGACTTTACGCCTGGCAGGCGTGCCATTGCCGGTTAGTGACGTGCTGGGATTGTTGACACTTCCAGGTGTATTATTGAATATGTTGATCGCGATCCCGGTCTATGCTGTGATGCGCGATCTCGCAAGATGGGTATATCCATCTCCGGAGGTTGAATGAGTTCACAAACGGCGAGCAAATATGAGGTCCCGTTGTGGCGCGTACTTTTTATCTATGGCTTAATCGTTGGCGTTGTGGGCGTCATGATCTATCGCCTGACTGCTTTACAGGTATTGAGACCACAAACATGGACCAGGCAATCCATTGATAATTATCAGGAAACAATCAGTGAACCTGCGCCGCGCGGTATTATTTACGACAGCAATGGCATTATTCTGGCACGCAATGTTGCATCCTACAATGTCGTCATTACGCCTGCCGCTTTACCAGACGATCCGGCCGATATTCAGCGTATTTACCGTGAAGTTTCTGCATTGACCGGGGTGCCAGTAGGTGGACCCGTCACAGAAGCAACACTTGATGCGGCAAAATTGTTTTCTCCCTGTGTGCCCGGACCAAGCATTGCCGATATGGTCGCGCTTGGGGATTCACTGGCTCCTTATACAGCGGTGAAGATCAACTGTAATATTAGCGAGGAGCTTGCGCGCATCATTCGAGAAAAGGCAGTCGATTGGCCCGGCGTCTCAGTGGAAATAGAACCGATTCGGGATTATCCCACTGGTTCGTTGACAGCCAACATTATCGGCTTTTTGGGCCCGATTCCGGAGGCGCTTGAAGATGCTTACAAGGCTAGAGGCTTTGTTGCTAATCGTGACAAAATCGGATATGCCGGCGTGGAGACTTCGCTGGATGATATTCTTCTCGGAAAAAATGGAAGACGGGTTGTTAAGATCGATGTGGCGGGCCAGGAGTTGGGTAATTTGGAGCCACCCACTCTGCCAGTTGCAGGAAACAATGTCGTTCTGACCATTGACACGCGTCTGCAAAAAGCCGCTGAGGCCGTTCTTATTGATGAGATCAATTCCTGGAACGCTTTCTTTAATCAGACCCGTATTACAAGCGGAGTGGTCATTGCGATGAATCCCAAGACAGGTGCAATCCTTGCCATGGTTTCCTATCCAACCTTTGAGAACAATCGCATGGCGCGCTTCATCCCTGGGTATTACTACAACCAGTTGAGCGAAGACCCGCGTCATCCCCTGGTCAATAATGCGATCTCTGCTCGATTCCCCCCGGGATCCACGTTTAAACTTTCGACGGCCACAGGAGCCTTTAATGAGGGCGTCATTGGACCGGAGAAAATAGTTAAAACTCCAGGCAGGCTAGTACTGTGTGAGAGATTCACCCCAACCACGCCCTGTACGGATAGAAATTCCCGGCCTTTTGTAGATTGGATTTATAATCGCAATGGCGTTATCAACGAGGCCGGTTTTGGGGCCCTGGATTTCTTCCACTGCATCGCTTATTCCAGTAACGTTTGTTTCTATAAACTTGGCGGTGGTTTTGAAGATGAAATTCCGAACGGTGGGCTGAATATTTTCCGTTTGGGGCAATATGCACGGGCATTGGGTTATGGCCAACGCTCGGGCATTGAACTTCCCGGTGAGAATGAGGGATTGATTCCGGACCCGAAGTGGAAGCGTATCAACACCGGTGAGAACTGGTCGACTGGCGACACTTATATTGCCAGCGTGGGGCAGGGGTTTGTGTTGGCTACACCTTTGCAAGTTTTGATGTCCGGCGCGACGATTGCTAATCACGGCAAGTTGATGCAGCCGACCATTGTCCGCGAAGTACAGGATAACGAACGCCGTGTTATCCCTATGTGGTTTAATCCTGACCTAAAGGATTTTTCTATCTATGAAGAGCGTGAAGTGCCTGGTAAAGATGGCAGAACCCAAACGGTATGGGTGAACCCTTCAAAGCCTGATGTATTTCTTTCCGCACCGCCGGCAGGGAGTTATCAGATTTCGCCGTTCACACCCAACATGAAATGGGATATCACAACAGACAAGAAAATCGAAATATTCGATTGTGAAGTAGGTTATTGTGATCCAAAGAATGAATTCAAAATCGTCCAGCCTGCAGCTGTTGACGCTGTGCGCACTGGGACGCGTCTGGCGGTGACAGAGCCAAGATTGGGTACGCTGAATAAGGTCTTTACGGAAGATTATCCCCTTCCGATTGCTGTGGCCGGGAAAACTGGTACAGCAGAATATTGTGATGATGTAGCTCGTAAGCTGCAACAATGCCAGTTTGGCTCGTGGCCTACTCACGCCTGGACCCTGGCATATGCTCCCTTTGAAGACCCGGAAATCATTATCCTGGCATTTGCATATCATGGCGAAGAGGGCGGTACGGTGGCGGCGCCAATCGTTGCGCGCGTCATGCAGGCCTATTTTGAACTGAAGGCCATTGATCTTGGAAAAGAGAGTGGTGGCGGCTAAAAGCCCTCCGAAAACTTCATGCTATAATTTAGCGATTATTAATTCGATTAATAGCATGAATGAGACCAACTCCTTAATCCAAATCAAAGGCTTACGCGATGGACTGCTCGTCTCTTTGGACGACGCGCCCTGGGAGAAACAGCGTGTCGCTTTGCTTACTCAGGTAGATGAGCAGCCCGCCTTTTTTCAGGGTGCGCGTTTGGCGCTGGATGTAGCGAGTCAGATCTTACATGTCAATGAACTTGTGGATCTACGCGATCAACTTTCAGAGCGCGGTATTTCCCTCTGGGCTGTCATCAGCGAATCTCCTACCACAGAAAAGACCGCTCAGTTGCTTGGTCTTGCGACGCGTATTTCCAAGCCTCGACCGGAAGAAGGTCGAAAATTTGCAGTAGAGGATCTTGGTGAAGAGACCGCCTTATTCTTGAGTCGTACCCTCCGTTCAGGGACAAGAATTGAATTTGCGGGTCACATTGTTATTTTTGGGGACGTCAATCCTGGAGCTGAAATTATTGCGGAGGGGAATGTAATCGTCTGGGGTCGCTTGCGCGGTATGGTTCATGCGGGCGCAAAAGGGAATCGGAATGCCGTCGTTTGCGCGCTGGATCTCTCTCCAACACAATTGCGAATCGCAGAAGAAGTGTCAGCCGTCTTGAGACCGCGCGAAGATCCAAAGCCCGAGATTGCGCGCATCAACAAAGATGGAAAATTGCAGTCAGAATATTGGTCGCCAGGTTAATTTTTTGAGCAGGTTCAACAGTTCTTATCACTGGTTATAGGATAAACACATGCCCGCACAAGTAATCACCATCACGTCTGGGAAAGGCGGCGTAGGCAAGACAACCGCGGTTGCGAATCTTGCTGTGGCGCTGGCCTCCGACGGAGCAAAGGTCGTTTGCATCGATGGCGACATCGGTCTCCGCAATCTGGACGTGATCCTGGGGTTGGAAAACCGTATCGTTTACGACATCGTGGATGTGATCGAAGGACGCTGTCGCTTAAAACAGGCGATGATACGCGACAAGAAATTGCCAGAGTTGTATCTTATCCCTGCCGCACAAACGCGGGATAAAAATGCAGTTTCGCCAAGCGATATGAATCGTCTGGTCAAAGACTTGCGCAATGAGTGTGACTTTGTCCTGATCGATTCACCGGCGGGTATTGAACGTGGCTTCAAAAACGCGATTGCTCCCGCAGACCGTGTTTTAGTGGTCACCAACCCAGAGATCTCGGCGGTACGGGATGCAGACCGGGTGATTGGTATTTTGGAAGCAGAGGAAAAAGGTCCGGGCGCACTCATCATTAATCGTTTGAATCCAGCTCTGGTGAAAAATCATGACATGCTTTCAGCGGATGATGTGCTCGACCTGCTGGCAGTTGAATTGATTGGGATTGTGCCTGAGGATGAAAATGTCATCATCGGTTCGAATCGTGGCGCGCCCGTCGCGTTCGATCCGAAAAGTAGAGCGGGTCAGGCGTTCCGCAATATTGCAAAACGCCTGCGCGGGGAGAAAGTTCCCTTCCTCGATCTGGATCATGCCGATGGATTCTGGCAGCGGCTTCAACGATTGGCGGGGAGGAAGTGAGATGAATTTCTTCGACCGTTTATTTGGAAAGAAAAACAGTGCCGATAGTGCCAAGGAACGCCTGCAACTGGTTCTGATCCACGACCGCACAGATCTGACTCCTGCCGAACTTGATTCCCTTAAAGATGATCTGATCGCGACAATATCACGTCACGTCGAGATCGATGAAGGATCCATGCAAATTGGTCTGGAGCATGATGGACGGTCCCAGCGTCTCGTGGCAGATATCCCCTTGAAAGCTGCGCGTCGACAAACGAAGACCAGAAAATCCACCAAGTAAGTCTCCAATATGCTTCGTAATATTTCGTGGCGCTATTTTGATTTCTGGTTATTGGGCGCGGTAGTCCTGGCAACTACTTTCGGCACGACCATGATCCGCTCGGCGGTTGCCGAAAATGAGGTGCTCCTGCCACTGATTGACCGTCAGATTTATTTCGCTTTATTAGGACTCTTATTGATCTTTGTCGTGGCCAGCATTGACTACCAGTACTGGATGGCGCTGTATCGTCCCATTTTTATTGCCATAAGTCTTTTTCTAATTGCATTGAACTTAAGCGCGACGGCAGTGTTTGGCTCGGCACGCTGGTTTTCGGTGGGCGTTTTGTTCCTCCAGCCAACGGAGTTTGCGAAGATTGCGGTCATCTTATTACTTGCACGTTATTTTGATAAAACGCAAAACCGGCCGCGTGATCTCCGCTGGATCTTCGCGGCTTTCTTATGGACAATGGGTATTGCGTTTTGGATTCTAATTCAGCCTAACTTGAGTAATGTTGTTGTGCTTATGGTTATCCTGGCTACATTGCTGTGGCTCAATGGGATTCAGTTAAAGCATTTATTATTATTTGGTGTGATTGGGTTTATCGCAATTTCGACGGTTGTTGCCTTCTCCGCCGCGGGGATTCGAATCCCGTTCTTGCAGGAGTATCAACAACAACGCATCGCGAACTTCATATTGCCGGACCCGAATGCGACCTTTGGCGCGACGTACAACGTCCAGCAAGCCCTTATTGCCATTGGCTCGGGCGGCTTGTTTGGAAAAGGGTATGGTCATGGCACGCAGACTCAATTGCGCTTCCTGAAAGTGCGCCACACCGACTTCATCTTTTCTGCCATCTCTGAAGAATTTGGATTGATGGGTAGTTTACTGGTAATCATTATTATTGTCCTGGTGATATGGAGATGTATCCGTGCGGCACAAAAAGCACGAGATGTAGCCGGCATGACGATCGCTTACGGCGTCGCGACGTTGATCTTCTTTCAAGGCATGGTTAACATCGGTGTGAACTTGAACATTGTGCCTGTATCCGGATTGCCATTGCCATTCATCAGCTATGGCGGCAGCGGCCTCACTTCCCTGATGTTAGGTATTGGATTGGTCGAAAGTGTTGCCATGCGTAACAGGCAACTGGAATTCTAAATTCATTGATGTTAAAGCACTTTACGTCGAAACCATCGGTAGTTGTTGGGAGAAAATTTCTTGAATAGCAGACCCGCACGTACTCGTCTAGCTCCATCTCCCACAGGGAGATTCCATCTTGCCAACGCGCGCAACGCCCTCTTTGCTTATCTGGTCGCCCGTCAGACGGGCGGACAATTTATTTTGCGCTTCGAAGATACGGACCAAAAAC
>Ga0065707_10082320_pt1 | contig 16907 bp, 8 predicted proteins | sample SwiRhicommuniRL3_FD_59094 | JGI IMG/M metagenome (GOLD analysis project Ga0065707, IMG submission 59094) | Switchgrass rhizosphere bacterial communities from Rose Lake, Michigan, USA - RL3 v2 (version 2) | ecosystem: Host-associated > Plants > Roots > Rhizosphere > Soil | place: East Lansing, MI...
TTTGAAATTTATAAAAGGATATACAGACCATTTAAGACATTTTAAAGAAGGTGGAATCTAATACTTTAATCTAGTGATGAGATTTATGTATTTATATTCTATCTTATATATAGTGCCAGTAATTTGTTCAGTATCTATGAAGAAATAATCATAGAGATTGCTCAGAAATGTTGGTCATATATGCACCAAAGAATACGCCTTTCATTATTATGACCTCAAAGTTTATATTTGCTAACTTCCACCTCAAATATTATAACATATTGTCTTGTGTTGATTATTTCACTGTCATTGCAATCTACTACGTTGCTTTTCAGAGTTTTTGTTAAGTGTCTTGTTTGGGTGCAAAATTGTTTTTTGTGGAAAAGTGAAACCAAAAGTTGAACCACAATCTTGATTCTATCCATTCATGCTCCAAAAAGAGAGAGATAATTTATTGATGAATGTAACCATAATCTAGTATAGACAATTTTTAAGTTCACTGAGCTTCTTGGAGCTTTTTGACGTTGTGGTACGCAAGACCTCCAATAATAAAATTTGTGAACACAAAGAAGAAACAGAGAGACAAAAGACTAACATTGATAGGAAGTGAAGATACATTCAAGAAACCAAAGTCGATGGCTCAAGGCTCAATAATTAATCCTATCGGTTTAATTAAACATTCAGAAGAATCATTTCAAGAGCTCTTGATTGTTGAATATAAAGAAAACAGGGTAAGGTTACTACAACCAGGTCTAGTCAACCTGGTTGGAAGATGAAAGGCCAGATGTTGATTCAATTAGGTCTAGTCAGCCTAGTTGGAGGAGAATGTGTCTACTTTTCGTCTTCCTGTTATTCAATTTGAGTAGGGCAATCTAGAGTTCTTGTACAACGATTATTTTGTGCTATTCATTTTCTCCGAGAAGTTCACTGTTGAAATATATGACAAAAAGATAACGTCGTGTTACTAAAGCAAAGTCTAGTCAGCTCTGTTTAGAAATTAATACCCATCGTTGTCTTTTTATGCGTTTTGAGTAGGACAGCAGAAGTTCTTGGGGGATTTGAATACTTGAATTTTGAAGCATAGGACGAATTTGCGAGATCTGAGAGTTGATTGTTATATTGTTTCCAGTTTAAAGGGTGGTACCTTGCGCTGTTGATTTAATATCATCAAATCGAACCTGGTGTTTGTATATCAATTTAAGCCAAAGTTGTCGAATTGATACTTTCGTGGTTGGTTCTTCAAGTTGAGATTTGGGTGCAAAAATAGTGGATTGTGAATGCGAAGTCTCATTATTATACAGAGAACTTTGAACAATGCAAGTTTTCTACTACATTGCCTGAGTACAATATACCTTAGAGCGGGGTGGTCAATCTAAGATTAGTTTATGGAATGTTGCACCATAACATAAGAACGAAATTATCATAGATTGAGGCCAGATATCCAAAATCTATTTTGCAAGACATGTCAGCACCAATGATAAGCAGTTCTGATCAATAGTTTTATATGTTTATAGGTAGGTGATATCTGTTGGTATGGTTAGCTGAATCATAAGGCGTGGCTGCCTTGCCTATTGAAATGATCTGTTCCGAAGTTTGCGATCAGGAACGGCATTGTTTTAGTGGGTAAAAGAGCTAAATAACCGAGTACTCCCGAACTGCACAACTTCAATATTTTGGAATTGTCTAACTTGGAGTAATTAGGTTCTTTGGGTGCTTCATTTTCTAGAATAGAAGCATCAAAAACCGTGCTCCCCCGAATTGCACAACCTCAATTTTATGAATTTGTCAATGTGGGAGCTCTAGGTGCTTCATTCCAAAGAAGAGAAGCACCGACAACGAAGCACCCCCGAACTGCACAACTTTGATTCTTTGGAATACGAAGGGGAAGATAATATTCATTCCTAGATAAATAGGAGAATGTTGTAAATTAACTTAATTCATCAGTAAATACGATGGCTTCGCTACGGGGCATACAAATCTGTTTGATATCTGATTATATAAACTGTTGAAAGGGGTTTAATTCTAGTCTTCGCTTAAAGGCAGTATCAAAACTCATAGATTTCGAAGGGGTTTGAAAATCCGTAGAAAATGGTTTGTCTTCTATCCCTTTCTACCTTTCTTTTACGGTTTGACTCATTGATTAATCATGGTTCGTGAAGCGATAAGCTGCAAAAATGGCGTCCCCAAACCAAAATGTTGTTTCATTTATTAATAAACTTCAAGTGAAATTTGTCTCCTCTCTATCATAATTTAGCTAGTGATGTATACTGTGGTATCTCATATATATGGTTAGTATTCATCCAAACCCCCTTCTTCTCTTCAGGTGGTGATGAGCTCCCTTCATAATTTTAATCACTAGTAGCAATAAATGTGCTACACCATTTCCCAAATCAACCTTTGAAACTCCATCTATTAAGACTCACACATCCTTATTCCCCTTGTTTTGTTAACTTGTCTCCTCTTTCTTTACATACCCCTTCTATGACTAATCTCGTATCGACTGCAAAATAGGGACGTGTCCATACCAATCCGAAAATTTTCAACTCAGGCCAAGTCATCACGAAAAAATTATAAGTACAGATGAGAAGACTACTCTTCAACTAAGCTAAGAAAATTATAAAATGGCATCTAGAACACAATTTGAAAACTCCAATGAAGTTGGTGTCTTCGCTAAGCTCACCAATTCATACTGTTTAGTAGCAGTTGGTGGATCCGAAAACTTCTACTCTGCTTTCGAAGCCGAGTTAGGTGATGTGATCCCAATTGTTCACACTACTATTGCAGGTACACGTATAGTCGGTAGAATGACCGCTGGTAACAGACGTGGTTTATTAGTTCCAACTCAAACTACTGACCAAGAATTAATGCATTTAAGAAACTCCTTACCTGACTCTGTCAAAATCCAAAGAGTCGAAGAAAGATTATCAGCTTTAGGAAATGTAATCTGTTGTAACGATTACGTTGCCTTAGTACATCCTGATATTGAAAGAGAAACTGAAGAGTTGATTGCTGATGTATTAGGAGTTGAAGTATTCCGTCAAACTATTGCTGGTAACGTTTTAGTTGGATCTTACTGTTCTTTATCCAACCAAGGTGGTTTAGTCCATCCACAAACTTCTATCCAAGATCAAGAAGAATTATCGTCATTATTACAAGTTCCTTTAGTTGCTGGTACTGTTAATAGAGGTTCTTCTGTTGTTGGTGCTGGTATGGTTGTTAACGATTGGTTATCAGTTACCGGAATAGATACTACTGCTCCAGAATTATCTGTTATTGAATCTATCTTTAGATTACAGGATGCCCTGCCTGATGCTATTTCAGGTAATTTAAGAGACACTTTGATTGAAACTTATTCTTAAATGTGTTGATGGTTGGTGATTCATTTGAATCCTTTGCATTTTGGGGTGGGTCATGTCCAGGACTCTAGGCTTCGAAGGGCCATGGATCTGAAAGGTCCCTGTTGATAGAAATGATCAAAGTTCCTCGGGTCTTGATTCTCTGTGCGGTACTCACTCATCGATACATTCATAGCAACAAGCCTTACGGGATGGAATTTGAACCATGTAATGCACCACATTCCATGTTTGCAAATTCTACTATGTCGTCATGTATTTGTATATTAGACTAATAACAATAATTCACTGCATCGCTGAGTCACAAAGGTTGACTCTTCTGTAAAAGACGTTACTAGGACAAATAAAAGCCCAAACTCAATGTGCTCCAGTTTACCTAGCTACTGATGCTAAAATGTTTATATAGGGACATAATTAGTTTAGATGCGATCACATGACTTTTTACAAATACTCTTACACCCGACCCACGGTCGAGGTCGGCTCTTCACCCAAACTTCTCAAAAACTACGCTCAAGGACGGGGTAACAGGACCATGTTCATTTGATTGTCTTCGTAAAAATTTCCATATTCGGTAATCTCGCCCTGCAGGACCATGTGAATTTGGTTTGGACCGATCAACTCAACTTCACCTTTTATACACCAATTCCTAGACAAGTCTTCTTATCCAATTATAATGGATTTTGCAGGGATTCCTAGGGGTACGATTCGTGCTGAAGCGCTTAAGCGGTTAGCCAAATTATCTGTTGAGCAGGTGCCTTCAAATTTACGGGAAAGTGTTGTGGATGGCGATGTTGATGAATTCTACACCTTGTTGTCGTATGCTAATAAGGATGAAGTAACTCATGACTTGTCTGATGTGGCAATCACACCCAAAGAATATGAAGTTTTAATTGCGTTATGTGAAGCCACTACTTGTAAACTCAAGAGTGATTCTCAAGCAGAGGCTCTTTTGTTTAAACTTCGGTTGTATTTACTTGAATTGCCAAACCAAAAGTTTTCGAATCATATTGTCGAAAAGACATTTGTTGCCTCTCCGTGGACAATACTCGGGGAGAAAGTCACAGCTGCTTTGGTCAACTTATCTCAAAAATTTGAAAGGAGATTCTACGATGCTGTATTGGACATTTTCCATGAATTCACATCTAGTTTTTTTACAGAAAAATCATTTGAATTATCTAATTACTTCACTTTGTTGGGATACATCCAGGGATTGAATAATAATGCGGAGATCTTGTGTGTTTCGCCAAAATCGTTCAATCTTTTCCGAACTTTGGATACTTGTGTTGATAATTTTGAATTTCTTACTGATATTGAAAACTACACCAACAATCTTTACTCACAGGCCAATGGAAGTGAATATAGTGGATTGTTGGATCGTGATTTTGTTAGCGAACTCTCACCAGTACTTTTCCTTGAACGGATTAGTAAATTGATGTACTCGATCATTAATGTCATTATCAAAAACAAGGACAAACCCTTGTTGGAGTGCATTTTATCAAGGGTTTCCAGTGAGGAAGCCTACGTCGTCGCTAGGGAAAGTTTGGAACTCTCCCTTCACGACATGGACATCATCAAGACTTTATCGACCATTGCCATTCAAAAAATGGAATTCTTGGATAGAGGTGAAACTTATATCGTTTATTCCACTTATAACAGGTTAAGATTAGGTTATTTGGCAAAAAGCTACAACTTGCAGGTTATTAGTTATGGAATGTTTACTGACAATGTCGATGTAAAGGCCTCCAAACACTTATTTAGAAACTGCTTGGAAATCAAGGATGTGATGTTAGATCCAGATTTAGGATTGAGTGTTCTTCAATTAGGATCATTATTGGTTTTTAAAGATGAGGAAATTGGAGCGTCTTTGACAAGGGCTTTTACTTCTTTAGTGGCTAATCCAAGGTTCAACTCAGACTACTGTACCGAAGCATCTAAAAGTGTTGGTTTGGTAACTAAGGTTTTGTCTCAAGATGCAGTTGTGACCACAACTTACGCCTTGACAAACTTATTATTTGTTGGAAACGATGGGTTACAACTTCAAACTGGCGGTTTCACTAGAAGAAGTACTGGAAGAGATAACATTTCTTTGAGAGATTTACATTCTCCAATTTCTAGAAGAACATCGGTTAATTCAATGTCCAACGGCAATGCTGGAAACAAATCTGTTTCTGCTGACTTTGACGAACAGGACTATAGAAGAGTATGTGAAAACGCAATTACTGCTATTATTGAAATTTCTAAAGCTTGTGACGACGAGACTGTTATTTCGTTAGCAGTAACTCTCTTATCGCAGAAAATTCCTAAATTGGATTCACCAATTGGTGACCTATTATTGAAAGGGTTGGTCTCTTGCGCTCCGTATTTACCTGAGCGTGAATTTATCACTTTACTGAAGTTGTTGCATAAATTGTCTATGGATTCTTTCGAAGGTAACAAGCCTAAATTATTGCAGAGTTTAATTCATTATCGAGTTGAACTTTCTCACAAGCTTAAACCAACTAATCCACTATTTAAAGTTTACTTGCATGAAATTTTGCAAGCGATTCTTAGTAAAGGGGACAATCAAGATATTGAGCATCATAGATCACACGATGAAATTGGTGCAGTTGGGAATCAAATCGGTCTTTATTTGAAACCTTTGGCAGAATTGTTGCCTGATGTTAAAGAAGGAGAAGAACCATTAGAAATCAAGGATTCAGACACCATTAATTTGATGAGAAACATTTGGTTCAATATGGTAGTACATGGATACTCAGTAAACTCTCCGATTGTTAAAACTTATTCTCGTGAACTTGAAAGAATTGCTTATAACACACCACCATTGGCATCTGAATTATCATGGGATAGAACAGAAACATCTTTGGAACTTAATAGTATATTAAGAAGACGCTCCTCCAACCATAATGTTAAGGATCTTAGAAACATTTTGGGAGACATCTTTGAAGTTCATAGAACTTTGTCATATTCGAAATTGATGTTCCTCTCAGCAACAATCTTTATTGAAACGCTCAGAGTTAGATCTGGTGACTGTTCAACAATTTTAAAATATTTTTCTGATCCTTCCATCCAGTCAAGTGAGTTAGAGAAGTACATTGGTTCTATTTCATTCAAAATTGGAAAGGATTACATATACTTGATAAACTGCGGAGCAAACAAACAGTTCAGTGCTCAGCATACTGCAGAGCAGTTAACAAAAATGTTGGCTTTATGCTGTCATAGGGTTGAAGACTTGCAAGATGCTGCATTGCAATGTTGTGATTTGTTGATCAATAAAGTTCCGTCATCTTTGGTGCATCATAAGAGTTTGTTTGCTATGTTTGATTTGTTAACATTATTATTCGATAGTCTTGTGGATGCCGAAGAACATCAATATGAACCTACAACTTCATATAGGGCCAAAAGAACTGGCATCCATTTATCATTATCTGATTCTTATAAATGGAGAACGGAAACATTTACAAGATTTCAAGAAAAGGCAAAACATTGGGTCAAATTGATTTTGTTGAAATGTTCTATTGATGTGAAAAGTTTGATACAATCTTATGTATCAGATATGGATAGATTCCAATCTTCTCAAAAAATTCAATATGGAGTTTCATTTGCTTTGGAAATGTCAGGAAGTGTGTTAGCAAGCGATCGAGAATTATCAAATGTCACAAAGTATTCTGCAACTCCATTGAACACCTTACCAATCATAGTTTCTCAACTTTCATGGAGAAGCAATTTTGTATCTGAACTTATGGACAAAGTACCACTTCACACACAAGAAGATTCGGACAAGGCATTTAAGAGTCTTCGTGTCAAAGTTGTTCAAACAAAGGAAAATTTGAAGGATAAAACCTATCACCCTGTCGATGAAGATATTATCGATCTCTTGAGTGAAATTGCGGGCTTCTCCTTAATTTCGGAAGAAAATTCTGGGGAATTGATCAGATACTTGGTTCAAATTCCATTCCAAATTTTTGCAGCTTCAATAATGAACGCTGCCATTGGAATTTGGTTTGCAGTAATGAAAGATCGTCCAAACTTATCAATGATTTTATTAGCTGAAATCGCAAAGCAATGGGAAATTTCAATTGAACTTAATAAGGGTCTTTTTTCGAAGAACCACGATTTAATTAATCCTGAATTCATGAAAATGGAATATTCTCCAAGTGATCGCAAAAGTGTTAACAAACTAGCCCACTATGCATCGAAGAGTTTTGAACCACATTCGCAAATCATTAAATTGTTTTCATCCAATTTTGAGGCCACCTTAAACCAGAGTGATCATTTATTGAAGTTGTTTACAAGATTTGTTGAAGTTGGATTAAAGAATTTGCATGTTGCATCATTTCATCCATTTTCAAGATTTGTCAGATTTGAATTGATTAGGTTTTCGTTTGACATTTTGAACTATCACAATAAATTGGGTTCGAGAAGTGTTGTTTATTTGACTGGTTTGATCCTTGATGCTTCGTTGTCATGGTTCAAACAGAGAGCAAATTATCCATTTGGCTCCAATAATTTGAAAATTAAAGCGGACTATGGATTGATCAAAGACGTCGCCAAGCTAATGTCACATCTATCCACCTACAAATTAGATCATTTAGAAAGCAAGAAAATTATTTTGATGTTCTTCCTTGACGATGAAATTGCAAAAATGGGAGTCTGGTTAAACCCTATTAAACCAGTAGATACGAAAGGTAATTACATCTCCAACCAAATTAGTGGAAATCATATTATCAAAAGTTACTCATATGATCCAATTTTAGCAATCAATTTAGCATTGAGGTATAAAGTAAAGAATTTGGATGAATTGTTACAAACTCTCTTGTTGAAAAATCCACTACCAGCTATATTTTATCCCGAGGCAGTACAATTCTTTATTGGAATAAGTGGTGGTAATAGCATGCCTGGGCATCAATTATTATTCTGGGAACCTTTGGCACCTGTGGATGCAATTACTTTGTTTTTACCGCCATTTAGTGGTAACCTGTTACATCAAGGAGTTCCATATCTTTTACAATATACTATGAGATCACTTGAATTCCATGATATCAACCTTACATTCTTCTATGTTCCACAAATTGTTCAAAGTTTAAGATTTGATTCGAGAGGTTATGTTGAAAGGTTTATTCTTGAAACTGCCAGGGTTTCTCAACTATTTGCCCATCAAATCATTTGGAACATGTTGGCAAACAGCTATAAAGACGAAGATTCTACAGAGCCTGATTCAATGAAGCCTGTTTTAGATAGAATCCAGGGCAAGATTATACAGGGCTTTAGTGAAGATGATTTATCATTCTACCAAAAAGAATTTGAATTCTTTAACGAAGTTACAGATATTTCTGGTAAATTAAAACCTTATATCAAGAAAACAAAGGCCGAGAAGAAGGTTAAAATCGATGAAGAAATGCACAAAATTGCAGTAAAGCCAGGAGTTTACTTACCGGTCAATCCTGATGGAGTTGTTATCGATATCAATCGTAACTCAGGGAAACCATTGCAATCTCACGCTAAGGCTCCATTTATGGCTTCATTCAGAATTAAAAAGGAGATCAAAGACGTCGATGAATATGGTAAAATAATAATGGTACCAATTGAAAGATGGCAAAGTTGTATTTTCAAAGTTGGGGATGATTGTCGTCAAGATGTATTGGCACTTCAGTTGATTTCTGTCTTTAGAAGTATTTGGACAGCTGCTGGTCTTGATTTATATGTATACCCGAATCGTGTGGTTGCCACCGCTCCAGGATGTGGGGTAATTGAGGTATTACCAAACTCTGTATCCAGAGATATGTTGGGAAGAGAGGCTGTTAATGGGTTGTACGAATATTTCACTACTAAGTTTGGACCTGAAAATTCAATTGAATTCCAGCAAGCTAGAAACAACTTGATCAAATCGTTAGCAGCATACTCGATCATCTCGTTCCTCTTACAATTCAAGGACAGGCATAATGGTAACATTATGTACGACGATCAGGGACATATTTTACATATTGATTTTGGTTTCTGTTTCGATATTGTGCCTGGTGGAGTGAAATTTGAAGTTTCGCCATTCAAACTCACTCACGAAATGGTGATGGTTCTTGGCGGAAGCAGCGACACCCAAGCCTTTAAATGGTTTGAAGAATTGTGTGTCAAGGGGTTCTTGGCGTGTAGACCTTATATGGAGACGATTGTTAGATGCGTTACTCCTATGTTAGAAAGTGGATTGCCTTGTTTCAAGGAGGCCACCATCAAGAATCTTCGTGCTCGTTTTGTTCCAAATAAATCTGAGAAGGAAGCCAGTGCCTACATGAGAGGTTTGGTGAAGAAGTCCTTGGAAAGTTATTCAACAAAGGTTTATGATGAATTCCAAAAAATTACAAATGGAATTCCATACTAGTTGGGTAACTTACTGTTGTATAGACCTGTATATTCTTTGAACAAGAGTACTTCCCAAAATTTTGCCCTACACAATACTGTATACGTGGAAAGAGCCAAAGTTCTCCATATTTATCGTCTAAAGATTTAGTACACTCTACGGTGGTCACGTGACTATACACCATAGTTAAAACAACAATCGCGACTACTATATTTCTTAGGAATATCATAGGAATTGCATACTGGGGCTTGTTTAATACACCCTAAAGAGTCATTTACTATGTCAACAAATCTCAGATATATAGTGCACATAATGTGAATTATTTAAGCCACTAAGAAAATCGTGAGCACTCTTTTTTAGTTCCTTTGTTTGACCCATTTGTCTACGTCATTGGATACTAGGCATTGCTGTGAGGCTTGTAATATCCTGTATATAATTCCCAAAAGAGGCTAATTTAAATGTAGAAAAATCAATACTGAAACATCACTCTTTTTAATCTTAACATCATTCGTAAAGAAATTGAAGTTGACAATTCTTGATATTAAGAGAGTTTTGAGACAACTCAGACGAGAAATCTCTATATTTTGATACATTTTGGTGAAATTTGATCACATTATACATCTCCCCGACCTCGAACCCCTTTTCATCTTAGGACTGATCTACATATTACGTGTTACCAGAGTGTTAATCTGAGCTAAATTATTGTCTACGATGAAGTTTTCATTGTTTTCATTCATACTTTTGTGTGTACAGGCGGTTTACGCCCAAAACTATATCAGTACGTCATCGTTGTTGACCTGTATGGATAATTCCCAATTCACTGCTTCCCATTTCGTTGTCACCTTCTTCCCAGAAAACTCCACGGTTATTTTTGATGTCACAGCAATTTCAGGTATCAATGCCAACGTAACAGCAAGTGTTTCCCTTATTGCTTACGGATTGAATATTATCAATGAAGAAGTTAAATTCTGTGACATCTATAAAACTATTTGTCCACTTAGAACTGGTCATATGGATATGGACTCCCTGTACAACTTGTCGTCATCGATTACACGTAGAATTCCCGGGGTTGCCTATACTATTCCTGACTTGGATGCAAAGGTCAGAGTTGTGTTCTACGATTCTGATTCTCCTAACAAGACTCCATTGGCCTGTGTTGAGGCTATCTTAACAAATGGTAAGACAGTTCAGACAAAGTATGCTGCATGGCCTATTGCAGCAATTGCAGGTTTAGGTGTTATTACTTCAGGTGTGGTGTCGGTTATTGGTCATTCCAATACCGCTGCTCATATTGCCTCCAATTCGATGTCTTTGTTTATTTATTTCCAATCTCTTGCTCTCACGGCTATGATGGCTGTGGCAAAGGTCCCTCCAATTGCTGCTGCTTGGGCGCAAAACTTTCAATGGTCTTTGGGTATTGTTAAGGTTGCCTTTGTTCAAAAGCTTGCCAATTGGTACGTTCAATCTACCGGTGGATCTGGTACTAATATCATCAAATCCCCATATCTTTCTATCTCTGTTCAAAAAATCAAGAGATCTGTGGATATTTTGAGTCAAATTTACAATAACCAAAGGAAAAACAACCAATTAACTATCTTCGATAGCTCCCCGGCTTACACTTTCGATAAAAGAGCATCCTTGTCCCTTGATTCCGACGGATTTGGTTATGATGATAAATTGAATTCAACTTTATACACTATTAACGAAAAGGATTCATCGTTACAGTCCAAGATTTTAGTCTTGAGAGGTATTCAAAGAGTCTCTTACTTAGCTGGTATTGAAATTACCAATTTGTTTATGACGTCCATGTTCTTCTTGTTGTTTTTCGCATTTGTCATGGTTGTTTGTTTGACACTTTTCAAGGCTATTATTGAAATCTTGATTCGCTCAAAAATGATGAAAGAAGGTAAGTTCAATGAGTATAGACAACAATGGGGTCATATTGTGAAGGGTGCTTTATACAGATTGATTCTTCTTGCTCTTCCGCAAGTTTCTGTTCTTTGTATCTGGCAATTAACTGTTCGTGATTCTGCTGGAACAATCGTTGTGGCCATTTTCCTTCTTGTTGTTTCCTTGGCTTTGCTTTCCCAAGCTGCCCTCAGAGTGTTTATGATGGGTAGAAGATCTGTAAGACAATTCAAGAACCCTGCCTACTTGCTTTTCGGTGATGGTGCTTTTTTGAACAAATTTGGTTTCATCTATGTGCAATATAGAGCAGATTGTTATTACTTCATTCTCGTCAGTTTGGTTTACATTTTCACCAAAGCCTTGTTCATTGCTGCCTTACAATCTCATGGAAAGGTCCAATCTGTTATTGTGTTTGCCATTGAACTTTTCCATTGCATCGCTGTATGTTACATCAGACCATTCATGGATAAGAGAACTAATGCTTTCAACATATCTATTGCTGTCGTCAACACCATCAACGCTTTGTTCTTTATGTTCTTCTCGTACATCTTCAGACAACCCCATGTTGTTGCTTCTGTCATGGCTGTCGTTTACTTTGTCTTGAATGCGGCGTTTGCTTTGTTTTTGTTGATTTTCACGATTGTTACCTGTGTTTTGGCCTTGATATACAAGAACCCTGACACTAGATACCAACCAATGAAGGATGACAGAGTTTCGTTCTTGCCAAGATTCGATAACCCTAAGCAAGGTGTTCCATCAGGTGCCAATGCAGATGATATGGAATTGATGGCTTTGGGTGCAACCGCTATGAAGGGTCATGAACATAGTGGAAATAACAACATCTTTGACGAAGATGGATCTTTGTACGAAGAAGATTCTGCATTCAACCGCTTCAACAACTCTGGCTCTGCAATCGACAAGAAACCATCCAATTCCAACTCCAATTCAAGGGAGGACTCTGAAGCCGAATCAAAGCGTGATTCTTACTACTTGGAAAACATCGAACCTACACAACCAACATCTACGATTGTTGGAAATCCCAACAATGCCCTGAGCAGTTTCGGTGGAAATGTGGGAGGATACGCTCAAAATAGAGTTCCTCATGGATATAACCAAACTCCTCCATATGGTTCAAACAGTGGATTCCACCAACGTACCGAATATCCATAAGAATAAATGCTGATCATCAGTATCAACAATAGCCAACTCATGATATAGCTGTCGATCTCATGAAATAGAGCCAAAAATACAGGCATTCTCGGTTGAGCAAGTGCAAACCTAAATGATTCTCTCCATGTATATTATTCATATAAAGCCAACTTATTCAATCTGTAGAAACAAGAAAATGAAGAAAATTGAAGGAAGTGAGATTACGATGAAGTTTTACATAATCATGATAATTATTATGTAAGTAGCTAGTCTAAATAGATCTTGGTGAATTAAGTACTGATCTAGTTGGCACAAAAGTTTCTGTCACCAAAAAGACTATGGTGGAATACGTTGTACCAAGTGATTTCTTCACAGTCTTCGTCGTTGGTGAAGGTAACTTTTCTCTTTTCTAGGCTCTGTGGGCCATCAAACATTTGACTGTATAGCTTGGACCGAGGTTCTTCCAGTACATCCAACCCCAATGCCGAAATAGGAACCATAATACCACCATGAGGAGTAGTCAAAGCTTGATAATTGTCTGAGTCGTCCCAGTCTCTGTTGTTTTCATAAATATCGTCACAGTTTTCATCATAAATATCGTCCCAGTCTCCATCAATTCCATAATCATCTTCATCTTCGTCCCAGTTTCCATTATTTTCGTACTCTTCATTGTCAGTATATTTACCCTTACTATAATCATACCCTCCCTTTAATTTCATGATCTTATGTTTTGCTTCAGAAATGTTTTCCTTGAGCTCGTCTTCTTTGGAGTCCAACCGTTCGAACGCTTGGTGCTTTTTAGCAGAAAGCCTTTGGGGGTACGATTTCAATTTATTTTCAAATCTATTGACTTTGGAGTCGACTCGTTCTTCAACTCTTTCAATCAATGGTTTAGGATCATGAGCTAGTTCATAAGTGACGTCGTTAAATTTAATGGCTCCTATATTGAGTTTGTCATGGATTTGTCTCAACACCTGGGCTTCAACTTTGATATCAGCTCCGGAAATTCTTTCAAACGAGTCTGAACTTTCAGATCCACTGTTAGAAGCATTTCGTGTGCCATTTGCAGACCCTTCACTAGAATTTCGAGAGTATTTTGACGTTTCTGGCTGAGAATCTCTTTTCTGAATGTGTTTAACTTTATTTATCAACATATTCTCGCTGATGGACTGGTCAAAAAACGCAGGGAACCAAAATAACGATTTTGCATCGGATATCTTCACACAATAACTTTCCTTTAACTGGTTTGCATTCGTGGAGCAGAATAGTGACGAGACGAGATTCTCGTGGCCTAAACTGTTGATCCAATTGGCTGCGAAATTATCAAAGAATTTCGAGTAGCTTGCCAGTAGCAAGTAATTCTTGAGGTTAAATGCTGTTTTCAAACTAGAACTTGACTCCATGCCTGATTCAAACATGAATACCATCAAAGGCTTGAAGTCGGAGATCGTGTGTCTAAAAATCGGGATATCTGATATCGATGATTTCACCAAATGCTTCCCATATCCTTCTAGAGCGGAATTCTTGAAAAGCTTTCTGGGGACAACCAAGTAAAAATCAACCAAATGCGTTAGAGATGGCACTTGGAACGGCGGTGAATTCTTAAGCTTTCCCACAGTGGTACCTAAAGTATCAGTGGTGTTAAAGAGGAATAAGTTTTGAGAATTCTTTGGAAATGTTATGTTTTCTCCAACAATTCCAATGGGTAATTCCAACTTCCAATTGTCCAAAGATAATTCCAACTTTTCATACATTTCACTAGTTAAAAAACTTCTTGGTAGAATTATAAGTTCTTCCAGAGATGAATTGTATCCTTGAGATACTTCCATCTTTCCTTGCAGTGTTTTCATTGTTAATCCTCGAAATGTTGGCATTGTTAACGAAGTCAATTCATTCTGGAGCCTCTGTTTGGTGTCTCGAAGCCCTTGAAGCGAAATCTCTTTGGGATAAAGATGTTGTAGAATGGTGATACCATTGACTAATATTAGATGGGGTAAGAAAGAAAATAACCGCATGTTAATATGTTAATGTTAGCTATTCTTTTTATAACTAGTTTGTATAAATGGCTGCGAAATCTGTTTGTGGCTGCAAGTCGCAAAAATGTCAAAATGTCGCAGGGTATTTTATCACCGATGTATCACTACTCAGGGAAGTCATATTTACGAACTGGCTTAAGATTTTCTTTATCTTTATCTTTCTATACTCGAAACTAACAGGGTCTAGAATTGAGCCACATTTATTCAATTATAAATATTTCTGGCAACTAATGATTGGAGATTATTGTTCAATGGATGTTGAGGTGTCTCTATATAATTCTTCCTGTGTCTATTAGATCTAACTAATCGAAGTCTCATTCCTTTTGAATCTTGGATGCTGAACATTTGTTTCTATTCATTTTGAAGAAACGCTGGATGGGTGTAGACAATGATTTTGTTTTTGCCCTGGACCTCCAGACGGTGTTGAATCTCATACATATCACCAAAATTATCAAGATAGAACTCTTTAAGACGTTCTCCTGTTACAGGGTCTGTTAAATCGTCGAAGTGTGATTTCTCTTGAAGAACTTGAGGTTCGTTGAAAGCTGTGTTCAACCCCCTGTCACTATAGTCGAAATTAATATCATTCAAGAGATTCAATCTTGAAATGTAGAGGGTTGTCAAAAACATCACAAGGTTGCCGATCCATAAGAAAGTAGAGATGATTATCATGGCGCTTATAGCTCGTCTAATCGAACAAACCGTCTTGCTGGCACACGGCTGTGGAATTACGTGCGAAGTTACCATTATGAACGACACAACTTTTAGAAGAGTTGCTGCCAAACAATAGAAACTTCCGTTTCTCTTTTCAAAGTTGATCACCGTCGTTATGAATAGTACCGACACAAATAACGATATCACAGCATCGGCCATGAAAAACTGAAAGAACCCTTTTCCCAAGTCATGGTCGAGATTGAGTAATACTCCTGAGAGTGTGATGACTGATATGCTGAAGAGTATTTCGAATAGGTAGAGGAAGAAATTGGCTGAAATGTTGAGCATTTGGTTTTCGTATCGCTCGGTTCCAACAAGGTACCTGGCCGGGATTGAAAGGAGCGGTCGGTTCATTACTCTTTTGATCAAGTCAACTTCCAACCGTTTCTGTCGTGAGTTCATCAGCTCGAGTGATATAGATGCAGCTTCAGCACTACGGTTATTAAGTGCTGCGTATGACCGAGCATCCATTACAGGAGGCAATTCCGACAGTAATTGGGAGCTTTCGGTGGGGACTGGAGGCATATCTTTATGCAAGTTGGGTGTGCTTCGAGTCTTTGAAATAGGCAACAGCAGTTCAGAGATATCATGTAAGCCTCGATGGAGATTTGGCTGTTCATAATTATGTATTCTTGATGAATATGGAGGAATAATGGAGTCAAAGGTGATATTGCTTGATTTTTCATCGTCTATAGATGTTGGAGTTGTGTTTCTGGAGCGATTCCTCGGAGCTCCATATTCAAAACGAGACGTGTCACTAACTACTCGAACTTCATGTTTACCATATGGTCTAAACGCCAGCATTATATATGGAATGGTCCCGAACAAGGCAGTGTAGCTGGACTTCAGTCTCGTAAGTTTGATTGATTTTGATGTCTTGATTCTGCATAGATCTCAAATTCCAAAACGGGACAAAATGTCAATATTTGAAAGTAAGGGACACTAAGGGACAGTTGACAGCTTATACTACAAGATAGAGTACCTTATTGGAATAGTGTATGGCACGCATGATTGGTGATATCTGGTGGAGGTGAAAATTGGGTGTTTTGTACGATAAATATTTATGGAGCCCAACGAACGGCTGAAAGATTTATGAGATTTATTATTTTGAGTTGAAGATACCAAAGGCTGGGTCATTTTGGAGATGATGGACACTCTTGGTAGTAGTTCCTGTTTGTGGTAAATATTTAAGGTAAGTTTGAAGCTTTGACTGCAGCAACGGTTGTAAGATGTCAGAGCTCAACCCCTCAGTAACAACGACATGATAAATCCTAATTATTGTTATTGCCTTCTACATGTCTATTTTGAAATTATTGAACTTCAATGTGAGCCTGGCTAGCTCAATGGCTAGAGCGTTTGACTTTTATCGTCACTCAAAGCGCACTTTAGAGGTATCAAAAGGCTGCGGGTTCGACCCCC
>Ga0065707_10082321_pt1 | contig 16892 bp, 14 predicted proteins | sample SwiRhicommuniRL3_FD_59094 | JGI IMG/M metagenome (GOLD analysis project Ga0065707, IMG submission 59094) | Switchgrass rhizosphere bacterial communities from Rose Lake, Michigan, USA - RL3 v2 (version 2) | ecosystem: Host-associated > Plants > Roots > Rhizosphere > Soil | place: East Lansing...
CAAAAGCACGAACCATCGATGCGCTCTGGCAATCCATCGGCTCAATATGCCAGCTCTACTCTCCAGACGAATGCTGGAACTACCTCAAGGAAGCCGGCTATGTTGCAGATTAATGGCACACCGCTCTAAGTTCACACCAAAACGTGCGCTGCCGTGTAGAGAAACTATAATTCAGCGGCAGTTCCCGACTCATTTTTCGTCATTCCCGCGAAGGCGGGAATCCACGGCGTCTATTCATCCCACGGTTCGGCTCTTGCCGCCCGGTGGATTCCCGCCTTCGCGGGAATGACGGGCGGGCGTCGTTACAGAAAATTATTCGGCCAGATGATCGTGCGCCACATATGGGCCACAGGAGAGCCGTCGAAGCCAAGACCTTCCTCCGGATTGCGGAAGTTGCGGCCGATCAGGTCGGTGAAGATCGCCGGATCGATCTCGGCGTCGTCAGCGAAGAAATAGATGTCGTTTAGCGTCACCAGCCGCGCGGTCATGTACCAGCGGTGGGCGCGGGCGTGCTCGGCGTCGCGGCGGATATAGGCGGGCGGGACATAATCCTCGCCGAAATAGCGCCGGTAGGCTTCGGGATAGGCATAGCCGACGCTCTCGTCCGCGAAATAGCGCAGCGCCTGATGATATTTCACCGCCCAGGCGACCTCCTCATCGACATAGGGCGCGATCATCTGCGCGCCCCAATAGCCGTGATCGCTCCGGATGAAGCAGGCGTTGGAGATGTCATGGAGCAGGCAGGCGATGACCACTTTCTCCTCATGCCCTTCATCGAGCGCGCGCTTGGCGCTGGTGAGGATGTGGCGGAAGGTGATGCCGGTGCCGCGATGGATGAAGAAATCCATCAGCGTCGGGCGTTCCGGCATCGGTGGCAAGGCGGGGTTGTCCCCCATCATGAACACGGTGTCCGGGCCAAGGCGGCGGAGGAAGGCCAGCTCGTCCACCTCCTGGCCGGTGCCCATCGTCGCGATTGGCGACGGCACGATCATGCGTTCGTGGCCGGCCTGCGGATGATTATCGGCGTCGGGTGCGCACATGGGGTGCCTATAGCCTGATTTGAGGCGAGCGGGATAGGCGTTTCCCTTTCGTTCCGAATGGTCTAGAGCATGTCTGGCGAGATGGGACCGTGCTCCTGCGGAGGCAGGAGCCTAGTGCCGAAGTACGAACTGGGCTCCTGCCTTCGCAGGAGCACGGTATTTTTCGATCGCAACAGGATAAGTCCAGGCAAAGCGTGTCCGCGTCGCTTCCCCACCCTGCCCTGCACGCCACCCATGGCGGCATCTGGATTTCCCGGCCGGGCGAGCCGACCGCCGCGCTGAGCCGGGGAGAGGCGATCGCCGCGGCAGCGGATACGCCGATGATCATGCTCAACGCGCCGCTGGTCGCGGCCCGGCTGGGCTTGAGCGAACTTTCCGGGCTCGACCTGCTGGAGTTGTTCGCTTTCGTTCATCCCGCGCGATTCGCCGTGCCGACGCCGGCGGGGATGGCGCGTGCGCTGGAGATCGACCCTCCGGCCGACGACGCCTCCGCCGCTGAATTTCTCAGACTGGCGGCGACGGCGTTGCTCGATCGCATGGCCCTGCCCGACTGGCGCGAGCGCGACGGGGCGTGGACAGCGGCGCAGGCACTCTATCGCGCGCGCTGGCCATGGGCGCCGCTGATAACGGCCCGGCTCCAGACCCCCGAGCGCGCCGAGCGCTGGTTGTTCTCGCGCCTGCCGGAATGGTCCGAGGCGGCCAGCCGGCCGCCGGCGCGGTCGATCGCGCTCGACCCGGCGGATGTGACCGAGGAGTTGGCGCGGCTGACCGGCGACAATGCCGAGCCGCGCGAAGGACAGTTGCGCTATGCGCTGGCGGCGGCGGCGACCTTCGCGCCGCGTGCGAGCGAGAACCAGCCCAACCTGCTGCTGGCCGAGGCGGGAACCGGGATCGGCAAGACGCTCGGTTACCTCGCGCCAGCCACGCGCTGGGCGGAGGAGGCCGGCGGCACCGTCTGGATATCCACCTACACAAAGGCGCTCCAGCGGCAGCTTGATCGCGAGACGGGACGGGCGTGGCCAGATGCCATCGAGCGCGGCAAGAAAGTCGTGATCCGCAAGGGGCGGGAAAATTATCTCTGCCTGCTCAATCTCGAGGATGCGTTGCAGGGCGGCTTCACCGGGCGGGCGGCGATCCTGGCGCAGCTGGTGGCGCGCTGGGCGGCCTATAGCCGCGACGGCGACATGATCGGCGGCGATCTGCCGGGCTGGCTTTCTTCGCTGTTCCGCCGCGCGGGATCGATCGCGCTGACCGACCGGCGCGGCGAATGCGTCTATGCCGGCTGCCCGCACTACCGGAAATGCTTCATCGAGCGATCGGTGCGGGCGGCGCACGAAGCCGACATCGTCATTGCCAATCATGCGCTGATGATGATCCTCGCCCAGCGCGCGCAGGATGAGGGCGGGCTCAACCGGCTGATCTTCGACGAGGGCCATCACCTGTTCGACGCGGCGGATTCGACCTTTGCGGTCGCATTGTCCGGACAGGAGCTGATCGAGCTGCGGCGCTGGATCATGGGGCCGGAGAAGAAGGCACGCGGGCGGCGGCGTGGGCTCGCGGCGCGGCTGTCGGACGTCGCCTCCTATGACGAAGCGGGCGAGCAGGCGATCATCGAGGCGGCAAACGCCGCGCAGGAATTGCCGGGCGAAGGCTGGCTGGGGCGGATTGCGGAGGGTCTGCCGCTCAACGCGATCGAGCGGCTGCTGATGGCGACGCGGGCGACGGTCTATGCGCGGGCCACGGCGCAGGAGGCGGGGTTCGGGCTTGAGACCGAGGCCGCCGAGCTGGACGGCGCGATGATCGCGGCGGTGGCCCCGGCGCTGGAAACGCTCGAAGCGCTGCTGCGGCCGCTGACCCGGCTCGGCCAGCGGCTCGAAGCGGTGATGGAAGATGCGCCCGACTGGCTCGACGGGCAGGCCCGCGCGCGGGTCGAGGGCGCGATCGCCGGGCTGGGCTTGCGCTGCCGGATGCTGCAGGGGCTGATCGCCCTGCTGGCGCGGCTTGGCGGGCCGGCCGATCCGGACTTCATCGACTGGCTGGCGGTCGACCGGGTCGAGGGCCGGGAATTCGATATCGGCATCCATCGCCGCTGGCTCGATCCGACCATCCCGCTGGCCGAAACCGTGCTCAAGCCGGCCCACGGCGTCGTGATCACCTCCGCGACGCTGCGCTCGGCTGAAGGATGGGAGGCGGCCGAAGCCCGCACCGGCGCGGCTCACCTCGATCACGCGCCGAGCCATTTCGCGGTGTCGAGTCCGTTCGATTATAGCCGACAAGCCGAAGTGCTGATCGTCACCGACATCCGCAAGGGCGACACCGCCGCGCTGGCCGGCGCTTACGCCCGGCTGATCGAAGCGGCGCGGGGTGGCGCACTCGGCCTGTTCAGCGCGATCAATCGCCTCAAGGCGGTGCACGCGCGCATCGCGGACCGCCTCGCGCAGGAAGGGCTGCCGCTTTACGCCCAGCATGTCGATCCGCTCGATACCGGCACGCTGATCGACATCTTCCGCGACGATCAGCACGCCTCGCTGCTCGGCACCGACGCATTGCGCGACGGCGTGGACGTGCCGGGGCATTCGCTGCGGCTCGTGATCATGGAGGGCGTTCCGTGGCCGCGCCCGACCGTGCTGCACGCGGCGCGCAAGGCGGCGGGCGGCGGCGCGGCGCATGACGATCGCATCGTCCGGGCGCGGCTGGCGCAGGGGTTCGGGCGCCTGATCCGTCGATCAAGCGATCATGGCCATTTCGTCATCCTGTCGCCGGCCTTGCCCTCGCGCCTGCTCAACGCCTTTCCGGTTGGGGTGCCGATCCGCCGGGCTTCGCTGGCCGAGGCAGTGGCGATCGTGGGCGGCGAGCGTGAAAACATGCGGAAAGACCCCGGAATCGCGGATTCGCGTCTTTCATCCGTCACGCCTTTGAGGCATCAGCAATCCGACTGAAGCTGGAGAAGGCATGAAACGCCTTACCTTGTTGCGCCATGCCAAATCGGGTTGGGACGATCCCGTCTCCCGCGATTTCGACCGGCCGGTGAATATGCGCGGCAAGAAGGCGGCCGAGGTGATCGGCAGGTGGCTGCGCGATCAACGGATCAGCTTCGATTACATCGCTTCGTCCCCCGCGGTGCGGTGCGTCGAGACGATCGATCATCTCTCGATCGGCTATGGCGAGACGATGACGCCGGTGTGGGACAGGCGCGCTTACCTGGCCTCGGGTTCATCGTTGCTGGATATCGTCCATGAGGCACCGGAGAACAGCGAGCGGATGCTGCTGGTCGGCCATAATCCCGGGCTTGAAGACCTGATCCTGTCGCTGGTTCCCGATGTAGGGGGCGATGATACGCGCGATGCGGTCGAGGAAAAATTCCCGACCGCGAGCCTGGTCGAGATCGACTTCGATGTGGATGCGTGGGATGCGATCAGGCCCGGTGGCGGAAAGCTGGTCTATTTCAAGCGCCCGCGCGATCTCGATCCCGCGCTGGGGCCGGGAGCAGCTTAGGCGTAGTCGGCCTCAAGCGCAGCCGACAGGCTGTTGCGGATAGCGCGCAATTCGCTGACGAAACTGCTGGGCGCCGGTACGGACGGCTTCTTCTCGACGGTACCGCCGCGCTCCGAAAGCACCTTCTGGACACCCTTGATCGTGTAACCCTCGCGGTTCAGCAGGGCGTCGATACGCGCTACGAGCGCGACATCCTCCGTCCGGTAGTAACGACGGTTGCCGGCTCGCTGAAGCGGGCGCAGCTGCGGAAATCGGGATTCCCAATAGCGCAGGATATGCTGCGGAATTCCGAACTGCTCGGAAACCTCGCTGATCGTCCGCAGCGCGCCTTCAGCTTTTTCCGACCCGCTGGCCATGCTTACTTATGGTTGGCGATCGTATCGCGCAGGAGCTGCGACGCACGGAATGTCAGCACCCGGCGTGGAGCGATCGGCACCTCGACGCCGGTCTTAGGATTGCGACCGATACGCTGCCCTTTGTCGCGCAGGATGAAGCTGCCGAAACCCGAAATCTTGACATTCTCGCCATTTTCCAGCGCGTTGCTCATATTGGTCAAAATCTGCTCGATTATTGCGGACGAGTCAGCGCGCGAAAGACCGACTTCCTTGTGAATCGCTTCGGCAAGATCCGCCCGAGTCAAGGTTCCAACCTGCACCATTTTGCCCCCTATTTACATCAACGATCACAAGACCATAGCGATTCGCATTGATCCAAGCTAGTGGATTCACCTCAATCATAGCCGGATGGCGGCCGCGCCCCACGTAAATCCGCCGCCCATGGCCTCCAGCACCACCAGATCGCCGGCCTTAATCCGTCCATCCCGCACCGCCACGTCATAAGCCAGCGGAACCGAGGCAGCCGATGTGTTCGCGTGCTCATCGACCGTGACAATGACCTTTTCCTGAGCCAGCCCTAGCTTGCGCGCCGTCGCATCGAGAATGCGGCGATTGGCCTGATGCGGCACCACCCAATCCACGTCCCGTGTGGTAAGCCCGACCTTGCCGAGCACCTCTTCCAGCACCCGCGCCAGATTGGTGACCGCGTGCTTGAACACTTCCGGGCCCTTCATGCGGAGCTTGCCCACCGTCATGGTGGTCGACGGGCCGCCATCGACATAGAGAAGCTGGTTATGCCGCCCGTCCGCATGCAGGCAGACCGAGAGAACGCCACGCTGATCGCCTTCGGGCAGCTCCTCGGCCTTGAGCACCATCGCGCCGGCACCGTCACCGAACAGCACGCAGGTGCCGCGATCCTCCCAGTCGAGGATCCGGCTGAAGGTTTCCGATCCGATGACGAGCGCGACCTTGGTGGTGCCGCCCCGCATCATGCTTTCAGCGACTGAAAGGGCATATAGAAAACCCGAGCAGACCGCCGCCACGTCAAACGCAACACAGTCATCGATGCCGAGATTGGCCTGGACGATGGTGGCCGACGACGGAAAGGTCTGATCGGGCGTGGCGGTCGCGAGCACGATCAACCCGACTTCCGAAGCATCCACGCCCGCCGCTTCCAGCGCCTGCTTCGCCGCCTGGGTCGCCAGACTCGACGTCGTTTCCCCCTCGCCGGCGATATGACGGAAGCGGATTCCGGTACGCTCGACGATCCATTCGTCGCTCGTGTCGACGGTTTCGCTCAGCTCCCGATTCGAGACGCGCTTCCTGGGCAGCGCCGATCCGCTGCCTGCGACTAATATTCTGCGCGTCACGCGGCTGATCCGGCGGCAATAGCGCCCGTTTTGTTACGGGCATGAATATGATCGAGATCCTCGGTGATGCGCCGGGTGATATCGTTGGTCACGAGCTTGGTCGCGACGCCGATCGCATTGGCGACGCCTGAAACATTCGCCCCGCCGTGACTCTTCACGACAATGCCGTTGAGCCCCAGGAAAACCGCTCCGTTGTGGTTGTTGGGATCGAGATAGACCTTCAGCAGCGCGAACGCGGGCCGCGACAGAAGGAAACCTGCCTTGGACCGCAGCGAGCTGGTGAAGGCGCGGTTGAGCAGATCGGTGATGAAACGGGCCGTTCCTTCGATGGTCTTGAGCGCGATATTGCCCGAGAAGCCGTCGGTGACCACAACATCAGCCTCGCCCCGCTCGATACGGTCGCCTTCGATGAACCCGTCGAAGCTCAGATGGAGATGGTCGGCGGCGCGTAGTTCCGAAGCGGCTGTGCGCAGCTCCTCGGTGCCTTTCAGCTCCTCGGTGCCGATGTTGAGCAGGCGCACGCGCGGCACGGTGACACCAAGCACGGTACGGGCATAGGCCGCGCCCATGATCGCGAACTCGACCAGATTCTTGGCCTCGCACTCGGTATTGGCGCCGAGATCGAGCATGATCACGTCATTGTCGCCAAGCGTCGGCAGCAACGCGGCGAGCGCGGGCCGATCGATACCGGACATCGTTCTGAGCGCGAGCTTGGACATCGCCATCAGTGCGCCTGTGTTGCCGCCAGAGACAGCCGCGTCGGCCTCTCCGCTTTTGACGTCGGCGATCGCGATGCCCATCGATGTGGTCTTGGCGCGGCGGATGGCCTGCGCCGGCTTGTCCTCGCCCGAAATCACGTCAGCAGCGTGGACGACGGCGCTGACCGCGGCCAAGGCGGAGTGCGAAGCAAGCTGCCCACGAATCGCCGCTTCGTCACCAACCAGCCGGAAGTGAAGGGAGGGGTTGCGCTCCAGGGCGAGCGCCGCCCCCGCTATCATCACCGCAGGGCCGCCATCGCCCCCCATCGCATCAATGGCGATACGGGGTGTTGACGTGTCCCCCACCAGCAACAATCCTCCCGGATCAGGCCTCGATGGAAACGACTTCACGGCCATTATAATGACCGCAAGCGCTGCACATGTGATGTGGGCGTTTCAGTTCGCCACAATTCGAGCACTCCTGGAAGGCCTCTGCCTTGAGCGCATCGTGGCTGCGCCGCATGTTACGCCGCGACGGCGAGGTTTTTCTCTTGGGGACGGCCATCTCGGCACCTGTTCCATCTAGTAAAAACGAATAACGACGAGCTTTGCTGCATGCCACCGGCGGCATCAATAGCCGCCGAGCCTGCGGCCGGGCTCGTCGCGAGTGGCCAGCCCTATAGCGATTTCACACGCCGTTGCAAGTACCCGCGGCCTGTGCTTGGTTGTCGTCCGACCAAAACAGGCGGGGATTTGAAATGGTGTTGCCGATAACCCTCACCATGGCGGCGGCGCTGGCCTTCGTCCACATCTGGCTGGCGATCCGCTGCAGCATGGTGCGCATAAAGCAGAAGGTGCTGGTCGGCGATGGCGGCAATCCCATCATGCTTGCCCGAATGCGTGCACATGCCAACTTCACCGAGAATGCGCCGCTGTTCCTGATCCTGCTGGGCCTCAATGAGCTGGCAGATGGGTCGGGCCGATGGCTTTGGTGGGTCGGATTTGTCTTCATCGCAGCGCGGATATCGCATGCGCTGGGGATGGACCCGAACCGTCCCAACGTCCTTCGCGGCGGTGGCATGCTTCTCACGATAGCTACGCTCGTCGTGCTGGCGGCATCTGCGATCAGGCTGGCTTATGAGGCCGGTCAACCGGTGGTGATCGGGTAGAGGAACCGCTCACCCTGAGCTTGTCAGGCTTCAACCGGCTCAGCCTAGCAGGCTGTTGAAAAAGTCGCTTCCCGCACTCCCACGTCGTCATTCCCGCGTAGTCGGGAATCCATAAACTCCATCGTTTCCGATGGATTCGCATCATCAGAGAATATGGATTCCCGCCTTCGCGGGAATGACGATGATTTTTCAACAGCCTGCTAAGCGCGATATTATTCTAACCGCCCAATACCCGATCGGCGACGAACGGATTGGACATCCGCTCGTGCCCGAAGGTCGACATGGCGCCATGTCCCGGCACGAACGCGGTATCATTGCCAAGCGGCCACAGGCGGCTGGTGATCGACGCGATCAGATCGGCATGGTTGCCCTTGGGAAAATCCGTCCGGCCGATCGAACCCTGGAACAAGACGTCGCCGACCAGCGCCAGCTTTGAGGGCGCATGGTAAAAGACGACATGGCCGGGCGTGTGGCCCGGGCAATGATAAACATCGAGCACGAGATCGCCGACCGTGACCTGATCCCCCTGCTCCAGCCAGCGATCGGGCTCGAACGGCTGGCCGGGGATGCCGAAGCCCCGGCCATCGTCCCCCAGCCTTTCCAGCCAGAACAGATCATCGCGGTGCGGGCCTTCGATCGGCACGCCCAGTTCCCCGGCCAGCTTCGCGGTGCCGCCGCAGTGATCGATATGGCCGTGGGTGACGAGCAGCTTCTCGATCGTCACGCCGTGCTGTTTTGCGGCCGCCTTCAGGCGATCCAGATCACCGCCCGCGTCCACGAACGCGCCCCTCATGGTCTTCGTGCACCACAGCAAGGTGCAATTCTGCTGGAATGCCGTCACGGGCACGATCACCGCCTTGAGCGGGGGTTCGATGGTCGGGCTGGTTGGATTGGTCATGAACCGGCACATGGCAATTGATCGATGACGTTGCAACCGCGGCGCATCGCGACGATAGCGCAGGCATGACGGCGTTCGATCCCTCGCAGCCCTTCGTCCTGCTGGACGACGCGCGCTCCGGCGGGGGACCGGCCCGCCTTTATCAGCGCGCGACCGATATCCTCACTACAACCGATCCTGCTCAGGTGAAGCCGATGCTGGAGCGGCTCCGCAACGCGCATCGGAGCGGGCATCATGTCGCCGGATACATCTCCTACGAGGCCGGATTGTCGCTCGAGCCGCGTCTTGGGAGGCGAATCGATGTGTCGGAGACCACGGCACTGATGTGGTTCGGCGTGTTCGAGACCGTGGAGAGGGTGGGCCCTGCGTCGTTACGCGCGCTGCTGGGTGATGCGGAGCAGGCATGGCTTGGCGAGCCCCAACCGCGGATCACCGAAGATGACTATATCAAGGCGATCGAGCGCACCCTCGCATATATTGGCGCGGGCGACATCTATCAGGCCAATATCAGTTTCCGCGCCGACATCCCGTTTCGGGGCTCGCCGCTGGCGGTCTACGGCAGACTTCGCGAAACAGGGGCCGGGGGGTGGAGCGGAATCGTCCATGACGGGACCGACTGGCTGCTCTCCTGTTCACCCGAGCTGTTCTTCGAGCTTGAAAGGGGCAGGTTGCGCGCCCGGCCGATGAAAGGGACTGTCCCGGCGGGGGCAGAACCGGGGGACCTGCTCGACGACCCCAAGCAGCGCGCCGAGAATCTCATGATCGTCGATCTGATCCGCAATGATCTCTCGCGCGTCGCCGCGCCGGGCAGCGTCGCCGTGCCGTCCTTGTTCGACGTGGAGGAATATCCGACGGTATTGACGATGACCTCCACGATCACCGCCGATCTGGCGCCAGGTCTGGACGCCATCGACGTGCTGGGCGCGCTCTTCCCCTGCGGCTCTATCACGGGGGCACCCAAGATCCGGGCGATGGAGATCATCGATGAACTGGAGCAGGATCGGCGGGGGCCGTACACCGGCTCGCTCGGCGCGATTGCCCCCGATGGCGATGCGGCCTTCAATGTCATCATCCGAACGCTTATGATCACCGCGGGCAAGAGCGATGCCGTGATCGGTCTGGGGTCCGGGATCGTGGCAGATTCGGTTCCGCGCGATGAATGGAGGGAATGTCTTGCCAAGGCAGCGTTCGTGACTACGCAGGAGCACGGCTTCGATCTGATCGAGACGATGCGTTTCGACGCGCAGGAAGGCCTGCTCGAACTGGAGCGTCATATCGCGCGGATGAAAGCCAGCGCCGTTGAACTCGACTTCGCATTCGACCGGCATGCGCTCCGCAACGATCTTCAGGCGGCAACCTTTCGTATCCGGGAGGACAGCCGCGTGCGCGTGCGGCTGTCGAAAAGCGGTGCGACCGCGATCGAGGTCAGGCCCGCGCCGGACGCGCCCGAGGAGGCTTCGGTCGCCATTACCCGGAGGCCGGTTAGGCGCGACGATTTCCGGCTCGTACACAAGACCAGCGATCGCGATTTCTATGACGAGCCCCGCAAGGATGCGGGGACATTCGAGGTGCTGTTCGTCGATGATGAAGGCTTCCTGACCGAGGGGAGCTTCACCAACATCTTCGTTGAGCGGAGCGGGCGGCTGGCCACTCCGCCGCTGTCACGCGGCCTGCTGCCCGGCATTCTCCGCGAAAAGCTGATCGCCGAAGAGAAGGCCTATGAAGCCGACCTGCGGCCCGCCGATCTCGAAGGCGGGTTCTTCATCGGCAACGCCTTGCGCGGGCTGATACCGGCACGGCTTGTTGCAGGAGCGAAGGTGCCCGGTCTATAGGCGCGCCCGCAAGAGACCAGAAGGGCAGTCACATGGGTATCACCTCCGCCGCACTCGACCGCATCAAGCCGTCCCCCACGCTCGCTATGACGAGCCGGGTGCTTGAACTGAAAGCGAAAGGCGTCGACGTGATCGGCCTTAGCGCCGGTGAGCCCGACTTCGACACTCCCGATTTCGTCAAGGACGCAGCCATCGAGGCGATCCGCAAAGGGCAGACCAAATACACCAATGTCGACGGCACCGCCGAGCTGAAGGCGGCGATCGCGGGCAAGTTCAAGCGCGACAACGATCTGGCCTATGACGCGAGCCAGATCAGCGTCAACGTCGGCGGCAAGCACACCTTGTTCAACGCGCTGGTCGCGACGATCGACCTTGGCGACGAAGTGATCATCCCCGCGCCCTACTGGGTGAGCTATCCCGACATCGTCAATTTCGCGAACGGCACGCCGGTGTTCATCAAGGCGGGCGCGGACCAGAATTACAAGATCACCGCCGAGCAGCTCGAGGCCGCGATCTCGCCGAAGACCAAGTGGCTGATCCTCAATTCGCCGTCCAATCCCAGCGGCGCGGCTTATACCGAGGCCGAACTGAAGGCGCTGGGCGAGGTGCTGCTGCGTCACCCGCATGTCTGGGTGATGGCGGACGATATGTATGAGCATATCGTCTATGACGATTTCAAATTCACCACGATCGCCCAGGTCTGCCCCGCGCTTTACGAGCGCACGCTGACCGTCAACGGCTGCTCCAAGGCCTATGCGATGACCGGATGGCGGATCGGCTTCGCCGGCGGCCCCACGCCACTGATCAAGGCGATGTCGAAGCTCCAGTCGCAATCGACCTCGAACCCCTGCTCGATCGCGCAGGCGGCGGCGACCGCCGCGCTCAACGGCCCGCAGGATTTCCTCACGGAGCGCAACGCCGCCTTCCAGAAGCGGCGCGATCTGGTGATCTCGATGCTCAACCAGATCAACGGCTTCAACTGCCCGCGCCCTGAAGGCGCTTTCTACGTCTATCCTGACGTTTCCGGGGTGATCGGCAAGGCAACGCCCGCCGGCAAGACCATCGCCAATGACGCGGATCTGATCGATTATCTGCTGGATGAGGGCCGCGTTGCGGCGGTGCACGGTGCCGCTTTCGGACTCGAACCGGCATTCCGAATCAGTTATGCCACGTCCGAATCGGTGCTGACTGAGGCCTGCAACCGGATTCAGACAGCAGTCAACGCGCTGCGCTGAGTTGCATTGACAGTGGTGTAAGGGTATTTTTCGGACACTTTCCGGGGGCGGAGAAGACCGATGAAGATCAACTTACCCGCCGCCCTAGGTGGCCTCGCGCTGATATTCGCTTTCGGCACCGCGTTTACGCGCAGTGCCGAACTGATGGCCGAAAACGCGATCACGGTGCCCGCGCCCACCTATCAGGCGGCCCCGGCCAAGGGCTTGCAGACCGCGATTTTCGCGGGTGGCTGCTTCTGGGGGGTTCAGGGCGTCTATGCCCATGTCGATGGCGTCACCCGCGCCGTTTCCGGCTATGCGGGCGGCAAGGTCGCGAACCCCACTTATGAGACTGTAAGCTCCGGCACGACTGGCCATGCCGAAGCCGTGCGTGTGACCTATGATCCGGCCAAGGTGAGCTATGACACCTTGCTACAGATCTTCTTTTCGGTGGTCGCCGATCCCACCACACTCAACTATCAGGGTCCAGACCACGGCACTCAGTACCGCACGGCGATTTTCCCGACCACGTCGGAGCAAAGGGTGGCGGCACAGCGCTATATCGCACAGCTCAACAAAGCGAAGATTTGGCCCAGGCCGATCGTCACACGGATCGAAGCCGGCAAATTCTATCCCGCCGAAGGCTATCATCAGGACTTCCTGACCCGGAATCCCGATTATCCCTATATCCGAATCAACGACCTCCCCAAGGTCGCCGCGCTCAAGCGACTCTTCCCGCAGGAATATCGGGCAAGGCCGGTGCTGGTACGCGCCAGCTGAAAACATTCCAGTCATTCCCGCTTTCGCGGGAATGACGGCAAATAAAATCAAGCAGCGATCGGGAAGCGCAGCAGGCGATCGGCGACGGGCACCAGCGCCTGCGCACCGGGCCCGGCGGCGCGGCGGATTTCCGGATGAGTGGCATCCAGGCCGCCGGTGAGCGTTCCGAAGGCCGGCAGGATCAGCTTGTTGCCGCCAGCGACGAAACAGCGCCGCGCGACGTGCCTGCCTCGCAGCGTCAGCCTCAGCTTGGGGTGGAAGTGGCCGGACAGTTCCGGCCGGGTTTCGCGCGGGTCAGCCTCGTGCCGGAACAGCAGCCCTTCCACCTCAGCTTCGGCTAGCACCGTGCCGCACGGCGGCTCGCCGAGCGCAGCATCGTGATTGCCTACGATCCAGCGCCAGTCGATCGAACGGGCCAGCGCCTCGAACAATTCAAGCGCGCGGCGCTCCAACCGGGTCGTTCCCCTGGAATCATGGAAGCTGTCTCCGAGACACCATAGCTCATGCGCCTGGGTCGCGGTGACCAGCGCGCTCAGATCGGAGAGCGTCGCGATGCTGTCATAGGGCGGCAGGAATTGTCCGAAGCCGGCGAACCAGCTTGCCTTCTCGAAATGCAGATCAGCGACGATCAGCGCTCTGCGCCGCGGCCAGAACAGCGCGCCCTGCGGGAAGGCGAAGAAATCATGGCCTGCGAACGAAAGGGGAACCATGCCATGCTATAAGGGCGCGCGGCGCCCCGATGCAACGGTCAACCCGCTGTGGGCGACACTCCATTCGCCGCATTCCGGATCACCGGTCGCATCGACGCTTCGCCGGGCAGCAGGAAGCGGACCTTGCGGTTGGCGAAATCGACCGAGACGCGATCGAAGCTCCGCAGCACATCCATGCCCAGGAGGAGCGCGGGCTTGTCGTTCAGCTGGAGCCGATCGAACACCTCACTGTCAGTGATCGCTACCGCCATATTCTCGAGGTGAACGCCGCCGATCCGCACTTTCCTGAGCATCGCGAAACTGGCCAGCCGCACACCGCCCGTGACGCTGCGAAGCTCGATCTCGTTGGCATCGCGCTTGCGGCGGTGCGCCAGTAGCCGCTTGAGCAATATCGGATTGCCTATGCTCAGCTGCGCGCCGGTATCGATGATGACGTGGATCTTCTGCCCAGCGGCATCGGCATCGGCCAGCACCAGCCGGCCGAAGCGGCTGCGGGCGCGCACGACGATATCGTCCCCGGTGCGGCTGTCATCGCGCTCGGACGAAGACTGCATCTTCATGCGCCCCCGCTTGAAATCGAAGATTATGCGCTGATCCTGCAGCGTGTCGATGCCCAGGATCCCTGCAGCGCCGATATGCTCGCGCGCCAGCGCGGGGGCGGTGATTTGCTCGACCACCGATTTGCTGACGGTGAGGCTGGGAATCGTGACGGTGGGAACAGTGCTGATCTCGCTCAGCGTCAGCAACCGGGCGGCAGGGGCTGGCGCGAGGCGAAGCTGGCCGGCAAGCTCGGTGGAAATGACCGTGCGTTCGGCCCCGGTATCGACGACGAAAGCGAAGGGCCCCTTTCCGTCGATCTGGACGCCGACGGTCATCCGGTCATTGCCGTCGGTAAGAGTGGCGATTTCGTGCCCGGCCTGCTCCGGCGCCGGATCCGCGGGCAATGCCTGCGCAACCGCCGCAATCGCGACGGCGCCGCACAGTATCATTCTCAAGGCCGCGATCGAAGCCACAGGCAGCCATCCTCTCCGCATGCAAACTACACCCGATCGGGATCGCGGCCAATGCCGATGATGTTTAATCCTCGCGCATCGCCTCGATTGCCAACGCCTCGGCTTCGATCAGCAGCGCATCATCGACCGTGCCCTGCGCGACATGCTCGCGGCCGATCAGCACCAGCACCGGCACCGCCATCGGCGAGACGCGGGGCAGCCGCTTGTGGATCATGGTGCCCTGCGCGCGATCGATCAGGTCACCGAGGCGACCGACATCGGTCATGCGCTGGCGCGCATCGGCCCAGGCCGCCTGCATCAGCAGATGATCGGGCTCGTAGCGCTGGAGCACATCGAAGATCAGATCGGTCGAGAAGGTGACCTGCCGCCCCGTCTTCTTCTTGCCGGGATGCTGGCGCTCGATCAGCCCGCCAATCACCGCGACCTCGCGGAAAGCGCGGCGCAGCAGCGCCGACTTCTCGACCCATTCGACGAATTCCCGTTCGAGAATGTTCGGCGAGAACAGCGGTGCGGGGTCCTCGACCGGCTTGAGGCTGTACGTCCCGATCGCATAATCATTGGCGACGAAGCCGATGGGCTGGAGGCCGGCGCTCTCCATCCGTCGGGTCAGCAGGAAGCCGAGCGACTGGTGCGCGTTCCAGCCCTCGAAGCTGTAGGCGACCATGTAATGCCGGCCTTCGTGCGGGAAGGTCTCGATCAGCAGCGAGTCCGGCCCCGGCAGCACCGAACGTCGCTGTTGGACCTCAAGCCATTGCCGAACATCATCGGGGAAGCGTGGCCATTGCGTCGGATCGGCGATGAAGCTCCGCACCCGCCGGGCGAGATTGGTGGTGAGCGCGATGCGGGCGCCCATGTAGGACGGGATGCGGGCGGGCTTGGCGGTCGCGCGGACGATAAGATCGGTGCCTTCGAGCCGCTCGACTTCAAGCCCGAGGCCCGCGAACATGAAGCTATCGCCTGGCGCCATCGCGGCGGCGAAACCCTCCTCGACCGTGCCGAGCTTGCGGCCGTTGCGGAAGCGGACGGTGAGCATCGGCGCCTCGACGATGATTCCCGCGTTCAACCGATGCTGCGCAGCAAATCTGGGATTGCTGAGCCGCCAGCGGCCATCGGGATCGCGTACCAGCCTACGGAAGCGATCATAGGCTTTCAGCGCATAGCCGCCCGTCGCAATGAAGCCGAGGACGCGTTCGAAAGTCGCTTCGTCAAGCGCAGCATAAGGTGCAGCAAATCTAATTTCTTCAATCATTTGCGCCTGATCAAATGGCGCCGCGCAGGCGCAGGCCATGATGTGCTGGGCGAGCACGTCGAGCGCGCCTTCGCGGAAGCCGTCGGGATCAAGCTCGCCCTGTTCGATCGCATCAAGCGCCGCGCGCGCCTCCAGATATTCGAAGCGGTTGCCGGGAACGAGGATCGCTTCCGACGGCACGTCGAGGCGGTGATTGGCGCGGCCAATCCGCTGCAGCATCCGCGACGATCCCTTGGGCGCACCCATCTGGATGACGAGATCGACATCGCCCCAATCCACCCCCAGATCGAGGCTGGCGGTCGCCACGAGAGAGCGCAGCCTGCCGTCGGCCATCGCCTGCTCGGTCTTGCGCCGCGCCTCCAGCGACAGCGAGCCATGATGGATCGCGATCGGCAGCTTCATCTCATTGGCCGCCCACAGCTGCTGGAAGATCAGTTCGGCCAGCGCGCGGGTGTTGCAGAAGACGAGCGTGGTGTTGTGGGTCTCGATCTCGGCCATCACCTGCGGTACGGCATAGCTCGCGGCATGGCCCGACCAGGGGATCGGCCCGGCAGGCAGAAGGATGGCGATATTGGGGTCGGCGCCGGGATCGCCATGGACCAGCACAACCTGATCCGCGTGGCCTGTCGGGGCCAGCCAACGGCGATAGCCCTCGACATTCTCCACCGTCGCGGAAAGCGCCACCCGCCGCATGCCCGGCGCGAAGCGCTTGAGCCGCGCCAGCGACAGGCTGAGCAGATCGCCGCGCTTGGTCGGCGCGAAGGCATGCACCTCATCGACGATCACGGTTTCAAGATCGGCGAACATCTGCTCGGCTTCGGGATAGGAGAGCAGCAGACTCAGCGATTCCGGTGTCGTCAGCAGGATCTGCGGCGGGCGGATGCGCTGACGTGCCTTGCGATCGGAAGGGGTGTCGCCGGTCCGGGTCTCGATGCGGATATCGAGGCCCATCTCGGCGACAGGATTCAGCAGGTTGCGCTGCACGTCCACCGCCAGCGCCTTCAGCGGCGAGACATAGAGGCAGCGCAGACCCTCGCCCGGCCGCTCGACCAGATCGGTCAGCACCGGCAGGAACCCCGCCAGCGTCTT
>Ga0065707_10082322_pt1 | contig 16867 bp, 14 predicted proteins | sample SwiRhicommuniRL3_FD_59094 | JGI IMG/M metagenome (GOLD analysis project Ga0065707, IMG submission 59094) | Switchgrass rhizosphere bacterial communities from Rose Lake, Michigan, USA - RL3 v2 (version 2) | ecosystem: Host-associated > Plants > Roots > Rhizosphere > Soil | place: East Lansing...
GCCCCTACGGAAGAGGGTGTATTAACTGCTGTTGGCTCACGCGAGCAGGGCGCATACGTGGAATGGTTTATCGAAGTACACAATGAGCGCGTGACAACTGCGAGATATCAGGCCTACGGTTGTCCGCATTTTCTTGCGGCTTGTGAAAATCTTGCGCGTTGGTTGGAAGGACGAGCGGTAACCGAGTTAGCGCAATGGCGTTGGCGCGATGTGGAAATGGAGCTGGCAGTGCCTGCCAGCAAGCGTGCGCGTTTGTTGTTGTTGGATGAAGCGCTGGCGGTGTTGAGCCGCGCAGCTGCGAAATAAACGACTTTCACTTTACTGATGCTGGCGCAGCGCGCGCTACTTCTGCGGCAACGCAAACGCCACCACCCAATCGCCACGCTTGGTTCCCAACTTCGCATGACCACCTGCCGCAATGACCACGTATTGGCGAGCCTGCCACATATAAGTCAGCGGCGTCGCTTGTGCGGCAGCAGGCAGGCGACCGCGCCAAAGCTCCTTGCCATTACTTGCATCGAAGGCGCGCAGATACTTGTCCATTGTTGCGCCGATAAACACCAGGCCACCGGCAGTGACAATGGGGCCACCAAAATTCGGTGTGCCGGTATTGCCCAAAATTAATTGTGATAGCGGGACCGTGTCGCGCGTGGTGCCGAGCGGCACCTCCCAACGGACATGACCGTCGTGCATGTCAATGGCGTGCAGCATGCCCCATGGTGGTGGATTACACGGGATTCCGATCGGTGAGAGCAGCAATTCGCGCTTGATGCCGAAGGGTGTTCCCGCTTGCGGTGCCACGTACAGATTGGGATGAGCCTGTTTTTCTGCAGCAAATTTATCGCGTGGAATCAGCGTGACCACGTGGATGGCGCTGGAGGTGTTGACGTACACCACGTCGTTACTTTCATCAAACGCCAGCCCGCCCCAGTTGGTGCCGCCGCCGGTGAAGGGATACATGATGGTGCCTTGAACGCTGGGCGGTGTGTACAGACCTTCATTACGTGCAGCAGCAATCCTGTCGCGACACGCGTTTCGGTCCAGCGGTGTTAATCCAAAGGCATCCTCGGGCCGGATGTGATTGGGCGCAAGCGCCACCGGTGCAATGGGAAACGGTTGTGTAGGTGAAAGCCGCTCACCCAGTTCGCCACCTTGTGGCACGGCGCGTTCAACCACGGGAATCAACGGTTCGCCCGTGTCGCGATTGAGCGTGAATAGCAGTCCTTGCTTCGTGGGTTGTAACACCGCAGCAGCACGATGACCTTGATAAGTCACCGTTGCCAAGGTGGGTTGTGCAGCCACATCGTAATCCCATACATCGTGATGCGTGATTTGAAACGACCAGCGCACTGCGCCGGTTTCGGCGCTTACTGCGACAACTGAATCGGCGTAACCATTGTTACCCGGTCGTTGCGCACCGTAGTAATCAGGGCTTGGCGATGAAGTCGGCAAGAACACCAAACCGCGTTCTTCGTCCACCGACATCGGCGCCCATACGTTGGCTGCCCCCTCTTTGTCGGTGGGGCCATCTTTGCTCAGTGGATCGAAACTCCAGCGTGGCACGCCGGTAATTGCATCGAAAGCCCGCACCGTGCCGCGCACTTCATCGATGCGTTGATCATCGTCGATTGCAGAGCCAACGATCACGACGTTGTGCGTGACAACCGGCGGCGAACCCATGCGTAATTCATTGGCGCGAATGTCGGTTCGGCCACTATCGATTCGCACCATGCCGTGCGTGCCAAAGCCTTCGCACGGAGTGCCACGTGCAGCATCAATCGCGATCAAGCGACGATCATTGGTGTTCACAAAAATTCGCGTGCGGCATGCAACGTCGCTACCCGGTTGTGTATTGCGCCAGAACACCACGCCGCGACAGGTTGCATCGTATTCATAGGCGCCTGCTTCGACGTGCGGATCGTATCGCCACAATTGTTTGCCAGTGCCCGGATCGAGTGCACTGATTTCGTTGAACGGTGAGCAAATGTACAAGCGCCCATCGGCCAGAATCGGTGTGTCTTCGAACGACGCCGCATACATCGAGTTGCGATGTGTGCTCATGTCGCCGGTCGAGTAAGTCCACGCGGGTTCCAGGTTCGCGACATTGGCGGGGGTTATTTGCCGTGCACTTGAATAGCGCTGCCCGCCGGCGTCGCCGCCATAGCTTGGCCACCCGGGTTGTTCGCCGCGCGCAATGCAGGGAATCAGTAGCCAAAGTATTGCAATTCGCACCGGATACGTCGTGAAAGAAGCGGAGTTGATCATCATGCTGCGGCTGCCTGCCTGAAACGATGGAATTCTTGTTGATCAAAAAGTTTACAGTGGATTCAACTCACGAAATAGTGATGCTAGTCGTCTTTAGGTGCGACTCGCGGCGATAGAATTCTGATCATCCTGGTATCGTTCCATACTCGCTTTAGCTTCTCCCTCGCCAAGGACTGTCGCAGCGACACGATGCAGTAATCATGATCAAAGAAATTATGCATTCGCCGACCATGCTGTTTCTGCTGGCGTTCCCTCTTAAATTAGCGATCGCAAGTTTCCTCGAGCGCCGATTTTACGCCCACGATTTTGATAGATGGGCGGCACTTCGGGTGGATCTGGCTTCCATGGTGCTATTCATCGTGGTGATTTTCCCGATTGCAAAATATCTCAGTAATCTCGTCGGTATTGGCTTGCCTGTTTCGCATCAAATCGATTCGGTGCCACTTACATTGCGTGTGGTGATGTACCTTGTGGTTGCAGATTTCGGTCACTATTGGCTGCACCGACTGATTCATCAGCCATTGTTATGGCGTGTTCACCAGTGGCACCACTCGCCGACGCATATGAGCTGGGCAGCAGGGTATCGGGAAACGGTTTTTGATTCAGCCATTGTGAACCTGGCCTATGTATTTGCGTGGCCATTGCTGGGCACCACGAATTATCGGCTTGAATTGGCGTTACTCGCGTTGGTTGCATTCAAAAATGAATGGATGCATCTCAATGTGAGATGGCGAATGCCTTGGCTTGAATGGCTGATCGTCACGCCGCGTTACCACCACATTCATCACAGCGTCGACGCACAGCACCACAACAAAAATATTGCGACACTGTTTCCGGTATGGGATCACCTGTTCGGCACTTATATGGACCCGGATACAGTGAAGGGGGGAATACAGTTTGGTATTGGTGAAGAAGTACCAACGGTGAGATTGATTGCGGGCGTGTAGGTGCGGTCTTTTATAAAAATGGCACCGCAAATAAAGTGATTTTCGGTCTCAATTTTATAAAAGGCCGCACCTATATAAACTCAGCATGCGCGCGTACGCAGTTCTTCCCCGCAACGCAATTACTTGCCTGTACTCAACTGTGCCGTTTCCTCCGCACAATCGCGCGTTGGCTTCAAGCCTTTGGCATGCGCCGCGGTGATTTCCGCATTGGCCGCTTCCATATCCGCACGGAAGGTGGCGTCGGAGTGCAGCACCGCTACCACGCCGGTGGCGATGTAACGACCTTCCACCACATCGCTGCGCCAATGCACGTTGCATACGTTGCGGCTTTCGCCGAACGCGCGTCCTCGTGCAAGCAGGGCATTGGCGTGTTCTGGCGATAATTCGCTGAGCAGCAATGCCAGCGTCCAACCAAAGGCGCTGTGTCCGGATGGATACGAACCATTGTTAACCAGATATTTTTCATCGTCCGGTGTGCAAGTCGGTTCCTTGTTGACCATGAAGGGACGAGGACGTTTGTAGTAATTCTTGGCGGCATTAGTTGAAGCGGATGCATCCGATGCAGCACGTTGCAACAACACATAAAGACGCGGCGTGTCTTGTTGGGTGATCGGTGCGTTCAACGAGCAACTGAACGCGGCCGGCGCTTCGGGAAAACGATAGTTGGCGTCTTTAATGGCCAGTGTCCAACGCGGCGTGCCGCGCAAGGCAAGGCTGTTGCGCGTGACTTCTTCATCAACAGCAAACGCGGGTGAACCAGCGGCCGGCGGTAGCGGCAGCAAACTCAGGCTGTCGGGTATGAGATTGGCAGGCAAGTAACCGGCGATGAAACCCGTATTGGTCATCGGTGGTGACGCAACGGATTTATCCACGCTGCTGTTGCTAGTGCAAGCGGTTAGCGTGGCAAGACAGGCTACTAGTGACAGGTAGTGCAGGACGCGAGCTGTCGGTTGCATCGTTTGATTTCCTTGCGTTCAGGAGCACTGAGTTTCGAGCGACGCATGATGCAGCGAAGTACCGGCGCTCGCAACGCTGGTCCATTGCGCAAACGAGAGCGAACACCATGATCGCTCTCACAGGCGTCGAATACGCAACTATTTCTTGGGCTCTATCTGTCCCACATCACGCACCGCGCCGCGCGAGGCATTGGTGGTAAATGCCGCATACGCCTTGAGTGCCGGCGATACATTGCGTTGGCGATCGTGCGGCTTCCATGCATGAACACCTTTGGCGTTCATGGCGGCGCGACGTTGTTACCCATGTCCAACGACTTTTTTGTTACCTATCTCTCCGGCTGGTCACAGTACGGCGACATCACTCTTCGGTTGCCTCGCACATGACTGGACTGCCTCCGCCTGGAGGCGAATCACAGTTCTTGCCGCATTCATAGTCGGAGGCGACAGCGTTCGGCAAGCCGCTTCGCCATTGACGGATGGCGGTGCGACAACCGTCAAGCGAGTCGAACTCACCCAGATATTCAGACTTGGAAAGGTTGCCGGCGTCGGGATAGCCGATTGCGCTCCACTTATCCCCTGTGCATGCGGCGCACAGCAATACGAGAAGCATAGCGGCGAATGATGCGAGAGCCGAACGAACTGCACTTTGCGAGAACATTTAGTGCCGTCTAACGAAGCGTTAAGAGGCGCGTCGCTTCGTGGCGCGTCCACTTGAACGCGATGTTAGACCTGTGGGGCGCTCAGTGAGCCTTCCGGAAACATACTTATGCAGAACGCTGGCGATGAACGTCTGATAAGGAAGACCTTCTTCAAGGGCTCGTGCCTGGATATCCATAAGGTCCGGCGAAGATAAGCGGATATTGACACGCCGTTCTTTGATGAAAGTGGCGGTTGCTGCAGCTTTGAACTTCGCAAGTTCCGCCTTAGTCGGCGATGTGGATTTCATTATGCCGCTGTCATAGGCCTTCAGCATATCTTGCTCAAACTTATCAGGGCGTTTCATTGGATTTGCTCCGCAGCAGATAGTCGTGCGTAGCCTTGCGACTTGGGATGATGGTCTTCAGAAAATAAAAATCCGGCTCTTCAACAAACGGCACCATGTAAACATAGCCGACAAGGGCAACCATGAATACTTGCTCGTTTGGGTATTTGCCACTGTTCGGATGTTGGACGACGTCACGCAAACCGTCTGCCTCAATTGCGAGAACAATTTCCTCGAAGGAGATTCCTCGCCCAGCTTTCAATTCCGCGTTCTTGTCGTGATTCCAGCGAAATGGCTTCATTTATTCAGAATAGCGCCGTGTGTGCCTAACGTCACCTGATTTTTTCTTCGAGCGACACATGAAGTGACTGGTTGGGCAAGATCTAATGCTTCAGCTGGCCTATGACTCTATCAGCTTCTTCTTTTGTAACGGCTGCAATGCCCATCGACCTGTCGCTCACCAATACGCCCCCAAGTGGGCGAATGTTTGAAAAATCAGCGGCTATCACGTAATACGCTGTTGTATTTGGCTCAATCGACAAGGTTTCCTTTAAGTCTTTTTGTCCGGCAAGCGGAGGCCATTTCAGCGCAAGAGCTCGTTTTCCCGGCTTAACCTTTACCACGACGTGGGAGTTATCTGCCAGCGACGCCAGCTTTGCTTCATCAACATAGATCCACAAGTTCCACGCCGTGGGTTCTGCTCGTTCGCGTATAAAGTAGACGGTAGCTGCATCCGCCACCTCCGCCGCGTTCGGTGCATAAGCTGTCGTTGCGCAACCTGACATGAGCGCACATAAGAGGAAACCAATAAACAATTGTTTCATTTTCTCGATTCCTTATGCCCAACGTTGCCGCTCATGTGGAGCGTCTTCGAGCGATCACATGAAGCGGCTGGTTAGATTGCATTATGCGGACCATGCAACTGAAAGAACAAAGAGAAAGGTGCCAACCCAGTATTGAAAACGGAATAACCATTGATTCACTCGCTCAGGCAAGGTGTTGCCTTTCATTGATTGAATCTCCCATCCCAACAGTGCAAGTGTGGCCGCGAGGATTATTGATGCGCCTACGAGTTGCAATAGCGAAACGACTCGCGAGCTTGCGACACCAATGCGCGATTGCAAGATGCAGCCAACCACTAGGCCGCAAGCAACTGCGAATACCGTTAACAACCAAGCCCAGCCGAGTGAAGAGCGCAGCGTGCGTAAACGTTCTGCGGCAAGATTTCTGGAGTATTCAATATCCTGTGACGTCAGTTCGCGGCCACCATAGGCTTCCTTGGCTTTAGTGCTGTCATGCAAGGTGGCGTAGTCAACGAATGCCCGCGGCCGAAAAACCGCGAGACAAACTGCTTTGATGGAACTCGGATTCTGCATTGCCCTGCAATCTAACAGGTAATGAAATGACGCTGCGCCCGGACATGCTTATTAGCGGGGACAGATTTTGGCGTCTGTAAGTTTTTGTTTTCATGCCGAGTCATTTCCGAGCTGTCTTTTTATTACGATCAATATACCGGACACCATTAAGGGTCGTCACGCTTCGTGGATGTCCGCTACTGCGATGAGCAGCATCTCTGCAGGAGGAACGGTTATTGGCCGATAGCGACGAACATTCAATTGCGCCATTTCCCGCTTGCGATACGTAGCTGGTTTTATATACAGTATCCGTCCCCCGGCCGAATATCCATCGGTCGTCTAATCATCTGGGACTCACCTTGGGCCAGGACGCCCCGTACCTGGCCGGTTCCATGCGCGAGATTTCTCTACAACAGATTCCCTATCTCTGGCGTGCCGAAGCGTTAGCGGGCGCCGCGGCGCAATACGTATCGAGTGGTCGTGCAGAACTGGATCGCGCACTGGGTGGTGGTTGGCCGGTGCCGGGGTTGCTGGAGTTGCTGTGCGATCAGCATGGCATGGGTGAATTGCAGTTGTTGTTGCCGTTGATGCGGGCGCTATGTGGATCAACTGACCATGCGCAATCTCTCAAGCCGGTGCTATGGATTAACCCACCTTTCGAACCGCAGGCTGCGGCATTGGCGCAGCAGGGATTGGAGCCGACACAGCATTGGTTGATCAATCATCTCGATGCCACTAATGCGTTGTGGACTGCAGAGCAATCGTTGCGTTCTGGCGCCTGTGTGCTGGTGTTGTCGTGGTTGCATGGCCTGACCATGCCCAATTTGCGACGCTTGAAGTTGGCGGCGTTGTCGGGTGCTTGCGTGGGTGTGTTGTTTCGTTCGCAACGCGAGGCCACGCAACCCACCGCGGCCAATTTGCGTCTGCAACTGGATGCGACACCTGAGGGTCTGCGCATCGAATTGTTGAAAGTGCAGGGCAGGCGCCATTGCGCTGTGGTGTTGCCCATGCAGGCGCAGCAATCGTATCTGTTGGATAAAACGCCGGTTCATACAGCGCCAGTTACGAAGGTGCCGTGATGAGTTCATCTGCGCGCGTCACTATGCCATCGACAGTGATGCCGATAGCACCATCATTACCGGCAAGGCCACCCATAGGCTTGCCCACAGAAACTTCCGGTGTTCCACCGATCACCACGCCACCGCAAGCACGGCGTAAACGTAAGCAGGTCTGGCTGGCATTGCATTTTGCCGATTGGCCATTGCATGTCGCGTTGCAGGGGATGCCGTTACCGCAGCGAGAAAAATTGACTACACAACCGCTAGCTGTGCTGGATCAGGATCGACAGCGACATGTGCTCGCCGCCAATCGCATCGCTGCGCTGCAAGGCGTACGTCCCGGCCATACGCTGAATGCTGCATTGGCCCTGTGCTCGCAATTGCAATTGTTATCCAGAGACGTAGCAGCAGAACAAACAATGCTCAATGAGCTTGCCGCATGGGCACAGCGCTTTACGCCGGTAGTGAATGTAGAAGCGCCGAATGAATTGTTGCTGGAAGTGCGCGGCAGTTTGCATCTATTTGGTGGCGCAGCGGCGTTGTTGCAAACGATTGAACGCGAGCTACGCTTGCAACAGCTTTCTGCACGCATGGCATTAAGTCCCACGCCGCGTGCTTCGCTATGTCTGACACGTGCGCAACGCGCGGGTGACAATGCCATACAGAGGGTAACGCCAACGCAGTTGAAAGCGACGTTATCCGCTTTATCACTGCGCTGTTTGCATTGGCCGGAGACGATCGAAACCAGGCTGGCGCGATTCGGCATTCTGCGGCTCGGTGAACTATGGCGTTTGCCGCGTGCCGATCTGGCACGACGTATTGGCGTGAAATATCTGCGCGAGCTGGATGCATTGCTGGGCAGGCATGTCGAACTGCGATCAGCGTACAAGATCATGCCGGTTTATCGCGATCGCATGCTGCTGGATTTTGAAATGAGCAGCACGCAGTTGCTGGAACAGGTGTTGTTGTCGGCGTTGCAACGACTGCAACAGTATTTGCGTGAACATGATTTGGCATTGAGTCGGGTGTCGATCGAACTGAAGCATCGCGAACTGGAATCGACACGTCTGACGATTGGTCTTGCTGCACCCACTGCCGAGATGAAGCGCGTCGCCGGCTTGTTGCATGAGCGTTTGCAGCGACTGATCCTGCCCGCACCCGTATTAGAAATAAAGTTGTGTGTCAAACAATTGCTTGCTGCACAAGGGCGCGTAGCCGACATGCTGGCCGGCATTACTCAGCAACGACCTGCACAATCGCAACTGGATCTGCTGGGCCGTTTGCTGGAGCGTTTGCAGACTCGTCTGGGAAAAGATGCCATTCAACGTCTGCGATTGCATGCCGATCATCGCCCCGAACATGCGCAATGCAAATCACCGGCAACGTTGCAGAGCGAAGCGCCCATCCATGAACGCTTGCCTGCGTGCATGAACAGACCGTTGTGGTTGTTGGCAGAGCCGCAAGCCTTGCCTGTCCACAGCAAATCATTTGGCGATCTGCAATTAATACAAGGTCCGGAACGAATCGAATCGGGTTGGTGGAATCGCGCACCGATCAAGCGTGATTACTACGTTGCCAGAACTCGGCATCGATCCTGTTGGGTGTTCAAGGATTTGTTATCGCCATCGGGATGGTTTGTGCATGGCTGGTTTGGGTGAGTGTGGAGAGTTTTTATTTCCCCCACCCTAACCCTCCCCCGCGTGAGGACACGCAAGGGAGGGGACAGGATGTTTTAACTTCGACTCTTCGTTCCCTCCCCTGCGTAGCGGGGGAGGGTTAGGGTGGGGGAACACTCTGATCATGTACGCCGAACTCCATTGCTTAAGTAATTTCTCCTTCCTGCGTGGCGCCTCGCATCCAGAAGAACTGGTGCATCGTGCTGAAGAGTTGGGTTATCGCGCGCTGGCCATCACTGATGAATGTTCTGTTGCCGGCGTAGTTCGCGCACATGTCGAAGCCAAACAAGCGAATCTGCCGCTGATCATCGGTTCCGAGTTACATTGCCAGCAACAACTCAGTGTGGTGGCGTTGGCGCAATCGCGGCGTGGTTACGCGGCGTTGAGTCAATTGATTACGCGTGCGCGCCGCGCCGCACCGAAGGGCAGCTACTACCTTGAAGCGACGGCATTAGCGGGTGCATTGGATGAGTGTTGTTTGATCTGGTTGCCGCAAGACAATCCTGATCTTGAACAAGGCCAATATCTGCAACAGCATTTTGCAGAGCGAGTGTGGCTGGGCATCGAGTTGCATTGTCATGGGCGCGACCGGCAACGACTACAGCAATTGCTGGACATCGCTGCGGCATTACAGATGCCGGCAACTGCGTGCGGCGGCGCATTGATGCATGTGCGAGCACGCAAGGAGTTACACGATACGCTGACTGCGATTCGCTTGAATACGCCGGTGGCCGAGTGCGGTTATGCGTTGCAGACCAATGGTGAGAAGCATCTGCGTTCACTCGCGGCCTTGACCAAGTTATATCCACCTGCATTGCTGGCGGAAACAGGGGTGATTGCGAAGCGCTGCAATTTCTCGCTGGATGAATTGCGTTATGAGTATCCACGCGAACTGGTGCCGCAAGACGAAACGCCCATATCGCATTTGACGAAGCTAACATATCAAGGCGCGCATAAACACTGGCCCGATGGCATTCCTGAAAAAGTACAGAAGTTGCTGCGCAATGAGCTGCAATTAATCAGCGAGTTGAAATACGAATCTTTCTTTCTCACCGTGCATGATCTGGTGCGCGAAGCAAACCAGAGAAACATTCTTTGTCAGGGACGTGGTTCGGCTGCCAACTCGGCGGTGTGTTTTTGCCTGGGCGTTACCGCGGTCGATCCTGCGCGTCAGGAAGTATTGTTCGAGCGGTTTATTTCCAAAGAACGCGGCGAGCCGCCCGATATCGATGTGGACTTCGAGCACGAACGCCGCGAAGAAATCATTCAATACATTTATACCAAGTACGGCAGACACCGCACGGGTCTGGCAGCAACGGTTATTGCCTATCGATGGCGCAGTGCCATGCGCGATGTCGGCAAAGCGCTGGGTCTGGATGTGCTGCAGCTCGAACGTTTGATTCTGGCCTTGCGCCGCCGTCCTGAGGCGGGCGAACCACAAATGGCGCGATGGTTGCGTGAAGCTGGATTCGATCCGGACAGTGCCGTGATCAAACACCTACTGGCATTGGTGGACGAGTTGCAAGGTTTTCCCCGTCATCTATCGCAACACGTCGGTGGCTTTGTCATTGCGGAAGACAATCTCGATGCCTTGGTGCCCATTGAAAACGCCAGCATGCCGGAGCGCACCGTGATTCAGTGGGATAAGGATGACCTTGAATCATTGGGCTTGTTGAAAGTGGACGTGCTGGCGCTGGGCATGTTGACGGTGATTCGTCGCGCGCTGGCGTTTTATAACCAGCGTCATGGTACCTGCCTGACCTTGAAAAGCATTCCGGCAGAAGATCCCAAAGTGTATGCAATGATTCAGCGGGCCGACACCATCGGCGTGTTTCAGATCGAATCGCGCGCCCAGATGTCGATGTTGCCGCGTTTGAAGCCGAAGAATTTTTACGACCTGGTGGTGGAGATTGCCATCGTGCGTCCTGGTCCCATTCAAGGTGACATGGTGCATCCCTATCTGCGCCGTCGCGATGGTCTGGAAAAAATCGAGTATCCCAGCGATGCGGTGAAAGCAGTACTGGAACGCACGCTGGGCGTGCCCATTTTTCAGGAACAGGTCATGCAGATTGCCGTCGTTGCTGCCGGCTTCACACCGGGCGAAGCCGATCAACTGCGGCGCGCGATGGCAACCTGGAAAAAAAGCGGCAAGCTGGAGCAGTTTCGTGCACGCCTGCATGCAGGCATGCTGGCGCGTGGTTACACGCTGGAATACGCCGAACGCATCTTCAAACAAATCGAAGGCTTCGGCGAATATGGCTTTCCGGAATCGCACTCATCCAGCTTCGCCATTCTGGCGTATTCATCGGCGTGGCTTAAGTGTTATGCGCCCGTGGAGTTCACTGCGGCATTGCTCAATAGCCAACCGATGGGGTTTTATCAACCAGCGCAGTTGGTGCGTGATGCGCGGGATCATGGCGTAGTGGTGCGGTCTGTTGATGTGTTGTTTAGTGAGTGGTTGAGTACATTGGAGTTTGATGACTCTTTCGTAGGGGCGGTTCGTGAACCGTCCTGTCTTAATTCAACATTGCAAGAGGGCGGTTCACGAACCGCCCCTACACAAAATGTTTTTTCTACAGAGGCGATTAATCATCAGGTCAATCAACCCGCACTACGCTTGGGCCTGCACCAAATCGCTGGTTTCTCCGAACAAGCTGCGCAACGCTTGGTGGCAATAAGGCAGGAGCGTCCCTTCAGCGATGCACAAGATCTGGCATTACGTGCTCGCTTGAGCACGCGCGATCTGGAAGCGCTGGCCGCAGCCGATGCCCTGCGTAGCCTAGCGGGCAATCGTCACCAAGCGGCATGGAAGCTGGCCGGCGTGGATACGCAACTGCCGTTGTTTGCCGAGTTGCCGTTAGCAGAGGCGACACCGTTACTACCTGTGCCCAGCGAAGCTCAGAACATTCTCGCCGACTATCGCAGCACCGGTATGACGCTGCGACGCCATCCATTGGCATTGCTGCGTGATCGTTGTTTGCGTCGCCACATCTTGAGTGCAGTGCAGTTGCAAGCCATCGCGCATGACACATCGATACGCATCGCCGGCCTGGTGCTGAATCGACAAAGCCCGCAAACCGCCAAGGACACCACCTTTATGACGCTCGAAGATGAAACCGGTCATGTCAATCTCATTGTTTGGTCGAGTGTCGCGCAGCGTTATCGCCAGGCTTTTCTGGCAGCGCAGCTGCTTGAAGTCACCGGCCGCCTGCAACATCAAAGCGGCGTCATGCATGTGGTGGTGGAGTCAATGATCGATCGCAGCAACTGGATTGGTACGTTGCAGATCAAGGCGCGTGATTTTCATTAGGGAAAGTCTGATTTATTCCCCGTTCGCGTTGAGCCCTTCGGCGAACTCAGGACAGGCCTGTCGAAACGTTCTTTGAGTTCGTTGAAGAATCCTTCGACACGCTGCGCTGCTCAGGACGAACGGAATTAACCAGAGCTTCCCTAACTCGTTGCATTGCCTTCATACGTGATGACAGTTTCATTGCTATCACAGCGGCGTGAAGCCATATTTTTTCAACAACGCTTTGCCGTTATCGCTACGGACAAAATTGATGAATTCTTTTGCCGCTGCATTACCGTTCTTGATCATTGCGGCAGGATAAGTGATACGCGGGTGTGAGCCGGCGGGAAAAACATCGACGATGCGCACCTGTGTATCGACCAGCGCATCGGATTCGTAAACGATGCCCAGCGGCGCTTCACCGCGATCCACAAATGCCAGCGCGGCGCGCACATTCTCGGCGCCGACGATGCGACTGGAAACGTTCTGCCACACATTGAGTTTGATCAGCGCTGCCTTGGCGTACTTGCCCACCGGCACCGAGTCGGGATCGCCTGTGGCCAGACGATCAGCGCCCAATGCTGCGGCGAGTTTGAAGTCCGGTTCGATTTTTAATTTAAGTTTGCTGTCCTTAGGCGCGATCAACACCAGTTGATTGCTGGCGATGTCCTGACGTGAACCGGCTTGCAGCAACTCACGCGTCTGCAAGTAATCCATCCATTCCTCGTCCGCCGAGAAAAAAGCATCGGCCGGTGCACCTGCTTCGATTTGTCTCGCCAATGCTGAACTGGCTGCAAAGGAAAACTTAAGTGCAACGCCGGTATTACGGGTGAACTCCGCGCCGGCATCCTGCAACACATTGGTCAATGAAGCAGCGGCGTATACCGTCATCGAGCGCTGTTCCGCTTGTACCGAAGCGCATACATGCAGCGCAACGCCAAGCCATAGCAGCGAGCGTATGAGATCTTTCATCGCTGCAATCATCGCAGGCGCACTCACTGCGTATTCAACTTTGCGCAGTAGCTTCACGCGCCGCCCACTCCTTGTTGATGAACAACGCAAGCAGTGTGCCTAGCACGCCGGACAGCAGGTACAAGCCAACCGACCACAGTCCGAAGCGACTGGCGATGAACAATGCGACCAGCGGTGCGAAGCCGGCGCCGATAAACCACGCGGAGTTGGCAACAATGGCAGCGCCGGTATAGCGATGCGCTACCGGGAAGCTGCTGTTGACTGCGCCCGAAGATTGGCCGAAAGACAGTCCTAATAAAACAAAACCACCGAGCATGTAGATGGCTTCGCCTAGCTCACCGGCATTCAGCAGTTGCGGCGCAAAGCCACTGTAGGCGCCGATCAACGCTGCCGAGACACCGAGCACAACACGCCTGCCGACACGGTCGGCGAGAAAGCCCGATGCCATGATGGCCAGCACGCAGACCACCGCGCCGACAGCTTCCAGAATGAGAAAGCGAACCGGTTCAGCTTGCGTATGCAGATGTATCCACGACAGCGGAAACACAGTCACCAGATGAAACAGTGCGAAGCTCGCGAGCGGCGCGAAAGCGCCCAGCAAAATCGTGCGCCATTCGATGATCAAGGTTCTGAATGGCGGCGACGGTTGCAAGTCACGCGATTCAAACGCTCGCTCGAACTCGGGTGTCGCAACCAGCCGCAACCGGGCGAACAGCGCAACCACATTGATCGCGAGCACGACGAAGAACGGATAGCGCCAGCCCCAGGAGAGAAAATCTTCCGGTGTCAGCAGCGCCAGGAAGTACGCAAACAGCGAGCTGGCCAACACCAGGCCCAGCGGCGCGCCAATCTGCGGCACCATGGCATACCAACCGCGTTTGTCTTTCGGCGCATTCATCGACAACAGCGATGGCAGCCCATCCCATGTGCCACCCAGTGCAATGCCCTGGCACAGGCGGAAGAAACCCAGCACCCACGCGCTGAGTACGCCCCATTGCGTATAGCCCGGCAACAACGAGATTGCCATCGTCGAGCCACCCAGCAGAAACAAGGCAATGGTGAGTTTGGTGCCGCGGCCATAGCGTCGATCGATGGCAGTGAACAGCAGCGTGCCGATCGGCCGGCCAATGAACGCGAGTGCAAACAGCGCGAATGAATACAGCGTACCGGTCAGCGCATCGGCGTACGGAAACACCAGCGTTGGAAACACCAGCACCGAGGCAATCGCATACACGAAGAAATCGAAGAACTCGCTGGTGCGTCCGATAATGACGCCAATGGCGATGTCACCGGGATGAACGACATCGTCGCGAGCGTTAATCAAACGCGCATCGCGTTCAAGTGGTGTCGAATTTGCTGAGGATGAAGGTATAGTCATCGCAATGAGTCTCCAATCGCTACGAGCTTATGCCGTGCATACGCTATAGACGCAAGAGGGGAATTCCTTGTTGCCTGGATGGCGACTTCACCGGATTGTACAAGGCTAAATCAGTAATCGTCCTGTATTCAGATAGATCGACATGCTGCAGCAGATTTTTCTCTCAAAAAAGCGCCTTAAATCGCTCGTGCTGGTGGCGCTGACAACCCTGCTGGGGGCGTGTCAGCGGGCGGTGCTCGATCCTGCCGGTGATATTGCACGTCAGCAGCGCGACATCATTTACATTTCCACCGGTCTGATGTTGCTGATCATTATTCCGGTGCTGATCTTGATTGTGGTGTTTGCCTGGCGTTATCGCAAAGGCGGGCAGGGCACTTACGATCCCAGCTTCGATCATTCCACAGCGCTGGAGCTGGCGATCTGGTCGGCGCCACTGCTGATCATCATTGCGCTCGGCGCGCTGACCTGGTCGAGCACGCACTTGCTCGATCCGTTTCGTCCGCTGCGCAACCAGAACCCGGCAAAGCCGCTGGTGGTTCAGGTGGTCTCGTTGGACTGGAAGTGGCTGTTCATTTATCCCGAGCAGGGCATTGCAACGGTGAATGAACTGGCGCTGCCGGTAGGTCGCCCAGTGCGCTTCGACATCACCTCATCGAACATGATGAATACTTTCTATGCACCCACACTGGCTGGCATGGTGTACGCGATGCCCGGCATGCAAAGCCAGATGCATGCCGTGTTGAACCGGCCGGTAGAGTCCGAAGGTTTTTCGGCCAGTTATAGCGGGAAAGGCTTTTCGGATATGCGCTTCGCATTGAAAGGTCTCGATGAACAGCAATTCGCGCAGTGGATTGCACAGACGCGCAGTAGTGGCGCAACGTTGGCGCTGGATTCATATCGCGAATTGGTGCTCCCCTCCGAGCGAGTTCCCGTGATGCATTTCGCCGCTGTCGACCGCGATCTTTACCGGCGCATACTTGAGCGTTGCGTCGAGCCCGGCAGTCCTTGCATGACTCAGATCATGAGTCATGACATGAATCAGAGTATGGCCCCCGCGAATACTAAGGCGGGGAGCATGAACGAGATGATGAAGCATGAGCATGAATGATCCCGCCTTGACCCATGCAATATTCGGTCGCCTGAGCCTGGAATCATTTCCGATTCACGAACCGATCCTGCTGTGGACCTTCGCGGTAGTGGTTCTGCTCGGCGTCGGCCTCGTCGCTGCGGTGACTTATTTCCGTCTGTGGGGTTATCTCTGGCGTGAGTGGTTCACGTCGGTGGATCACAAGAAGATCGGCATCATGTACATCATTCTCGGCATCGTCATGCTACTGCGTGGTTTTTCCGATGCGCTGATGATGCGTCTGCAACAGGCGATGGCGTTCGGTGGCAATGAAGGCTATCTCAACGCGCATCACTACGATCAGATCTTTACCGCGCATGGCACGATCATGATTTTCTTCGTTGCCATTCCGCTGATCGTTGGGTTAGTCAATTTTGTGATGCCGCTGCAGATCGGTGCGCGCGATGTGGCCTTTCCATTTCTGAATAGCTTGAGTCTGTGGCTCACTGTTGCCGGCGCCATACTGGTAATGATTTCGCTGTTTGTCGGTGAGTTCAGTCGCGCCGGCTGGCTCAACTATGTGCCGGTGGCTAACATTCAGAACAGTCCAGACACCGGACCCGACTATTATTTATGGGCATTGCAGATAGCCGGTGTCGGCACCACGTTGTCCGCTATCAACATGGTGACTACCATCATCAAGATGCGCGCGCCCGGCATGACGATGATGAAGATGCCGGTGTTCACCTGGACGGCGCTGTGCAGCAATGTGCTGGCCATTGCGATCTTTCCGGTGCTGACCGCAACATTCGTGATGCTCATGCTCGACCGTTACATCGGCAGCAATTTTTTCACCAACGATCTCGGCGGCAACCCGATGATGTACTGGAACCTCGTCTGGGTGTGGGGCCATCCTGAGGTTT
>Ga0065707_10082325_pt1 | contig 16832 bp, 15 predicted proteins | sample SwiRhicommuniRL3_FD_59094 | JGI IMG/M metagenome (GOLD analysis project Ga0065707, IMG submission 59094) | Switchgrass rhizosphere bacterial communities from Rose Lake, Michigan, USA - RL3 v2 (version 2) | ecosystem: Host-associated > Plants > Roots > Rhizosphere > Soil | place: East Lansing...
ATTGCCTGCCGAATTTCCAGAACCCCACCGGCCGGCGCCTGCCGCTGGACCGCCGTCGTGAACTGACGCGCATCGCAGCCGACAGCGGCCTGCTGCTCGTCGAAGACGATCCTTACGGCGCGCTGTCCTATCGTGGCGATCCGTTGCCGACCTTGCATTCGATGCACCCCGAAGGCGTCGTCTACCTCGGTTCGTTCTCGAAAGTCCTCGCGCCGGGATTGCGAGTGGGCTACATGATCGCGCCGCAGGAATTGCACCTCAAGCTGGTGCAGGCAAAACAGGCCGCCGACCTGCATACGCCGAGCTTCACGCAGCGCATCGTGTACGAGGTCCTCAAGGACAATTTCCTCGACACTCACATTCTGCAGATCCGCAAGTTGTACGCTTCGCAATGCGAAGCCATGCTCGAATCGCTGCGCCGTCATTTCCCCGCGGACGCCACCTGGAATCGCCCCGAAGGCGGCATGTTCATCTGGGTGAAACTGCCCGCGCACATCGACGCCATGGTCTTGATCGACAAAGCCGTCGCCAACCGCGTCGCCTTCGTCCCCGGCGCCCCGTTCTACGCCAACGAGCCCGAGCACAACACGATGCGGTTGTCGTTCGTCACCGTGCCTCCCGCGAAAATCGCAGAAGGCGTGGCGACGCTGGCGAAGCTGATCGCAGACGAATGTAGATGAGGCTGCAGAGGCAACCAGGGCTCTGCGCGAGAACCCTGGTTGTCTTGTCACTCGCTAGCTTGAGATGGCGCTGAAAGAACTGCGTCATGATATCGAATGCCTCGCGGGATTCGGGCAGGTCGATGTTGTAGAAGAAGGCGTGACCGAGTCCGTCCCACATGTGCAAGTCGGCCGCCACGGCTCGATGGCGCCGGTATTGCCGGCGGTGCTGGTGGCGGTCGTGAACGGCTTGATAGCGAAAGGCCTGCTCGAACGCACGCCCGCCGACGGCCGTTCGCACGAACTCTATCTCACCAGGGAAGGAGGCGAACTGCACCGCAAGCTCGTCAAGGTCTCGCTGGAGCACGAAAAATATTTCTTCGGCGACGTCCCCGACGACCTGCGCGAGGTGTTGATGCAGGCCTTTCGTTCGCTGCGCGCCAACGCCGAACAGCGCGGGTGACTTAAAGCTGTCCGCTCTTGGTCGGCCCCTTCAATTCGCTAGTTGCTTGCCTCGGCGACCCGCGCCGACGCCAGCGCCCGGCGGATGTCGGCGAGTCTCGGCGGCTTGCTGAGCACGGTATCTACGTGCGCCGGTGTATCCCGATCTTCGAGCAATCGTTGCCCCCAGCCTGTCAGCATGATGACCTGCACCGACGGGTCGGCGGCTTTGATGGCCGCGGCCACCTGGCGGCCATCGACGTGCGGCATGCCCAGGTCCGTGATCACCGCATCGAACGGTGTCTGCTGTCCATGCGCCTTGAGGAAGGCAGCGATCGCCTCACGGCCGCCGATTGCGGCAACCACCGTGTGTCCGTCGCTGCGCAATGCCGATTCCATGGCATGAATGATCACCGGATCGTCATCGACGATCAGAATGCGCATCGGTCGCGCAAGCACCAGTTCGCTCGGCGACGCGGATGACTTGATCCGCATCCCCAAGGTGGCGAACCGGACGCGAACCTTGGTTCCTTTGCCGGGCGCGCTGTCTATCTCCAGGTCGGCGTTGTGACGCTGGACCATGCCGTACACCATTGCGAGCCCAAGACCGGTGCCCCGTTCGCCCTTGGTGGAATAGAACGGTTCGAGGCAGTGACGCCGCACTTCCTCTTCCATGCCCACGCCGTCATCGGTGACTTCCAGCCAGACGGCCTCGCGTTCGCGATACTTGCCTCCGGGCGATTCGAGCATGCAAGAGGTGCGAATGGTCAGGGCGCCGCCGTGGGGCATCGCATCGATGGCGTTGAACACGAGGTTGATCAACGCATCGCGGATTTCGCTGTCGGCGCCGAGAATCGCCGGCAAGTCGGCGGCCAGGTCCGCGTACAGGGTGATGACGTGGCCGGTGGCTTGCGGCTGATCCCGCCAGCGCACGCGTGTCAGGTCGATGACCTGCAACACCAGGTCGTTGAGATTGATGCGGGATAGCTGCAACTGTGCTTCGCGCGGCCGCGAGAATTCACGCATCCGCGCCACAGTCTTGGCAACGTCGCCGATGGCGCGTTGAATGATCAACAACGCCTCGCGGACGTTGTCGTCTAGAGAGGCGTGATCGAGCAACGACTCGGTGTACAACGCCACGGGCGAAATCGCATTGTTGATATCGTGCGCGACGCCGCTCGCCATCTGGCCAAGTGCCCGCAAGCGCTCCTGCTGAAGCATGGCCTGCTGCGATTTTCGCAGGTCGTCGTAAGCCTGCTGTAACACGGCGTACAGCTGCGCCTGGTGAATCGCGAGCGCCAGGTGCTCACCGAGCTGCAACAGGAAATCGCATTCGCTCTCGACGAAGCTGTGCGCCCGAGTGCGGCCGACCAGCAATACGCCGAAGACGCTGCTCTCAGCGAGCAGCGGCGCAGCGACCACCGCAGCGATACCGGCATTTTTGAGCTGATGCATCAGTCGGCCGGGTAGCGAACCGATGTCCGGTTCATAACTCAGTTCACCGCGATTGGCGCGAGCGATACAACGCGAATCCGTGGACAACACGATCCCCTCGGATAACTCGCCCGCTCCCGATTGCTGGGTGCGAGTGCCGAGCCGTGTGAGATCGAGCGTCTGGGAAACGGTGTCGAACTGGGCGACGGCGGCAAAGTCCAGCGACAGGCGATCTTCGAGCGTGGACAGCACGGTTCCGAAAATGCTGCCCAGGTCCTGCCGCTCGGCGATGGCTCGCGTCAGCCGGCGCAGCAACTCCATGCTGCCGAGCTGGGAATGAACTACGTTCTCGGCCTGCTTGCGATCGGAGATGTCCGTAGCGATGCCACATACCGCGTACGGCACACCGGCGGCGTCGAGGAGCGGACTCTTCACGGAGGTAAACGTATGCACCCGATCGGCGAGCGAAACGAACTCCTCCGCCTGGACCCTGCGACCGGTGGCGATGACCTGCTCGTCGACCTTGCGGAAACGGTTGGCATCGTCGGCGGCGAACACGTCGAAGTCGGTCTTGCCCGGCATGGAACCGGGCGCCACGCCGAACACCTTCTCGAACTGGCGATTGACCATCAGGTAGCGGCCGGCGGCGTTTTTCACGTAGACCACCGCGGTCGAATGGTCCAAGATCGCTTTCAGCAGGGACAACTCGGCGCCCTGCTCGGCATTCTGGGTTTGCAGCGCCGCCTGCGCCTGCGCCAGTTCCTGTTCGAGGAAAGCCAGCCGCTCTTGCGTTGCCGCCTCCGACACACGGACGGGCTTGCGATCGGTCACTCCCCTATGCTCCTGACGAGGCAATTAGAACTGGAGTTTCGCCGCAGTCCGTACACTCTGCAACACTGTGTGACGTATTGGCGACACAAACGGCGCCGGATGTATTCATTCGCGGCGGACCGGCAGGCTGAACATCACCGTGGTTCCCTGGCCCTGCTGGCTCTCGATGGCGATTTTTCCGCCATGGGCTTCGACGATGCGGCGGGTGATATAGAGGCCCAGCCCGGTGCCGATGCGCTGTCCCTGGCTCTTCGACCAGTAGGCGTCGAAGACGAACCGTAGATCTTCGGCAGCAATTCCCGGCCCGGAGTCCTGCACCGCTACGATCAGTTCGCCGTCGACGGCACGGGTGGTTACGACGATGGCGGCGCCGGGTTCGCAGAACTTGATCGCGTTGCCCAGCAGGTTGGCCAGGACCTGCAGGATGCGGGTACGGTCGCACAGGACTTCGTCGTTCGCTTCCGTGAGCGTCGCCGACAAGCGCAGCTGCTTCTCCTGGGTCAGCGGCTCGTGCACCTGGATCGCTTCGTCGATCAGCGAATTCAGGCGCTCCGGCGCCGTGGTCACCGAAATCCGGCCGGCGCGAATATTCGCCATGTCCATCAGGTCCATGATCATGCGCGTCATCAGGTCGACGGTCGTGTGCATGCGCGCGTGCACTTTCTCTTTCATGGATTCATCGAGGCTGGAGTTGCGCCTGGACAGGAGCGAGACACCGCTCTTGATCGCCTGCAGGAAATTACGCAGGTCGTGCGACACGACTGCCATCACATCGTCGCGTGCCTGCACGGCCAGGGCGAGCTGCGATTCGCTCTCCTGGATCCGCGTCAACTGCTCGGCAAGCAGTCTCTTCTGCTGGTGCAGGCGGATGAAGGTCTCCACTTTCTGGCGCAGCACGTGCGAATCGATGGGCTTGAACAGGAAATCCACGGCGCCCGTTTCGTATCCGCGAAATACACGCTGGGCATCGCCCGCCCCCGCCGTGACGAAGATGATCGGGATGTAGCGCGATCGCTCCGCACCGCGCATCAGCTCGGCCAACTCGAAGCCATCCATTTCCGGCATCTGTACATCGATCAGCGCCAGCGAGAAGTCGTGGACCAGCACCAGCTCCAGTGCTTCGGTGCCGGAGTGTGCCGTGAGAATCTGGGCATCGGGCCGGCGCAGCAAGGCGCTCAGCGCGATCAGGTTCTCCTCGACGTCGTCGACCAGCAGGATTTTGGCGGGTTCGGGCATCATGGATTCCGTAATCAATTCGAAACGACCGCAGCGGGACGAGGCTGTGGCGACAGCGAAGCGGCCAGTCCGGCGATATCGCTCGCCGGCAGGATGAAATCAGGAGTGAATCGCGCCAGCGCCGCTGCAGGCATGGTCGCCGCCTCGGCTGACTGCGGCGACTGCACTACGGTGATGCCGCCGGCAGCGTGAATCGATTGCAAGCCGCTCGCGCCATCGGTACTGGCTCCGGTCAGCAGCATGGCCATGACGCGACTCGCATAAGCAGCAGCGGCGGCGGATTCGAACAGCACATCGATGGAAGGCCGCGAAAACCAGACCGGCGGATCGATCGACAGCGCGCAGCAGCGATTCGATTCCAGCAGCAGGTGATATCCCGCCGGCGCGAAATAGATCGTGCCGCCAACCAACGGCTCCTTGTCTTCGGCGAAGTGCATGGGCAAGCGCGTGGTGGACTGGAATACCCTGGGAAGCAACTCGGGCGAACGCTCCGGAAGGTGCACGACGATCACCACCGGCACCGCCAGCGACAACGGCAGCCTCGGCAGGATCAACCGCAATACGTCGAGCACACCGGCGGATCCGCCGATGAGGAGCAGATCCAGCGGTCGCTGGTCGAGATAGACGCCCTGGCTAGCCATCGCTGAGGATCATCGCGGGGAAGTCACGCACGGTGGCGACCATCGCCGGAGCGGCCATCATGCCGCCTTCCGATAGATTTTCTCTTCGGGGCGGTAATCCTCGAAGGCAGCGGCCTGCGCCGAGAACCGCAGCGATTCCTTCGAGCCGAGCCCGAGGAAGCCACGCCGCACTAGGGCTTCCTGAAAAATTCCCAGCGCACGGTCCTGCAATTCGCGATTGAAATAGATGAGCACGTTGCGGCAGGAAATGAAATGCACTTCCGAAAACGCGGTGTCGGTGGCGAGACTGTGGTCGGCGAAGGTAATGCGATTGCGCAGCTGCGGGTCCATCACCGCCGAATGTCCCGAAGCGTGATAGTGATCCGACAGCGATCCCTTGCCGCCCGACTCGCGATGATTGAGAGTGAATTGCCGGATGCGATCGAGGTCGTACACGCCGCTCGCGGCCTTGCGCAGGCTCTCGGAATTGATGTCGGTCGCGTAGATCAGCGTGCGATTCAGCAAGCCTTCTTCGGCGAGCAGGATCGCCATCGAATACGCTTCCTCGCCGGTGCTGCAGCCGGCCACCCACACCTTGAGCGAAGGATAGGTCGCCAATGTCGGCATCACATTCCGTCGTAGCGCGAGGTAGTAGGACGGATCGCGAAACAGGTCGCTCACCTGCACGGTGAGGTAATCGAGCAGCTGCGGAAACACCGCCTTGTCGTGCAGCACTTTCGCCTGCAGCGCCGACAGCGTTCGGCAATCGAAGCGGATCAATGCCTGGGCCAGGCGCCGTTTCAGGGAGGCGACTGCGTACTGGCGGAAGTCGTAGTGATACGCCTCGTAAATCGCTTCCAGCAGCAGGCGCATTTCGATTTCCGCGACCGCATCGTTCAACGCACCGTTCAACGTATGATTTTCCCCAAACGCATCGATCACCGTTCCACGCCCCATTGAAATGCGCCCCATCGAATTCTGCGAGTTCTAGTCATGCAGCGCACACCGACGCAATACTAAATCAGTTCGTTACGCGGCCGACACCGACGCACCGGCAACGACCCGCAGAGAATGGATGAAGGGCGCACCGGGATCCGCACACCAGGACAATTTGTGAGGCATTCACCGACTCACTTACTGGGCGGGCACGCTGCGGAACTCAGCGGTCCGCCACGAATTGAATGGGCATGTCATAAGGGCCTGCACGGGCCGCGAGGATTCCTCCATGAAACCCATCCATGCCATCGTCATTTCTATCCTGGTCAGCACGCTGGCCATGGCCGACGTGAAGACTCCGGCTGAGACGCCGACCACTGCCGATGTCGTGGAGACCTTCAAGGCTCTCGACCGCAACTCCGACCAGCGCATCAGCAAGGAAGAAGCCAAGGCGGACAAGACACTGCGTACGCGCTTCGCCGCTGTCGACTCCAACGGCGACGGTTATGTGGACGCCGAGGAATTTCTCGCCCGGCCGGACACGAAGCCGTTCGAATAAGCGGTCCTGGGACACTCGCGCGGCAGCGTGGTGTGCCCCATTCTTCATCCGAAGCTTCTCGTCCAAAGAAATCCAGATTGAGAATGGGGGGCGAGAAATGTTCCCCAGCTACCTCTCGAGCCAGCCCCGGTAGTGAATCACCAGTCCGACTACTGGCAGCGCAGCCCGCACATCGAACTCATAGCGCCCGTCCCGCATCGACTCGCTCGCCATCACACCCTTGAAGAACGCAGCCGGCAATGGAATGCCGAGTACCTTGCCCGCCTGCGGCAGCCAGCGTATCTGCAGTGCTGTCGCTTCCAGCCGGAAGCCGATAGTCAGCAATCCCAATCGTTCGACCAGCAAGCCATCACGAGCGTGCATCCGCGAGCGCAGCAGGCGCTCACCGAAATATCGGTTCCAGGTTTCGCCGCCGGCATCGGCCGCAATCCGGATACGCACCGGCACTGCGTCGGCAGCCGGGGGCATCCCAGCCAGTGTCGCGGCAAGCCGTGCGAGCCAACCCTGGCCTCGTACGATGGCGCATTTGCCACTGAACCAAGCCGATGCCGCGCCGGAATGGACGTTGCGAATGCCCACGGGCAACCGCTCGAACGAGTCGCCGAGCAACTGACGGAACAGGGACGGCGACTGCAGCGCGTTCATCTGAGCGGTTACCATAGGAGGGATGACCATCCGGTGGCAATGGTGCGGAATCGACGACCTGAGCGCTCGCCAGCTCTACAAGCTGCTGGCAGCCCGTTCGGCAGTGTTCGTCATCGAGCAGAACTGCGTCTACCAGGACATGGACGGCCTGGATCTCGACGCCGTGCACCTGATCGGTTGGTCCGGTCCCGAGGTGGCTTGTTGCCTGCGGCTGCTGGCTCCCGGCGCCAAGTATCCCGAAGCATCGATCGGCCGCGTCCTGACCACCGCCCTGGCTCGCGGTAGCGGCGCCGGTCGGGAAATGCTCAGCCTCGCCGTCAACCGGTTGGACCAGGACTATCCGGCCCATGCCACCCGCATCGGCGCGCAAGCCTATTTGCAGAAGTTCTATGGCGACTTCGGCTTTCGCACCGTCTCCGACATCTACATGGAAGACGGCATTCCGCACGTCGAGATGCTGCGCCCCGCATCGGCGTCATCGCAGGCCTGCGTCGATTGAAATGGCTGCCGCACTGGTGGGAGCAGGAGCACTCGCCCGCATGACAGACCGCTTGCGAAAAAGAGAGCTGGCGGCCGGAGACTGAGTGCCCGGTCGTTGTCGGACGGGGTTCAGGCGAGGTGGCGGGCAGGGGGGGAACAATCTGCGCCTGCATGATAGGGGACGATCCGCGCCTTGTCATCCTCAGGGGGCATCTATCCCGCGAACGCGAGACCGATCACTCCACCGACGATACAGAGCGCACCGATCAATCGCTCCGGCGATGCTCGCTCCTTCAACAGTCGCGCGCCGAAGTAGGTACCGATCAGAGTGGCCAGTTCTCGAGCGGGAGCGACGTGGCTGATCGGCGCAACCTGCATGGCGTACAACACCAGGATATAGCCAAGCGGTCCGAGAACGCCGACGACCGACGCAGGCACCGCATACTCGCGAACTTCGAGCGCCACTCGCGTGCGGTCGGACCATGCCCGCGGACTCAGCATCACGATACGCAGCAGGTTGCCGGTCAAGTCGACGATGAACGGTGAGATCAGCAGCACCTTCACCGCCCAGCCATCGTTGACCGTGTACGACGCGATGAAAGCGCCGGTCGCCAGTCCATAGGCGATACCGGCGCGTGGCGGTTGTCGATCTCTTCGCAGCAGGCCGGCGACCAGCACGATGCCGAGCACCACCAGCAGCACACCGACGATGGACAAGGGCGTCACTCGCTCGCCGAGCAATACGGTTGCGCCGACGAACGACATCAAGGGTCCCGATCCCCTGGCGATCGGATAGACGACCGACAGGTCCGAGGCGCGATAGCCGGCCTGCAGCATCAGCGAATACCCCAGGTGCAGCACTCCCGTCGCACCGAGTGCGAGCCAGTGAATCAGCTGAAATTGCGGGCGCTGCGTGACCACGATCCAGATGACGACGGGCGCGTAGAGGACGACCGAAGCGATGGAATAGAGCCAGACGAAATGCTCGGCACGCGCGGCGCGTTTGGCGAACAGATTCCAGGTGGCATGCGTGGTCGCGGCAAGAAGGACGGCGAGGAATGCAAGCAGGGACATCGCCGACAGTGTAACCCTTCGCCTTGTACCGATGACCCTGCAGCGTCGCCGCGCTACGCTCGGGACCTGCATCACAAAACCGGCAACCGGCGCAGTGGCGCGATCCCAAAGCCTCAGTCCATCCCGTAGATTGTGAACGGCTGAAGCACTCGACCGCCGTCGATTGGCTATGTATGCGTGGAGGCCGTGGCGTGGCAGCGCCGCCGTGCTCAGCACGAGAACGTAGGTAGCAGGGACAGCTCGGAAAGCTAAGGGGATGGTTGCGTGCTCGGATTGACATCTTATGTCCTGGTTGCAGGACTGGCAGCCTGCTGCGCCTGGCTGGCCACGCGTCGCCGCTTCCAGCAGCAGAGTCGCCGCGACGACGATTCGTCCCGACGCCTGCAGGAAGAACGCATCGAACGTGCGATCCGCGGCATGAACGATGGCCTGTGGGAAATCGACCTGCTCCAAGGCGACATCTGGGCAGCGCCGCGTGTCTACGAAATGCTCGGCTACGGCAGCACCGACCTCCCGATGACGTACTCGGCGCTGCGGCCGATGTTGCATGTCGACGATCTAGAAGTGCTGCGCACGGCGTTCAAAGCGCATCTCGACGATAACGAAGTGTTCGACGTCGAGATCCGCGCACGCCAGAAAAATGGCGAATCGCGATGGCTGCGGCTGCGGGCGCGGTGCGAACGGGATGCCGAGCACAAGCCGGTGCGCATGGCCGGATCCATGCAGGACATCACCGAGAAGAAGCAGTACCAGAAAGCGCTGGTCGAAGCGACGGAAGCCGCAGGCGCTGCCAACCACGCCAAGAGCGCATTCCTGGCGAACATGAGCCACGAGATCCGAACGCCGATGAACGGCGTCATCGGCATGGCGGACCTGATGCTCGAATCCACGTTGACGGCGGCACAGCGTGACTATGCCGAGACCATTCGCGAGAGCGCCGGGGCCCTGCTCACGGTCATCAACGACATCCTCGACTTCTCGAAAGTCGAAGCGGGCAAGCTCGACCTCGAACACATCGATCTCGACCTGCGCGATACCGTGGAAGACGTGGCGCGACTGATGGCGATCCAGGCCCGTCCGAAAGGCCTCGAAGTCACGACCAACATCGATCCATCGATTCCGGACCTGCTGCGCGGCGATCCTGGAAGGTTGCGCCAGGTGCTGGTGAATCTCTGTGGCAACGCCGTGAAGTTCACCAGCGCAGGCGAGATCGGCATCGACGCGCGGCTGCTCGCTGCAGACGAGCAATCGGCCACTGTGCGCATCGAAGTCCGCGACACGGGCATCGGCATCCCCGCCAATCGGCTCTCGCAACTATTCAAGCCGTTCACGCAGGTCGACGCGTCGATGACAAGGCGCTTCGGCGGCACCGGGCTCGGCCTGTCGATCGCACGCAGCCTGATCGAACTCATGGGCGGCGAAGCCGGCGTCGAGAGTGCGCTCGGCCGGGGATCGACCTTCTGGTTCACGGCCAGGCTGGAGCGTTCAGTCGCTGCTGCAACTTCCTCCCCCGCAAGGCGGGGGAGGATCGAGGTGGGGGCAGCCCTGCTTCGCAATCGACGCGTGCTCATCGTCGACGACAACGCGACGAATCGCAAAGTGCTTTCCAGCCAGCTCGCCCGCTGTGGCATCGATGCGGTGACCAGCCAGTCGTGCGATGAAGCGCTGGAGTCGATGAACGGCGCCTGCGACAGCAAGACGCCGTTCGAAGTGGCGCTGGTCGACCAGCAGATGCCGGACCAGGATGGCGCGGAGTTCGGACGACAGGTGAGAGCCGATGCACGCCTGCGCCCTACGCGTCTGGTGTTGCTGACTTCATCGGGATTGCGCGGCGACGGACAGCGATTCGCGGAACTCGGCTTCGCCGGCTACCTGCTGAAGCCGGTCACGCAGCGGGATCTCATCGACTGCCTGTTGCTGGTACTGCAATCGAACGCAGTCGACTGGCACACGCGCTCGCAGCCCATCATCACTCGCCATCGCCTGCGCACGCAGAGAAAACGCGACAAATATCGAATCCTCGTAGCGGAGGACAATGTAGTCAACCAGAAGGTCGCGCGTATTACCTTGGAAAAGCTCGGCTATCGCGTCGACGTGGTCGCCAACGGCATCGACGCCGTTCGCGGCTGGGAATCGGGCCGCTACGACATGATTCTCATGGATTGCCAGATGCCCCACATGGACGGCTACGCAGCAACCCGAGAAATTCGCCGCCGCGAGCAAGAACGCGACCACATCCCCATCATCGCCCTGACGGCGCATGCAATGAAGGGCGCGGACGAGGAATGCCTGGCCGCCGGCATGGACGATCATCTCACCAAACCCATCATGCGCGAACGGCTGGTGAATTGCCTGGGGCGTTTCATTCGCGATGAGGCGACTGTCGAAGTGCCCGCACTGCTGGCAGATCTGCAACCGGAAACTGCTGCAGTCGTGGAAGACGGCGCTCCGCCGATCGATATCGAAGCGCTGCGCATCCTGGTGGACGGCGATCCGGCATTCGAACGCGAACTCATCGGCGATTTCATCAGCAGCGGCCGCACGACGCTCGATGAACTGCTGCTCGCGATTCATCGCAACGATCTCAACGCCGTGCAGCGCTCGGCACACAATCTCAAAGGCGCAAGCGCCAGCCTGCATGCAGCGGCGGCTACCTCGCTTGCCGAGCAACTCGAAGATGCGGCGCGTTGCGGTGACGATCTCGCCGTGGAACTGGTGGCCGATGGATTGCGGCGGGAACTCGAACGCACCATGGAGTACCTGGCCCGGCGCGTGGCCTGACTGATAGCCGGGGACACTGCTCGCGGCAGCGTGCTGTGTCCCCATTCTTCATCCGGAAAGCTACGACGCTGCGCTACCGGGATGAAGATTGGGACACGCACCTTCCGCTAACGCTACAGGAGCATGTCCCCGTAAACTTCACGGAATGGCCAATCTCTACGCGCTGATCCAGCAAACCCTTCACTCCCGCGGCGACGCCGTCATCGTCGATAGCGGCCAGCGCCGCATCAGCGCTTTGCAACTCGATGGCCACGTTGCGCAATACGCCAACGCCCTGCGTTCTCTTGGCATCGCTCCCCGCGACCGCATTGCCGTCCAGGTGGAGAAGTCGGTCGAGAATGTATTGCTCTATCTCGCCGCGCTGCGAGTCGGCGCTGTATACCTGCCGCTGAACTCCGCATACCAGGCAGCCGAGATTCAGTATTTCCTCGGGGATGCCTCGCCCCGAGTGTTCGTTGCCGACCCGGCGCGCGAAACTGAATTGCGCCGCGTTGCCGACTCGACTGGTGTCAGCTCGCTGGTAACGCTGGGAACCGATGCCAACGGCACGCTCGTACAGCTCGCCGCTTCGCAAGCCTCCACATCCCCGGTGGAATCGCGCAGTGGCGACGATCTCGCCGTCATCTGCTACACATCCGGAACGACGGGCCGCTCCAAGGGCGCGATGATCACGCATGGCAATCTCATTTCGAACGCCGGCGCCCTCATCGCCATCTGGGAGTTCACCCACGACGACGTGCTGCTGCACGCATTGCCGCTGTATCACATTCATGGATTGTTCGTCGCCCTGCACTGCGCCCTGCTGAGCGGAGCGCGCATTCTGCTCGAACCGAAATTCGATGCACGCAACGCGCTCGCCAGCTTGCAGCAGGCCACCGTCATGATGGGCGTGCCTACGTTCTATACACGACTGCTCAACGAAGCCGCGCTGAATCGCGATACCGTGAGCAACGTTCGACTGTTCGTTTCAGGCTCGGCGCCGCTGCTCGCCGAAACATTTGCTGCCTTCGAGCAGCGCACCGGCCGGCGCATCCTGGAACGTTACGGCATGACCGAGACCGGCATGATCGCCTCGAATCCTTTGCATGGCGAACGTCGCGCCGGCACGGTCGGGCTGCCGCTGCCGGATGTAAGCGTGCGTATCGTCGGCGCTTCCGGAGACGTGTTGCCCGATGGCTCGGTGGGCATGGTCGAAGTCCGCGGACCGAATGTATTCAAGGGCTATTGGAACCTGCCCGAGAAAACCGCCGCCGAACTGCGCAGCAATGGCTATTTCATCACCGGCGACCTGGGACTGATCGAAGCCGACGGCTACCTGCGGCTGATCGGGCGCGAGAAGGACCTGATCATTTCCGGCGGCCTGAATGTCTATCCCAAGGAAATCGAGGACGCCATCGACGCCCTGCCCGGCGTCGGCGAAAGCGCGGTGTTTGCGATTCCCCATCCCGACTTCGGCGAAGCCGTTGCCGCAGCGGTGACACTGCAAGCTGGTGCGACGCTCGCCGCCACCGAAATCATCGCGGCTTTGCGTACCCAACTCGCGGGATTCAAGACGCCCAAGCGCGTCTACCTGATCGATGAACTGCCACGCAACGCGATGGGCAAAGTGCAGAAAGCCAAGCTGCGCGAAATGTATCGGAGCGAGTTCGCCACACCGCCGTGAACCGCTACTCTCTTGAAATCAACGCTTCTCTGCGAGCTCTGCGTGCTCTGCGAGAGATCTCTTGATCACGCCTGAACCCATACCGACGCGTGATCAGGAAACCTCTCGCAGAGCACGCAGAGCTCGCAGAGAAAGAAGGGGGATGGACGGAACAGGATCAGCCCGCGCGCAGGATCACCTTCTCGATCTGGTCCGCTTGACTGCGATTCGCCGTGCGCAATCTGTCGACGAACGCACTCAGCGACGCGATTTCCTGCATGGCGGCCGCTACCAGCGATTGATGTTCTTCCAGCACCGCCTGCTGCATGGTCTCATCGTCCCCGCGCAATGCGGTCACCACGACGAGTTGATGCTGATGCAGGCTTTGCACGGCTGCGCTGATGGCACGATGCAGATCGGCAAGCCGTTGCTGGGTGCGACCACCGGGAGGTTGCTTCATGAGAGAGTTCCTCGATTCACTGGGCTTGATTGCTGGCCCGAATGGGGCTGGCTCGAAGGACCGCTCGACGGCGACGGCGCGAAATCGAACGGAGCCGCAAAGTCGTCCGTTGGCGGCGGCACGGTAGCGCAGGTTGGTTGCAGAACGATGTATGGGAACCGCGTACCGCGCATCGACTTTAAGTCACAGGCCTGCGGAAAAGACCGCCGCAGCGACCGTTGGTGCCGGCCCCGGGATGAATCTTTTGTGTCATGGTTGCGTTTCTCAACGACAATGTAATGAGCATGTTTTGCCCAGCGTGACCGATCACCCGTTGTTCGATAACCACCGCTGGCGCCACTGGCTGCTCCAACTGCGGCGCTACGCATGGCTGCTGTGGATAGCCGTCACGGCGCTGGCCGGCTGGATACTGTGGGACCGCCTCCACGACATCGACGTTGCCGCCATCGGCCGGCGCATCTTGGCGACTTCTCCGGCCACTCTGTTCATCGCCGTGGCGTGCTGCCTGGGCGTCAATGTCCTGGCCGGAGCGTATGAGGGTGTTGCCGTACGCAGCGTGACCGGACGACGCGCCTGGCTCCACTCGGGCATCGTCGCATCGGTCGCGAATCCCATCGGTCACATGGTCGGAAACGCCTTGCTCGGCGCCGGCGCGCTTCGCTATCGAATGCACAGCGCCGCAGGATTGAATGCCGTGCAGATCGGCGGCGTCATCGTGCTGACCGCAATGCCGTTCCTGCTGGCGCTGGGCTGGTTGATCGATCTCGCCATGGTGTTTTTCGCCGATGAGGCCGGCAAGGCATTGCACGTCGCCGTGCCGGCGCTCATGGCGTTCGGGCTGGTCGGGCTGCTCAAGGATGCAGCCTGGCTCTGGTTCGTACGCCGACGCAAGGCGCCGCTGCGCATCGCCGGCCATGACATTCGCATTCCTTCGCTCCACGCCACGCTCCTGCAGACGCTGATCGGCATCGGCGAAATCCTGCTCGCCGCGGCCACCCTGTACGTGTTCCTGCCCCCGGCGATCGGCATGAGCCTGCCGACATTCGTGGCCGTATACCTGATCGCCGTGATGGTGGGCCAGCTGAGCCACGTGCCAGCGGGACTGGGTGTGCAGGAAGCAGCCCTGCTGCTGATGATGCCACAGGTGCCCCCGGCGGAATTGCTGGGAGCAGCCCTGCTCTATCGCGCTGTCTACGACCTGTTGCCGCTGCTAGTGGCGCTGGTGCTGCTGGTCACGCATGAAACGTTGCTTCGGCGCGGCCCACTGCAACAGTCGCTCGTGCCGCGCGCTCCCCAGGCTGACGATCAGCCCTGAGACTCGGTCGCAGGCGGCGGTGGCGATGGAGCCGTCTTTGCAACCGCCTTCCTCCTGCTCTTGCTCCTGCGAGGCGCAACCTTGGCCTTCGCCGCCGGGTGGGCCCGCTTCGTCACCGCGGCTTTCTTCTTGGCTGCCTTCTTCCTGGCGGGCTTCCGCTCGCTGCCGCGAGCCTTGGTGACCATATCGCCAATTTTGCCAGCCGCATCGCCCATCAGTCCCTTGAGCCTGATGCTCAACGAATGCAATTCGTCCTTGGCGCGCTTCGCCACCTTCTTGGCCTGCTTGAACAGCTTGCGTGCCTCTTTCGCACGCTGCTTGGCCTGCCGGGCTTGTTCCTTCGCCGCCTTGGTTCGTTCCTTCGCTGCGCGCGCCCGTGCCGCCAGGTGCAGCACTTTGCTGTCGACTGCAGGCCGCTTTGCCGAAGTCTTCTTGCGTGGTGGCATGGGAATTCCTGTTATGCGCCGAAATTTCGTGGCCAGGCCGAGGATAGACCTGCTGAGGCGACAGATTCAATCGCAGGGGACTGGCTCCTCACAACAGCTTGCGCCAGAAAAACGCCGCCAGGGTCACGCCGCCGCTGGCGAAGATCAGCAGCATGATGCGCCAGAACGCACCCTCGCTATGCAGGCCGGGAAGGTCGGGAACGTTCATCCCGAAAATGCCGGTGACCAGGGTCATCGGCAGCAGCACGGCGGTCAGAATGGATAGCACATAGAGGTTGCGGCCGGTGTTTTCGGCCAGCCGCGCCGCCAGTTCTTCCTGCAGCAGCTTGGCGCGTTCGTAGAGTTCGGCGATCTCTTCGATGGCGAACCCCAGGGTCTCCGCCGACGACTGCAGGGCCTCGCGATCGGCCTCGTCGAGAACCACCGTCGGCCGTTGCAGGAACTTGCGCAGGTCTGCCCGCTCGGGCACGAATTGCCGGCGCAAGCGCGCGCAAAGACGGCGGGTGCGACCCAGCTGTGCACGCTGCTCGCGAATGTCGCCGGCCAGAATTTCATCCTCGATATTGTCCATGTGCTCGATCATTTCGTTGGCGAGCCGCTTCAGCCTGGCGCTGCGCATATCGAGCAATGAGGCCAGCAGTTCCGCTCCGCTGCGTGCATCGGTGTTGCCGCCACGCAATTGCAGGCGCAGTTCGTCGACGCTGCGCAGTGCCCGCTGGCGGGCCGTGATCAGCAGGTGCCGGTTGAGAAAGCACCATAGCGGGCCGACTTCGGAAGGATCCGCATCGACATCGAAGGTGAAATCGCTCATCACGACCAGCAGGCCATCGTCGTCGGCGCCCTCGATGCGGCGGTTGTCGTCGTGGTCGTGGAGCACTTCGCGCAAGGCCTGCGGCAGCAGGCCTGCATCCAACAGCCAGCGCCTCGCCCGTGCATCCGTGAGATTGAAATGCAGCCACGTGACGAACTCGTCTTGCGCCAATGCCTCGACCATGTTCTCCGCAGCGATGGTTCGCACCTTGCCATCGTCGAGAATCTGGTAGCCGCAGATCAGCCCACCGTCGGCGCCGGAGGTCTCAGTGAGAAAGATGGGAATGGGCTGCAGCGGTTCCATGGGCATTCCGGCCAATGTGGGAATGCTACCAGTTCAATGCTGCAGCCGTTATCCAAGGAACGTCCGATTTACTCTCATCGGTGAATTTGGCGTGATCAAGATGAGTCGCGCGGAGAACGCGGGGAACGCGGAGCAGAAGTAAAACAGTCGAAAGATTCC
>Ga0065707_10082326_pt1 | contig 16787 bp, 8 predicted proteins | sample SwiRhicommuniRL3_FD_59094 | JGI IMG/M metagenome (GOLD analysis project Ga0065707, IMG submission 59094) | Switchgrass rhizosphere bacterial communities from Rose Lake, Michigan, USA - RL3 v2 (version 2) | ecosystem: Host-associated > Plants > Roots > Rhizosphere > Soil | place: East Lansing, MI...
TAACCCCAGTTCGAATCCGGGTACGACCTAAGTTTATTTTTTTATATTTTTTGCACCCTCAATGATAAGAGAACCAGCTGAGAAGCTGCACCAACAAGAACCAGTTGAGAAGCAGCACTAACCCAACGAATATATGACAAGCCCTCAATGAAGGTAGATAGAAGTCTTTTGTATAAACACACTCTGTATGCCGTTTGGTTACCTCCTGGCTCTTACTAAGCTGACTCTGTTCGCGAAAATTTCACTACACGTGGGGGTCCAATCTCAAATCTCAGACAATTAAATTTATATAAGGGAGGACGCTTCTTGCATTTAGCGACGCTGGAAACTATCGCTAGGTCAAGTTATCTAAATATTCTTATTAAGTAACGCCACCTCTTACTCGATATGAAGTTCGGTGATCACTTAAGAAAGTCTCTCATCAAGAACTATAGTTTCTACTATATTTCATATGATGACTTGAAGCATCAAATAAAGAAGAATTTGAAGGATAACGATTATGAGTGGACCAACGAATTGGAAGAAGACTTCCTTAATGCGTTGGAAGTCGAATTGGATAAGGTTTATTCGTTCACTAAGGTCAAAAATACTGAGGTGAACCGTAGACTTAAGGAAAGTGAAGCCTACGTCTATGAAGTAGTTGGTGCCTTACAAAAACACCAAGCCAATCCCAACGACACAAGTGGATCCCCTCCACCTCAGGAACAAGATTTTGAAGACTTGGAAGAAGAACTTTCTGATATTATCGCAGATGTTCATGACTTGGCCAAGTTTACCAGATTGAACTACACTGGATTCCAAAAGATCGTTAAGAAGCATGACAAGACTACCAAGTTCAACTTAAAACCAATCTTCCAAGTTAGATTGAATGCAAAGTCATTTTACAAGGACAACTACGATAACTTGATTGTCAAGTTATCCAAATTGTACGACTTGGTTCGTACTAGAGGTAATCCTGTCAAGGGAGACTCCTCTGCTGGTGGTGCTCAACAAAATTTCGTTAGACAAACAACAAAGTACTGGGTTCACCCAGACAATATCACTGAATTGAAGTTGATCATTTTGAAACATTTACCAGTATTGGTATTCAATGCCGACAAGGAATTCGAGCCCGAAGACGGTGCCATTACTTCTATTTATTTCGATAACAAGGACATGGATCTCTACTACGGTAGATTGAGAAAGGATGAAGGTGCCGAAGCCGTCAGATTGAGATGGTACGGTGGTATGAAATCGGAACAAATCTTTGTAGAGCGTAAGACTCACAGAGAAGATTGGACCGGTGAAAAGTCTGTCAAGGCAAGATTTGCACTTAAGGAAAAGAAAGTGATCGCATTTTTGAGTGGTGAATTCACAGCTTCGCAAGCATTCGAAAAGGCTAGAAAGGAGGGCAAGAAATCTCCCCAAGAAATCGAAAACTTGGAAAGATTAGCCAAAGAAGTCCAATACCGTGTCTTGAAAGATAAATTTAGACCTGTTATGAGATCTTTCTACAACAGAACTGCTTTCCAATTACCTGGAGACGCCAGAGTTCGTATTTCTTTAGATACCGAATTGTCCATGATTAGAGAAGACGATTTCGATGGCTACGACAGAACAAACAATAACTGGAGAAGAATGGACATTGGTGTAGACTTCCCATTCTCCCAATTGCCTGAAAAGGATATTTGTCGTTTCCCATACGCTGTTTTGGAAGTCAAATTGCAAACTCAATTGGGTCAAGAGCCTCCAGTATGGGTTAGAGACTTGGTCACTTCTCATTTGGTTGAAGCAGTACCTAAGTTTTCCAAGTTTATTCATGGTGGTGCATCTTTGTTGTCAGACTATGTCAACTTGTTGCCTTTCTGGTTACCTCAAATGGAGGTTGATATCAGAAAGTCTGCTGTTGTCCAACAATATGGTATTCAAAGAACCAACCCACAACAAAGAATGTTGAAATCATCATCGTCTGGTGGTGAGATGGACGAAGAAGAATTGGCAGGTAATGGATACAGCTCAGGATACACCGGTGTCCACTTCTCCAACGATATCAATCCCTTGGAAGAAGACTACGAAGAATCGACTCCATTATTGTTACCAAACAACTACAGAAACATACAAACTGGGTCTCCATTGGCCAACTTCTTCTACCATTTATACGGCCAGTTCTTGTACTACTTCAACGATGACCGTACCTTCACCGTCAAGGAAGGTACCGACTTCGACTTGAACAAGACCTTCGCGTCGAAAATTCCAAAAGGAAAGAAGATCAGTATTCCGATCAGAATCGAACCAAAGGTCTACTTTGCCACTGAAAGAACGTTCTTGAGTTGGCTCTCCATTGGTATCATGTTGGGATTCACCGCCATGACCTTGTTGAACTACGGTTCCAGATCAGCCTTGACTGCATCCATTGGATTCTTCATCACTGCCATCTTCACCATTTTATACTCCACTTATACCTACGTCTGGAGAGTGTTAATGATTAGAGAAAAGAGAATTGTCCAATATGGTGATAAGTTCGGTCCAAACATGATTTGTTTCTTTATCTTCTCTGCCACTTTCAGCACTTTCCTCTTCAAGTATTTAGAAAAGTCGTAATCTAATACATAATTGTTATAGCATTAATAAAATGAGAAAAAAATAATTGCTAGTTAGTTGAATATAGTAATCTAAAGTTAATAATAAGCTAATCTAAAGTTTGTAGAATACGCAAATCTAAAGTTTGTAGAATACGCAAATCTAAAGTTAGCTTGTAAAAGCACGCTAATTAGCATTATTGAATAATAATGAAATTAAGCTTGCTAGAGGAATTTCTCTTCATTACTTGTATTTAGAGATGGGAATTTTCCAAAATCCTAGTCTAAACCTTACAATCCAATAATTCACTAGATGGTTGATTTGTTAGAATATTTAATTTAATGTAGCCAGCACTAATTACACTAATTGCTAATTGCACTAATTACACTAATGTAATTTGCAAATCGACCGGCGTAATTTCAGATCTAAATCCCGCTATCGCTTTCTGATTGTGATCGCCGTTTAGTATTTGATCGCCTCTCACTATCAGCGTGTCCCACCCAAAACGCTCAACGATAAAACTAATCAATCTGAAAATTAACCATGACTCCATACTCTTCACACAATGGCTTACAAAGATCTCGTTCCCGTTGGAACTGCATTGGTTATTAGTGCCACCAGTTTTGGCCTTGGTGCTATCTACGCACAATTGCCATATGATTTAAATACCTTATGGATCCATGATGTTACTGGAAAAGCTTTTGAAACTTCCTTAGCCCACTACAACCAATGGGCCAATGTTCCACAATTTGTTCATCATATTTTACATTTCGTTATGGGGTTGGGTTTGATTGGTAGTTTCATCAAGTTGTACAAGCCTCAAGAAGAATCCAAATTTTTCGAGTATGGTTCCTTGGGGTTGTTTATGGTTGGGGTAGTTATCTACTTGACCAACTTGAGAATTGGAATCAACTCTGCTTACAGTGGAGACTGGGGTGAAGTAGATGCTGCTACTGGATTGAATGTTGTTGCTGCTTCCCAGGTTATGATTGTTGTCGCTTTGGTTGGTGTTTTGGTGTTGCAGGGTGGTTTGTACTATGCTGAATGGTATGATGAGAAGGTGAAGGTGGCGTTTTTGAAGAAGGAAGCTGAAGAAGAAGCTGCCAGATCTGAAAAGGAAGCCGAGCCTACTGCTGTTTCTTCTGGTGTCGAAAAGAAGAAGGGTGGAAAGAAGAGAGTATAGTTCGATATGAATGGACAGAAAGATAAATATTAATATTTAGTCTAGTACTTAATTCCAGCAAATTGTTATACTAGGAATAATGCTAGTCTTAGTACAAGTATTTGATATTTCATTTCAAATAGTGAATTTTGCGTCTTGAACCACTGCCTAGGATTCGTAATGCACATCTATAGTCAAAAATATGTAAATTGGTCTATACTAAAAGTAGTTGTAGAAATTGGTCTAGGCTTCGGTAATTCTGAACTCTTACTACGACATCCTTTAAAGATTGCCATAGTGTTATAGAAGCTATCCAGTAACTTAGATTTCTACTATTATACCTTATTCGTTGTGTGCAGTATATTCGCATCCACCAATTAAACAAAGTAAAGTTTGAATTATTCCAACAAAAAAAATTAACTACAACGTTTATAAACTCCATAAACTATAACATGTCGTCCGAAAAAGTGTGGGGAGACTACCCAACCTATTACAAGCAGCCAATTAGAGTATGTATACGGAAAAACGGATAAAAACGGGCTAATTCTGAGAGTTCCATCACAGAATACTGCTCAGTTAAGATGAAGAAGTTGTGGAAACTAAACTGATACTGAATAGACTCGGTATAAGGAAGGTATAAGTACCAGTATAGGTAACTAGACGATCGGAATGATCACTTCACTCCAGAATTTGACAGTTCCACAAACTATAAGATCAGCAACTTTTCACCCAAACAATACTAACAAATTTAGTGGGCCCGTTACCATGCTCATACTAAACCACATTTCTTCTGGTCTGTCTTATTGGGATTATCAGCACCAGTTTTATTGTTAGCTACTCCTTTAAGAAGAAAATACTTATATGCTGACCACGAACCTATTCCTACTGTATACCCATTGCCAACTAGAACAAGAGACAAGAACTTGTCAGGTTTTGATGATGAGTAAATATTCTACAATTTGATGATGAGACTAAGAAGTGTCAGATCTGATGGATATAATAGTCTAAGTCAACTACCATGGGTTTCTATCTGTATCGAAGCATGGTGATGATTAGTAGAAGATAATCGTGACGCCCATATTCGTCCTTCTATACCATCATATATCTCGTCTTATTTCATCGTCAATTATTTAAATTTGAACCAGCATATGCTGTTTGTGCATTACAGGCTAAAGTCATTAGTTACATATATAACTCAACCAAAGGCTAGAGCATTTGGTTATCATATAACCAATCAACGATTTCATATAATGACTTCACTAGAGATGTCTCTAGATATTCTGGAAGCACTCTGTAGTCCGTATTCAGCAATATTACCCTATATTCATCAGTATTACCTGTATTCGTACTATTAACAGGTCTAGCTAAAGTCGTGCACCTCTCCCAAACTAATTATGCGACTGAAAAATTTTAAATCACAGTGAACAGTACTCTCTACTCGACTAACCACAATGTTCGGTAGATTATCAAGCGTAGTTCGTACTTCTACCATTAGGTATGTTTCACCTATTGGTAGAATACAGCAAATACACACTACCCCAAGATTAGCCAGTTTGTTTGGAGAAATAACTCAAAAGACTGGTGGGGACGACAAGAAGTTGGAAGCTGCAGCTTCGGATGAACCAGTGACCGTCGAAAACGACGAGACATTACAGAAATATCACTTCGAAGAAGCATCCAAGAAACAAATCAAAATAGACAAATACATCACTCCGTTGAAGAAGACGTTGTTTGAATTGAATGTTTCTCAGAATGGGTTCTTCAAGAACAATCACGTGATACAGCACGATGGTAAATCATACAGACTTTCTCTCACAGAGAAGGAGATCGATATGTTAGAGCCTTCGATTTATGCAACCTCCTACAGAATCAAATCTTCCATGAAGAAAGCCACCCAAGTCAACAGATTTGTGAGAGGATTCAACGTCAAAACCGCCATCAACCAATTGCATTTCAACCCCAAGAAAATGGCCACCGAGTTGGAACAAGTTTTGAAGAGAGGCTTGGAACAAGCCAGAATCCTCGGCTTGGACGAAGACACAATGTACATCGACAGTTTGTGGACCGGGTCCGATGGTGACTGGCGTAAGAGACCCGATTTCAAGGGTAGAGGAAGAGGTGGTTTGATTGAACATCCATACATACATGTCAAGTCGATTTTGAAATCCAACCAGACAAAGTTGAGAAAAGCTTGGGAAAAGGAGCAGAAGATAGAGAACGAAAAGCCCGTGATGTTTTTGAATAACGAACCTTTGAATTTTAAGGTCAGACCAGTTTACAAGTGGTGATCTTTCTATATGACTAATACTCGAGCGAAGTGATTGTGTTAGTGAAGTAATCTTGTGGAATCTAATACTCAGCGAAGCGATCTGTGGAATCTAATCCACATTAGACTAGACTTTCCTTTATTGGTGGGATCTGAGGAATCATTGGGACAAGGGAATTATTAGTGAGATTATTAGTTGGCTCTAACAGCAGATCTCAGCGGATTCTATAGAGTAACAGCCAAAGTTCTTCTTTCATTCACGATTATGTGCATGAAACGAATTCACGTATGTCTCCGCTGGTGCTCTCCTTGTTTGTCCTTAACACCTTCGTCATAATTGTAAATATCTATTACATGTATATAATATACCCTTAGCAGGAGTGAAGATTTGAAGCTGTAGTGTAAACTCTCTATAGAACTTCGTTGTCTTTATCGCAGCGAAAATCAACCACTTCTTGAATCAGGATTTGAAGGTACAAGATGGAATGAGCAAACTGTTTGTAATATGGTCAGTCTCGACTATAAGTCTGCTAGAATGAATAGAAGAACATATCTAACTAATACGACATTCTTCCAGCACTTTGCTGGACATTTCTACAATTTACAATCGACCCAGGGCCAGTCATGAAAATCATCCATATAATTAAAGCACATGAAACAAGATGAAATATGAACTTTAGTGTAATTCGAAAGGAGTTACTGAGTGTTTTTTGAAAAGACCCTCAGATTCAAGATATCAGATTCAAGATATCAGATTCAAGATGTAGCAAAGAGTATATGTGTATAAGGAGCAATGGATCAGTATTTGAGATATAATATTGGTATATCTCTTAGTTAGATGAACCTGGTAGCCATCAATATCTGATAACTTCAGAGGCATCGACATCTGATAACTTCAACAAAGACATTGTGTTTCAACTCATTCATAGTTTGTTTATCATCGACTGTCACTACTACTCGTTCATATTTACTGTTACTCTCCAATCAGCGATTGTTTATACTTTCAATATCGTTACAATTCCTAGCTACTAACAATCTCGGTCTAATCTTCTAATCAATACTCTAAATACATTTCGGCAACAATAGCCGATTGGCATCATATCATTCCTAGTATGGCTAGACTAAAGTAATTTTAGGTGAAATGCTATTAAGACAGGTTTAAAACCTCTCAAAGCCTGGGGTTATGATTGAGCGATTTTACATACGGTGACCTGTCTATATTCTGGTATAATAGTCAGTAGTCCAGTGACTCGGAGCGCCACCCTCTCTAACTTCCCGTCGTATAATATCCTCGCTAGTTAAACCCACTTAAACCCAGTTGCTCCGGCCCATCCTTCCAGCCAAGCAACTCGTCAGGCAAATGGGAATTCCACACTCCGTCACAATCCGTCACAAACTCAGTACACTCCTGTTCACTACGGAAGTTACGCTAATATCATAGGTGACGTATATGTGGCTAGTGGTGGGCGGTCATTACTCAACAATAACTTTTGCCCGCCACTACTCATTAGTCACAAAGCACTACCAGTCACCCTACCTGTATCTCGCTGTGAGAATCCCTCCTAAATTAACCCCCCAAATTGCGTGCGTGCGTGGATCAGTCACAAGCCTGGTCTTAGCCATAAATGGGGTTTGTATTTAGTTAGTTACTTCTTCTTCTTCTTCTATATAATACTGTCTTCTTCAAATAAGAATATAATCGCCGTCGGTTTAAGTTTGTCTGCTAGCCTGAGTCCACTTTCTGAATTCGGTTACCCCTTAACTTTCTACACCCCCTAAGATTGCTTACTTTGAGTTGATTCCACACCTTTTAGTCCAATTGCTACTGAGTAGTCGTCATATTACTCCTCAACATTACTGACGTCTTTATATCACATATAATCCATCATATTACAATATAAGTGGGATATTATATTTTTCAAAACGAAAATCCGCTATTCTTACTGATAACCACACCACTCAGAATTAGAATTCCCTCTAGCCTCAAGAACGCATAGTTACTTAGTGCTATAAGATTCTATACTATTCACTTTAGCCTACTTGGCCGTTGCTAGTCTTATTGTATAAGTCACTAGTTCTGATAGCCAGGTGAGAAGTCTCAGTCACAGTTAAGAGTCTGCAAGTTACACAAGTCACAGCTAAGAGCCTGCAAGTCTACCAAGTCACAGTTTAGAGCCTGAAAGTTCTCCAATCTCTTCTAGTCTCATTAATCTCTTCTACTAGTCATCAAGTCTCATTAACTAACCATCAGTCGTTATCTCCAAACTCCGACTTCAACCACTACATCCAATGGGTCTTAAAAATACGAATTTCTTTGACAACTCCAAGTACGAGACACCGGATCTCAAGATCATCTGCTGCAAGGGATGTTCGTCACATCTCTGTTTGTCAGATCTCATAATATCGGACCAATTCAGTGGATCCAGCGGACCAGCATACTTGGTAGATAAGTTGATCAACATCGAATATGACAAACAACTCAAAGAAACGAAAATGAGAACAGGAGTCTATGAAATCAACAAGATCAGATGTCACCAGTGTAAGTTCGAACTAGGATGGTACTACAAGAAAGCACATTCATACTCAGAGACATACAAGGAAGGAAAATACGTCATTGAAAACGAATATATCCTGTTTATCGCCAACAACTCGTCCACCAATATGTTGGTGGAACAAGCACGCAAGAATAAGATCAAAAGACGTTACAGTTCCACCAGCACCATCAGCAACGAATCAATTGATCATACCATGGAAAGAGGCATAGATACCTTCAAGTTTTCTTCACACAGTCACCAGTTCAAGTCTCCGAAACACATTGACTACAGAGATATATCGAATGGTCTCTTTCTCAACAGGCTAAGAATACCAGTCTACGATAAAGATTTGAACGAAGACGATGAGGACCACGACGAAGATCATGATGTTTTTGTGGATGCATAATATCTAGACTCTACACGTTATTCGTACGTTGATTTATTGTTCTCACAATTGTCCAGCATATATCATCTAAACAATCTTATCCACACAATCTAAAATATCATAATGATGATATCCACCAATATTTATTTACAATACCCACCCAATATTTATCTAAAATACCCACCACAACTTTGGTTATCCACTCTACTTCTTTATTCTTTATTTCTTTATTCTTTATTTCTTTATCCATTATTTCTCTCTTTATTTCTCTCTTTACTTCTTTTTGCACTTTGTCTGATTTTGTCGGATTTGCTGTGTCTCTTTGGTTTCATGTTTTCTGGCTTGGTTCTTTGGTTATCAGGTGTCACAGGATGGTTTTTTTATATATGTTAAGTACAGTGAATATCAATCTCACTGAATCTTCTCTTGCACGTAATTTTCTTTATATATCGTACTCTCCCACTCTCCTATTTTGTTTCACCAATATATGCAATATGAAAGAATACTGAGCGTAGCGAAGTGATCGTGAATTAGAGTAGTTGGAATATTGAATCTATTCGTCTACTTTTGCAACATTGTGGCTTTATTCACGAGATTTGATTCATAGGGTGCTTATAAATTCAGCACATCCCCAATTCTTCGCTAGTTATCAGGATGTTTGAATATTTGAGCTTTTACTAGCTGTAATTGCTACGTTATATATAAATATGTATGTAATTGTCTCTAATAGAAAGATACTGTTCGCTAATTGACCAATTCTCACTAATATCAGATGGATATTCCGATCTGGAATATAGTGGACTACATTTACTGAACTACATTTACTCTACATTTGCTGAACTACATTTACTGAACTACATTTACTGAACTACATTTACTAAATCTAATAACTCTTTGTGATATCTATATTAATACATGGAGTCCCTAGTATTCATTATGCCTTTCTCTTCTTCTTGTTCCGCGTCTGTTTCACGTCAGCATCCTCATTGATTCTCTTCTTCGTGTCCTTTGGTGTTAACTTGGTGTATACCAAAACATATGCCGCAGGATCACTGAAGGCTTCACGTTCATTGATTTTGTTAATGTACTCATCATCATACGTGGCCCAGCTTCCATCTGGTTGTAAACAGTGGGAAATATAGTGACCAGAAGAGAGGGATCTTCCTTCATGAACTATTACTGAAGTCAACTTATACTTAGCAGGCGAGTTTTCAATGGTGTAGTCGGACAAGTCCAAGTAGTTTGAGTAAGAGATCGATTGCTTCATTTTTGACGACGAGTTTCCATCAAACTTGAATCTCTTGAGGTGTATGGTCAAGGTTTCTGGCGATCTATTAATGAAACTGATTTTGTTGGCCAAAGTTCTCTGTTCACACTTTTCACAGTAGTATCCTGAGCTCTTGTCGGATTTGTCGATCTTGATGTTTTCGTTGGAAAAGAAGTCTCTGATAGATTTCTCGATGGAATATTTGTTGGACGATATGGCTGGGGTTTCACTCAGTGAGTCTGTGGCTGGTTGTGTGGTTGTTTCGGCTTCTGCCGGTACACTCTTCTTCTTGTTCAATCCCAAGGATAAGTCGTAAAACTCTTGCTTGGTCTCAGAAACATATTTGCATTTGGTACAGGTGACTCTTTGATCCAAAAGACCGCCAAAGATATCGTATATGATCGACTGGTTCAATTTGGTGCCCTTTGGCGTAGAATCTTCTTGTAACCTCGACACCAACGACATAAAGTATTCGTGCGAGTCTTCTTGTTGCCATTCAGACATCATGCAGTTTATTTCGTCCAATCTTTGAATGATCTTCTTTGGATTGATATATTTGACTTGTTTATTCTTCTTGTTTGCAGAACCACTGGCTTCGTCCAAGCCCCACATCCTCTTGGACAAGTCGGCCAACGCGTGGGTCACAGATCTTGGTTTCAATACATCGTTGTACTTTCCGGCATTCACGTCGTTCAAGTAATGTTGCATTGCAGGAATATGAACGAGGGACTGGATCGCAGAATTCATGTAACAAGTGACTCCATGGTTCAAAAGTCCAACTGGTTTCTTGCTTTGCAATTCTCGCCAGTTCTTGTAGATACGGGTGGAGTTATTTGAGCCTCTATCGTTCTTATATTCATTGACATCGTAGAATTGACTCAATGGTAAAATCTTGGATGGAATCGCGTGTTTCTCTTCCTCTTCGTCTTCAGGAGATGTTGGAGGTGTGATTTCACCTTTTTCTTGCTCTTCATCATCATCAACATCCTCATCATCATTCTCGTCGTCTTCCTCTTCTTCCTCTTCCAATTCAGCTTCCTTGGCCTTGATGGAGTCTGTTTTCAAGTCATGTTTCAACGTTTCCATGTCGTCATTTTCCTGTTCTTCGGGTGTTGATTCGGAGCCAGAATCAGACTCAGAATCTGATTTAGAGACGTTCTCATCGAAATCCTCATCCTCTTCATCGTCCTCATCATCTAAGGAGGCTTTTACTAAAGGACTTTGACTTCTTGTTTCGGATTCACTAAATCCCGTGAATGGAGATTCAGTACCCTCGACATCTTTGACTTCATGATCGAGATATTCCGACGCAGATTCATAATTTGAATCACTTTCTGAGACGTCTGATTTATCATCCGAGGGGTCTGATTTTTCAATTACCTCTGCAGATTTTGCATCACTCATATTTGGTGAGCTTTCGGCATTGTCACCCAAGTCTTCACCCAAGTCTTCGCCCAAATCTTCACCTAGAGCCTCTGCTTCTTTTCTTTGTTTCTTCAAAAGTTTCTGCTCCTTCTTCGTCAAAAATTTCTTTCCGGTGTATGCGGCTACTGCTTCGGCCATGGATCTTGGCTTCGCTTTCATTGGGGATGTCGGCAACGATGGTTCGGACTGCAGGGTAGCTTTTGGACCCGAAGATTTTGTTCTGGTAATTCTTGACAACACGATATAGCTTGCAGGTCTTTCTGCTGATGATGAGGATGCTTCTACCTTTCTTGCTGGGTTAAAAGTCAACGGGTTGGAAAGATACCTATCAACGAGAGGATTTAAAGAGTCGGCAGAGGCTAAGTTATGGGAAACGATAGTCTTACCTGCCATAACCAAAGTTTGCAAAGTTCCGGGTTAGTAGATTGTCGTGAGATTCAGATAGCCAGCGGATTTAAACTAGTAAAGCTGAATATTATGGGTGTAGGTTATTATAGGGATATTTCTCTGCCTATAGTCAAAACACGGTTGTAGTATTATCTAAGCACGTCGTAATCTGTGGATTGTAAAATTGTTGTAATCTGTTTCTTGAAGAGAAATATTGATTTGGTAATCTCACGCCGCCAGATGAGATGGCTTGAAGATCGATGATTTTTATGGAAAAGTGTCTACCAAAAAGATGACTTCACTAACTTATCGAAGGTTTATGTCGTAGGGGGTATTGATGTTAGTTAGCTACTTGGAGTTGGAGCTCTAGACCGTGGTGGATTTTGATGAGGTTGCCATCTGATTTTTCTGTGAAGAGCAAAATTTGCAAGCCCCAGGAGCAACGATTAGTGAAGAGATGGGATGGTCTACGATAGATAGGGGATAGTCTTGATATAGTAGAGAATCGAAATATGTATATATTGTCTGTGTTTGGAGAACTATATAAGTTTTGGGCCATATTCTATATATTCTCTATATTCTCTTTATATTACTAGCCTAATGATGGCAAATAAAGAGGAGATGAAACTAAGTTAAAGTCTTAGAATAGCTTGCCGGATCGTCGACTCTCTAACTAATTTAAGCGATCTTTCTCTGTTAGTTTGTACTTTGTAATCGTTTCTTATTACTAGTTATCGTAATAGCCGCAAAACTTAATCTGTAAAACTTAATCTGTAAAACTTAATCTGTAAAACTTAATCTGTAAAGATGTGATCAAGTTTCAAGTTTTATTGTTTAGCAAAACATCCACACCGCGGGATAAACAGAGAGAAGCTCTAGTCAGAAATTCACCAACAGATCATAAATTAACTAAATAATCGTAGTTGGTCCGAAAAGAACCTCAGGCACTTGGCATGACCTTTTTCAAGACTCTATAACTTCAATATCACTACCTTATTTCTCTTTCTATAAAAAGAGTCGGTGCTGTATATCTAAAGTCATCAATTCTTGGAGTTCGTTCTGACCAATACTTTTACCAAGCTTGGAAGAGTTCAACAAACTAAACGATTTGTTCTTTTTCAATACATGCTCTTCCTCGATTTTGTTTCTCCATACGTTGGGACCCGATATTTTCTTATTCCGACGTCCAAATACGTCAGGACCTGATGGGAATGCAGGCGATGGACGTATGGAAGGAGGTTTCAATTGCATTTCTGAAGAACTTCCACTTGTCCAGAACGACCTGCTAGATGAAAGTTTTCGTCCTTCTTCGTTGCTTCCTCTATGAAGTTTGCGAGGGAAATGGGATGTTCTCGAGATCTCGTCTTCAGGATCTGCTATTTTGCTCTTGGATTCTTCCATGAACTCATCGTCCTCGTCATTCTTGTATGCGGAGCTACTCTCCATAGATATTTCATCGTCGACATCTGAAAAATCAAGCCCTTTCGATTTTTTGTCTTCTTCTTCTTCCTCGCTATCCTCTCCTTCATCCATATCTTCGTCTTCATCATATCCACGAGTGGATGTTGTATCCGAGCTCGCCCATGCGTTTTCGTTTTTGCGAGGTTTCACTAATAACTTGCGATGAATAGTTTCCTCAAAACTTGTTTGGAATTTCATCAAGAAAGACCGTTCAAATTGATTGTATGCCAACACTTCGTTCGTCTGTAGCTTTTTGATCAATTTGAAGATTCTGTCAAGGTTTTCGTCTTGTAATTCAAAGTTGTTGAGCATGGTCTTGTTAACCTCGGCCCTTCCGGAACCAACTCCCAGAATCGGCACTCCAAGACTGCTTCCCATATTTCGTTCTCCGTTCACATCATTCTGTTTAGTTTCAAATCCCTTACACTGGTCACTATTATTTGTCAATAAACTGTTCAACCACGACACAGAATCGTTTCGCTCGTAATTCATCAATAACGATATGATTTTCGAGTCCAACTCGCTGTTGAATATTTCAATATCCAACGAGTAGTATTTATCAGAATGAATCCCAAAATCCTTTCTCTTAGATTTTGGCAAGTGTTTCTGGTTCGTCGTTCTGGATGGCCTGCTGGTTTTGTTCTGACTTGCAAGATATTCATTGGAATACGTCCGGAATGCACCAATCTCCACCTTGTTCTGAGAAATCGTCTTCACGGGATCAATCACCAATGCCAAGTAGGGATCTTGAAAATTCTGATTCAACGCTTGCGTACTCACATCAATTCCGGATAGCCAGCATCCGTACCCAGGGTGTGAATGGTACCACCCCACAATGTTTTCATCTTTTAACCGTTTGTTAGCTTGCATAAATTCGACCATATATTCGTAGCCCTCAGTTTGTGCATTAACTCTGGTCTCTGTCCCTTCAACTGGTAATGCATATACATCCATCACTATCATTGTATTCTTGGTGATTTTTCCTGTGATCATCCCCATAACTTCGATAGAACCACCACTTTTTGCGTGAATCGTCATTTTCATCAATGCTATTGCAGAAATGAATACCTTTGTGAAGTAATTTGCATCCTTGTTCCATGGACGCAGTTCCAGGATCCCGCTATTGATGGCTGGAAGCTTGTATATGTTGTCGTAGGTTGCATTTGAATTCAAAAGTACTGAGTTTGTTGACTCTCCTGGAGATTCTAGTTGAGATACCGATTGGAGATCATTGAGATCGATTGTCCTGGATTTCGAATTCGGTATATTTCCAGGCTCTAGAGCTCCAGCTAGGTTGTGTAAGCATCCCATTGTATTCGTAGGTAATACTGATAAATCTTTAGAATGCGTGTATTATTTTTGTGTTTTCATGAGATAAAGAGCGAGAAATTTAAGCAATTTTGTTAGCAATATGGAGCCTGGAAGGAACAAGATAAGATTTGAAAGGAACATAATAAGATGTGAAACTATTTCGTGACCTATCAGGCCTGTTTACATCTTATTATTTTCATTTGCCTTTTCATAGTCCTCCATGTGATAATACATTGGGTAAGGCGCTACCCCAAATTGACCTGTAGAAAGAGCACGATATTCGGGGTTCTCATAAGGTAGATAGTACTGCTGGTAGAAGTAACTTGGATGAGGTATTGGCGGCCCCCTTGCACTTGATGGGGGTAAAAAATTATTTCCGCCTACCGGCAAATCTGAATTCGGGATATAGTAAAAGAATGGAACTTGGGGGCTGAATTGAGGTGGGTTGGGATCAATAAACTCCTCTGGAGTATTTTGATTACTACATGGCACTGATATTGACTTGTCTTTATTTTCCAATTTCTCTGTTTTAGGTTCTTCTTGAATCACCATATTCTCCTTGTCTATGCCTTCATTACTATTCTCAGTTGGCCCTTTTCCGAACCTTTTGCAAAGGTCTCCAGTGTTATACCTGTTATAATTCGAAGCCATTCCAGTGAATTTATTTCTAGGATTGAGTTGGTAGGGTCTTTCTTTTGGTCTCCCGGGTGTACTTTTGTGTCCATAACTATTCATTCCTTTCCTTTTGTTAAAATTAATTGGAGGAGTCGCCAACACCGGTCCATGTTTGGCACCTTGAGATTGCTGCTTGATATAGTGGACTTCACGATATTGCACATGCATAGCCTTACCTCGTAAAATGGAATGATTTTCACGTTCCACAGCTCTTGCTGCACTTACTTCTTCCGTATAAAAAATAAAGGCAAAAGTACCTTTTGGTTTACGAATGAGGTCGATGTTTTCAATCGTTCCATGGAAACTAAAGTGCACATGTAATTCCTCTTCTGTAATTGCATCAATTAGTTGGCCAATGAAAACAGAAAATTTGTCAAACTTTACTTTGACAATATCGCCGCTTTCGTAACTATTCTCGTGTCGACCGTGCCTTACATCTTCTGCTTCGATATTTTGGGCCCATTCCACTTTAAAAGTATCTTCTTCGGTCAAGCTTGCAAAAGCACCAATTGCATCATCTCTATATGCAAACTTACAAAACCATGATTTAGATCCTTTAGCCTTGATCTTTGTAAAGAACAAATCTCCTGTATGATTAGTAGCTACTAATTGCTCAATCTCGCCGAAACTTCCTAACCTTCTCGACATGACTGCCTCCGTGATATTATTTAATGCACTAACAAATATAGTACGGTTAACTTTAGCTGCTTCACATCTAATCTTTCTCCCGTGCAATATTGTATTGTGACCCTCACGAATAGCTCGAATACAATCTAATTCATTTGTATATTGTACAAACGCGTATGGCCGATTTGAAGTGTCTCTCAACACCTTCACCGTTGAGAGAGATCCCCATTTAGCAAATTGTCTAGTAACTGAAATACTTAAATCTTCGTCCAGCTTGCTGGAGGAGAGACTGGCAACAAATACGCATGCAGAAGGTCGTCCTCTAACACTGTTTTTAGAGGACGGAATGTAAGGGGGTTTGGGTTCGCTAGATTTGCCTTTTTCTTGGGTTAAGGAAGAAAATGGAAGTTCCTCTAACATTTCCACCGACTCTTTGTCCACTCTATTGTCACCATTACCCACAGATTGGGAGATACTAGTACCTGAGCTCAGGGAATATCTGGCTTCACTCAACGTCTTCCCGTTACTAGATTCTGTAACAGACGTCAATTCATTAATAGTACAAGCACTGCCCATAATAAGCCAAGTAAGTTTTAGAATCAGGTATTGGTTGTTTTATACGAACGTGTATTGTAACTTATAAAATGTTGTAAATTCAGTTGGCTGTAAATTTGTGGTGGGGGCGGGTTGGCCCGTTTGGCTGCAAAGTCGTGCGCATGAGCTCAAAA
>Ga0065707_10001026_pt1 | contig 16786 bp, 11 predicted proteins | sample SwiRhicommuniRL3_FD_59094 | JGI IMG/M metagenome (GOLD analysis project Ga0065707, IMG submission 59094) | Switchgrass rhizosphere bacterial communities from Rose Lake, Michigan, USA - RL3 v2 (version 2) | ecosystem: Host-associated > Plants > Roots > Rhizosphere > Soil | place: East Lansing...
TGATAATACTCCGGCTCGTGGTAGCCAATAAAATAATTGTCGAATTTTCGATCCGGCCAACTGGTGGATGGATTGGTAAAGTCATCCTGATATAACACAGCCGACNCGGCATCTTCTGGGGCCGGCATTTCGAGTTTGCGGATCACTAAATTATCAAAATGGATGTGCGCATTGGTNGCGTCAAACGACTCGACATAAAAGCCAATTTCTCCGCTGGCGTAATCNGAATCTGTGGCTTTGCCGACAATCTCGTCATTGATGTGAAAAACGAAATCGGATCCCTGGGCGTCTACACGGAGAGTGTCATCCTTATCCAGGTCGTGGATATTATCATCGGTTCCTTCTGCCAACACGATCAGCTGGCTGGGCGAGTTTTTGAGGACAAACCATTTCTTGGTGCGGGGAGAGATGGTAAAGGCATAGTATTGATCGCCCGAACGACGAAAAGCTAACCCATAACGAAAATCACCCGTCGCGGCGGTCTTGGTGGAATTGGTGAGGACCTTGAGTTCAACCGTAGTGTTATCGAAGCTCTGTTTTTGAGGGGCAAAGACCGTGGTTTTGGAATTTGGACTGGTAATTTCGATGTGATAATACTCCGGCTCATGATAGCCAATAAAATAGTTGTCAAACTTATCCGCTGGCCAGCCAGTGGCCGGATTGGTAAAGTCATCCTGATACAGGATATTTGAATCTGAGATCGGCACGGCTGTTGGGGTAGTCTCGACACTTACAGCACTTGGCACTGCGGAAGCCACAGGGGCCGGGGAAGAGGTTGGCTCGCTGAGGGTTGCGGGTAGATTGCCTGCGCAACCGGCGGAAATCAAAATAAAGATCCAAGCTACGAGCGCACAACTGCACCGATAAAAAAATTGAGATTTCATGGTCTTGCTCCTCTACCTGACCTGATCTGCTGCACAACGAAAGCCGGCGTATTTGATATAACGGGTATCCCCCGCTGCCACTGCCAACCGATAAGCCAAATCATTAATGGGCAATCCATAGCGGCCACCCCGCAGAACCTGGGAGCCTTCCTGCCCACTGGCATATGGCTCTCCCACCCACTCCCAAACGTTGCCCACCATATCGAACACTCCAAAGGGACTCTGGTTAAAGGATTGGCTACCTACCGGATAAGTATCCTGATCGGGTAACCTGAGCGCTTGTCCCTCGGCCGTGACATCATTTCCCCAGGGATATAACTGGGGACTGACACCCGATCCGCGGCCGGCAGCCTCCCATTCGGCCTCGCTCGGTAAGCGTTTCTTGGCCCACTGGCAATACGCCAGCGCCTGCTCCCAGGTGACGCCAATCACCGGATGATCGGCTTCGCCGGGCCAAGTCACAGGAGGCGGCGCACCGCTGGCAGTCATATACTCCTGATATTTGGCGTTTGTTGTCAGGTATTGGTCAATCCAGAAGGTATTCAATTGGACATTTATTGGAGCGATGTGATAGTCATCCGCTGGGGAAAACCCAACTTCATAGGAATCCGAATCGACCCGCACCATATCTTCTGCCGTCGGTAAATCACCGGTCACAGAGACAGTAATACTTGCCACAGGATCTGTTGTCACCGGGCTGATAGTTGCAGTAGGCTTGGAGAAAGATGGCAAAAAAGAGGATAGCCCCCACGCGCCGACGCCAAGAATGAGCAAGCCAATGAATGCAACGAGCCCCACACGAAACCATGACCGGCTGTGAGCCGGCTCCAGTTTTGGAACTGCTGCTGTTAGCTCAGCGCTTTCAGGATATGTATCAATTATGGTTTTTGCATCTGCAGTCATCCCGATGGCCAGATAAAAGTCAATTGCCATCTCGCTGCTGGTTTGATAACGTTCATCAGGACTTTTCTTCAGTGCCCGGTTCATGATTGCCTGCACATCCTGAGAGATTCCCGGGATCGGTGGAGGCACGTTGTGGATCTGCATATAGAGGACTGACATCGTGCTATCTGCTTCAAAGGGAACGCGGCCCGCCAGCATTTCATAGAGCACGACGCCTAGCGAATAGATGTCTGTACGATGATCTGTCTTTTCGCCGCTGGCCTGTTCAGGGCTCATGTAAGCGGGCGTGCCGCTCACCATGCCGGAGGCAGTTTGTGTCGCTGCATGTGCGATACGGACCAGTCCGAAGTCTGTCACAATTGCTTCGACATCGTTCGTCAAGGGTTTATCCAGAGGAATTTCACCTCGTCGGCTATGCAGCAGGATGTTGCCCGGCTTAATATCGCGATGGATCACACCTTGTGCATGAGCGTAATCGAGGGCAGCCGTCAATCCCTTGAGGAGACGCGCGACTTGATGAGGTGGAATACGTTCATTTTGATTGTGTAGGCCGCGCAGATAATTGGCGAGCGTTGGCCCTTTCAAATATTCCATTACAATATACGGGTGGCCATCTGTTGTATCGAAATCAAAAATTTGGACAATATTGGGGTGTCGCAAACCCGCGACCACTTTTGCTTCGCGCTGAAATCGCTCGAGCAGCGAAGGGTCTTCTTCGATATAGCTGTGCAACAATTTAACGGCCACAGGGCGCTCAAGATTGAGATGCGAACCTAAATACACCTCTGCCATACCCCCACGCGCAAGAAGTTTTTCAATTCTCACTTTGCCGATTGTTTTTCCGAGCCATTCGGGCATAGCGAGATTATACGACAAACAATAAGAGTATTCTAATCTGAAATGGAATAAAAACGAAAGTCACGGGAGTTTTTAAATGAAAATCGTCGTCCTTATTTCTGCCATTGCTGAATGGAATGCTGTCAAACCATTGTTTTCCGACGCAAAGATTCGGCGTTTTCCCTTTGGTGAATGTTTTGACATCCTGATTCAGGATGAGCACATCTCATTCTTCCATAGCGGCTGGGGAAAAATTGCCTCGGCAGGATCAATGCAATATGTGCTCGATCAATATTCTCCAGATTTAGTGGTCAATCTAGGCACATGTGGAGGTTTCGAAGGCGCGGTTAATCAGGGCGATATCATCTTGGTGGATAAGACCTACGTCTACGACATTGTGGAATTGATGGGGGATCTCGACATCGTCTCCTACTACGCCTCTTCTCTGGAACTGAACTGGCTGTCTGAACCCTATCCGTTCCCAGTCCGACGTGGATTAATCGCCTCTGCAGATAGTGACCTGCCACCCGCAAAGATTCCATTCCTCAAATCGCATGGTGCCATTGCCGCGGATTGGGAATCAGCTGCGCTGGCCTGGGTGGCGCAACGAAACAATGCCCGCCTGCTAATTTTGCGCGGTGTCAGTGACATGGTCAGCGAAGAGGGTGGTGAGGCTTATAACAACATGGAAGTCTTCAATGTACGCGCCAGAGGCATTATGGAACAACTCATTGAGCAACTGCCTGAATGGTTGAGCGCGGTTCGCTTATGAGGCCTCTGATGTCATCCTCAGCGTCAGCTTAAGCCTGATTTACAAAGTCATTTCCATCGCCACATCATCCTCATTGTCGCTATAGCGTGAGATTTCATAAAAACCCAGACGTTTGTAAAAATCGAATGCGCGGTTTTGATGGCTCTGATCCGTTTCAAGTCTCATCCGCTGATAATTCTTTTCTCGGGCGAATGCCAACAACTCCCGCATCATGCGATACCCTAATCCCTTGCCATGATATTCGAACAATAGCCAGAGCCGCTTAAGTTCACAAATCTCCTCGTCGATCTTGCGAATCGCGCCCGTGCCGATCATTTGATCGTCGTCGGTCATCACGAGAAAAATCCCACTGTTATCAAAGTAGGTTTGTTGCAGATCATCGATATCATGCAGTTGACCTTGCGACTCATAATAAGCCATCGATTCTTCGAGAGGGCGTGTATCCTGGAAAACTTGATGGGCGACTCGATAAATCAATTGTTTTGCAAAAGGAATTTCATCTGGATTAATGCAGCGTATTTTGATCATGTGAAAAATTATCCTTATGGGCATTATAATCATCGGGCATTTGATCCATGGATACATCCACTGAAGCTGAAGTTCAAAAGCGAAATTTCCGTTATGTGCAGATTGACGCGATCGGGGTAAGCATCTCGAATGTTGCGGCGCCATTCCTGCCTGTTTTTCTCACACGCCTGGGTGCATCGAATTTTCAAGTAGGTTTGCTTTCCTCCATGCCCGGCATGACGGGACTAGTACTGGCGATCCTGGTGGGGCGCTTCCTTCAAACGCGGCGCAATGTGGTTCCCTGGTATAGCCTGTCGCGTTTGATGGTCATCTTGTGCTATGCGTTGACTGGTATCTTAACTATCTCTGTGTCTGAAAAGTTTGTCATTATCGCAACATTGGCGATCTGGGCGTTCGCAACCATTCCTCAGACCGCGCTGGCAGTTGCTTTTTCGGTGGTGATGAACGCGGTGGCCGGACCGGAAGGTCGTTATGCCTTGTTGAGTCGTCGCTGGGCCATTTTTGGTTTGACCGGTGTGATTGGCACATTTATCGTCACACGTCTGATCGACATTTTATCCTTTCCACTGAACTACGCCATTATGTTCATGGTTTTATCACTGGGTGGTTTCTTTAGTTTTTATTTTTCCAGAAAAATTTATTTGGCAGATCAAGTACGACCACCGCTTCCCAGCAGTGGCTCTCCACGCCAAAGCCTGAACAATTATCTAACCCTTTTACGCGAGAACCCGGCGTTCCTTTCCTTTTCGACCAAGCGGTTTGTTTACTTTTCGGCGTTGGTGCTAAGCCAGCCGATAATGCCTCTGTTCCTGGTCCACGAAGTTCATGCAACGGATAGTCAGATCGGGACTGTCAACATGACCCTGACTCTGATCATGCTCATTGGCTATTTCCTATGGCCCTGGATCTCTCGCCGGCGCGGCGGCAGATTTGTCCTGCTGGCAACAACTTTTGGTATGACTTTTTATCCCGCCTTAAGCGCGGTCGCTCCTCAGATCAATTGGATTATTTTATTTGCTGGGATAGCAGGTCTATTTCAGGCGGGTCTCGATCTTGTTTTCTTTGATGAGTTAATGAAGACGGTTCCAGCGGAATACAGTGCTACATTTGTATCATTGTCGCAGTCCATGCAGTATCTATCCATGATCGTTGCACCACTTTTGGGGACCTGGCTGGCGGATTACATTGGTTTAGGTGGGGCATTGTGGTTGAGCGCGGGGTTGAGATTGTTCGGTTTCCTGTTATTCCTTAGACCAGATCGAAAATAATCGGCCTACCTCCTTTTCACAAGAATAACATTCCTTCGTTAGCTTCGTTAGAAACTTCAAAGGGGATTTCTCTTCGGAAGTAAATCCCTGCTATTTGTTTTCACAAAATACTTATTTAACTGGAGCTTCTGATGAAAGTTACGACACTTGATGAATTGCTTGAAGATGAGTTGAAGGATATTTACAGCGCCGAGACGCAGCTGATCAAGGCTTTGCCAAACATGGCGAAAGCCGCTGAATCCAATGACTTGCGTGCTGCGTTCGAAAAGCATTGGGAGCAGACACGTGTGCATGCGGAGCGTATTGAAGAAATTTGCGGTGATCTAAAAACCACGCCTCATGGAAAAAATTGTGCAGGGATGAAAGGATTGATTAAGGAAGGGGAGGAAATCATCCAAAGCGATGCAGAGTCTGAGCCTAAACAGGCTGCGTTGATCGGTGCTGCTCAGCGCGTGGAACACTATGAAATCGCTGCGTATGGTACGGCGCGTGCCCATGCCAGGCAATTGGGGTATCTCAAGGCTGTGGAACTTTTAAGCAAGACACTGGATGAAGAAAAAGAAACAGATAAGAAATTAACCAAAGTAGCAGAAAATCGTGTTAATGTAAAAGCGGCCATGAGCAGTGAAAATATCGCCAAAAAATAAAGTTTTCTTTCAAAAGACTCAAAAGGTAGTAATTCATGACGAAATCCTTATCTCAGAATTGGTGGCTGGTGGTCTTGCGCGGCATATTGGCCATCCTATTTGGAGTATTGGCATTTGTCTGGCCTCAAATCACATGGCTTACCCTGATTATCATGTTTGGTGTTTATGCAATTGTAGACGGCATCATTGCCATCGTTTCCGGTTTGTCACGGACTAGAGAATCATCGCGCTGGTGGGTTTTCCTTATTGAAGGGTTGATCGGCATCGGAGCCGGAATTGTCGCTTTGGTGTGGCCAGGAGTCACTTCCCTGGTACTCATCTACATGATCGCGAGCTGGGCGGTCATCACTGGAATTTTGGAGATTGCAGCGGCGATCCGCCTGCGAAATGAGATCTCGAATGAATGGGTATTGGGATTGGGTGGTCTGGTTTCCATTGGATTAGGTGTTCTTTTATTCTTTCAGCCCGCGGCTGGCGGTCTGGCCATCATCTGGACGATAGCAGCATACGCATTGATTTTCGGTGTACTTTTGGTCATTCTGGGCTTCCGCCTCAGAAATTGGAAATCGCCGGATACAAGGGAACCCATTCCGTCCATACGGTAAATTCAAGAAAATCAAAAAAATCCTTGTGGAATTATGCTCCGCAAGGATTTTTCAAAATTTTAGTTGGATACAAAATGTGAGGCTTGTTTGAGCCGCTCGCATAGTACTTGAATGACGGCCAGACTTACATCTGAACGATCGCGCAGGAGCGCCTCAAAACTCTTTTGATCGATGGAAAGCGCCCGCACATTCCCGACGGCTGCCAGCGTTGCATTACGAGGCTCTTTACTGATAAGCGCCATCTCACCCACATACTCGCCGGGCTTGCGCCTGGCAAGCTCAATTTCTTTCTGATCTCTGGTTACGATCACACGCACTTCACCGGAAACAATAATAAACATCACATCGCCGACCTCGCCCTGTTGAGCCAGGATATCACCCTCACAAAATGATTCCTCCTGAGCAATGGTGGCTACTTGTTTGATGTCCACTGGAGCAAGATTGGCAAAAAGCGGGACTCGTTTGAAAAACAAAATCCGTTCCATTAAAGAGAGAGTCACAATATTTTCCATTTTTATTTCTCCAAGTTTGTGAGCCGCGAACAATGCGCAATCTCTAATCCATAAATCTTCATCCGCAATCAACCGCCGCCAATCGGCTTTCCCCTGAGGTGCGGATTCCTCTTCCCATATTCGCATCACCGGCTGGATGATGGTTCGGCTGCGCGTGTTGAGGGATTCCAGGGCTTCGATCACATTTGCACGTTGGGCAGCATTGTGCGTTTTCAGAATCTCAATAGCGAGATTCATCGACTCTCGATCTCCCAACAACCCGATGGCGCGCAATGCCCGAATGCCATAATCGTTTGATTTTTTTTGCAATGAGTCAACCAATAGGCTCGTCGCTTCATTCTGGGTTTCAGACTTGACGCCTCGCATCAAAGCATCATGCTCTATCGCGCGAGAGACTGCTGTACGTGTATATTCTTCAATAGGCTTGGCCGGTGGGATTGGCAACTGGTTCGCGCCCAGAGCGAGCAGAGCTCCTTCTTCCTGTCTCGGATTTTTCAAAGCGAGGAGAACGAATTCCATCGCTGGTTGACCGATCTGCCCTATCAAATTTGCCGCCGCCTCTCGAATAGAAATATCAGCAAAACCCAATGCCTCAACTAAAGATGGAATGGATTTTGCAGCATCAATTTTTGTCAGCGAAGTTAGAACGACACGTCGAATGATGACTGGCAAGATGGGATCCTTTAGCTCATTAACCAAGAAATCAAAGGCTTCAACGTCTCCCCATTCGCCCATGGCGATGATCGCATTTTCTCGATCAGAAAGCTCTCCTATTGCCGCGGTGTAGCGAAGAAAAGACCTGGCTTTTTCCATGTTACATCCAGCTCTTAGCAGAGCAGACGCGGCGCGGGTACTGACACGCGAGTCTGGGTCATGCAGAATTGGATTGAGATAATCCTCAAGTTGGGAGGGAGAAACGGTCAACGCGAAAAGGGCCGCGACCGCCTCAAAGCGGACCTCCGGCTCCGAATCCTGGAGTGACGCGGCGATTTCATCTATTGCAGCAGTCGCTTTCGTCTGGGCCAACGCTCTTAAACANGAGGCGCGCACAATCGCATCCGAATCGCTTAATCCATGGAGGAGCGGTNCTTCCGCTTCTGGCANAGAGAGGTGCCCAAGAATTTCCGCAGAGACACGTCNGAGGATAGGATCAGGATCAATCAATCCATTCAGCACTGCGTGGATCGCGGCCGCGTCCTGTCTAAANCCCCCAAAGGGCTGTTCCTCGCTATAAAAGAGATGCGGATTGCCTGCCTGTAATGCTTCGATCAATGCTTCGTTATAACCGCCGCGCGCACGATAAATTGCAAACGTGCACAAGGCCGCGGCGATTAATCCAACCACATAAAGTTGCTGAGGTGCGAGTGTTTGTTCCCCGATGATTAGGATCGCACCGGCAATAAAAACGCCGGCCTGTTCGGGTACGCCATCAATGAATGTTCGAACCTGGTCGCGGCGTTCATTGGGTACCACGTTGAACATGGCTTGATAGGCAGGATCAGCGACGCCGGAGAGCCAGAGCATTTGTATAAATCGAAACGAAACAACCATCGCAAAAATGGGCAGAAGCGCCAGGCTGGCAAATCCGATAAGGTAGATCATTGGAAAGACAAGAATGCAGAGCATAATGCCAAAGCGAGCAAAGAGACGATTGGCAAAAAATAGCGAAATCAGAAACGCTGCGGCTGTGCTGATCCCATTGAAAAGGCCAAGGAAGGCAGCAAGGTTTTTCTCGTTAACATATTGTTCAGTTGCCGCGCGTGAAAAAGGAAGAGAAATCGAAAAGTAAAGAAGGGAGAATAAAATTGCTGCTACTGAGACCCAGCGCATTAGCCTTGATTTTCGCACATACTGATAACCGCTTTGCATTTCCTGAACCAGTGTGGGTTGTTTTTGTCTTGATTTTGCAGCTGGCGGCGAAGGCAACTGTCTATTTTGTAAAAGGGTGCGGCTCAAAATAAATGCCATCAGCATAGTGCTGGACCACACGAGGAGTAAATTTTCTACACCAATCGAGTTAACGAGTGCGCCGGTGATAAATCCGCCAATGACCTGTCCGAGGATGCGGCTGGCATTAAAAAGAGGAAAAAGCCTCTTGGCCTGTCGTGTATCACAAACTACCCCTGCGATACCCCAAATTAGAATGCCAGTAAAAAAATTGAGAATTTCCTTCCCAAGCCACAACACTGGATATAACCAACTGAGCCGGGTGAATAGAGCCAGCCTCGCAAGGATCAGAATAATTGCAATAAGAAATGGAATGAAAATGTAAAGAACGCGGCGCGGAATGCTCCCCAACGCGGCGCTGAACCCGAAGGATAGGATCATGCTGGTGATGCCCAACCCCACGAACATATACGGGAGGTATTCAACCCCGAAGCGCGCAAAGAAAAGTGCCTCAATGCCCGTCCCGCCCAATGCGGCACCCATCGCCGTGAACAGCATGATGCCAATCATAAGCGAGGCCATCTGGCTTTCGCCTGGTCTGATGGAAAGAGCCTGTGTGAGGCGGGTCATTCGTGATTTACGGATTTATCCACACTGCCACCCTGCGGCGTGCTTCGCTTGTCCCCAGGACTGCTTCGCTTGTATTCTTCCCCGGCTAGTTGCGCAGCTTTCTGTACTCCTTGATCATATTTAAACTTCTTCAGGATGATGATCTGCCCGATGATTCGACGCAGCCAGCGCGGACCCGGGAAATGAATCCTTGAATAGTTTTGGACTCGTGTCCCGCCCTGCGGAAGGGGGTCAAGCCGAAAGGTTTCACTAAACCTCTTTTTTCCGTTCTCAAACGACTCAGTCGTGGAATATTCAAATGGGCGCCAATCCAATGTGACCTCTGTGCTCAGTGATTTTCCATGTGCACAGTGATTACTCGCTCCACTCCCCGCGCGACCTTTCGGCCGGTCGCCACTATACCAATGCACACCACCACCCCATAGATTTCGCTTACTAGGATCCTGCAGCCATTCCCACGTCACCGGAGGCGGTGTAGGAAAATCCACCGTGAATTGAATATCGGAATCCTTTTCTGTCAGAAAGACATGGCGTGCCTCTTTCAATTCGTTATAGCGGTGATGCATATCGATGTTGATCGTTTTTATTTCTCCCAGATGTTCATAAGATTCCATTTGTTCATAAGCCCCGTCCAACTTCAAATTCAAATGCTCCAAACAAGGCTCAGTGATCATTAAATAGGCTCTCCAGCCTGTAGCGTCTGTCACATGGTTCTTCGACAAGCGGTGGATGAGATTGACGTCCGAGCCGACCATCTCACGGATGTCACGTACTTGCTGAAGGACATAATCGCCATGATGGACGATGAATTTAAGATCAAGACTGGGAATATTTTGACAGGCCCGGCAGGTGCAGGTTGTAGCACGTTTGATACTGGTCTGGCGGTCACGAAATGCCATGTAGGTGGATTCGATTAATTCGAGGACAGTCTCTCCGCGTGAGATCATCGCTTCGGAGGCATAAGCAAAGACCGCGTCCCCTTCCAGCTTATGGATCGTCAGGAGTGTTTCGATCTGCTTGCAAATGGTCTCAAGCAGGTCACTCAGGATTTCATGGGAGTGATCGAGTTCTGTCCCCGCTACAAAGGATGTATAACCCGAAATATCGGCAAGGACCAGATAACCGTGCTGAGTCGTCGCGCTCATAGGATTTTTACCGCTTATCACATTAACAAGTAAATGTTTGAATTGAGTTGTGAGCTAAAATTCAGGTCTCAATCTAACGTGCTGTACTCTATAATTGCAGACGAGAATTGTGGTGATTATACCAGCGGCAAATGAAGGCCTAATATTTTGAATTCATTGCGCTTGAAAAACTTATTTTGATTATTATTTCCCCATTGCAATCGACAGGATCAGGGTGTGGACGGGGTTGCAGTCATTGGTGCGAGGGTGATTCCAAGCAAACGTACGATTTCAAGAGAATAGAGATCATGTTCCTTGCGGGCATTCTCCAAACCGGTGTTAAGTTCGTCATTACTGGCTCCTCCCACAAAGGCGATCAATGTTTGAATCATTAGATTCATGTGATTGAGTTGGTGAGTCTTGAGATCTCGCAGGCAGGCCGGGATATGTGTATCCTCTGCACTCCGGCGAATGCGCTGCAAATTGGAGATCACACCTGGTAGTTGTTGGGCAGGCGTATTCGATGCCAGTTGCGATGCATCATCGAATTCGCGCATCAGATCATTGAGTCCCTGCACTGTGGTCGGTAGATGCTGAGAGGAACAGGGATCATCTGTCATTGTCGTGTTGATGACAAGAGCCTCAGGCTGGGTTGCAATCAGTTGACTTCCACAAGCCGATGTGATCAAAAGAAATAGAGGAAACAAACACAGAATAAATTTCTTCATGCTGTTCGTGATTATAACAAAATCGAGGGACAGCAGCTGCTGTCCCTCGATATGTGGTCACTCCGTGATATTTTCTTTTCCACCCTGAAGCGGACATAATGTTGAGCCAGGATGCCATACAAAAACTTGCTGGTTTATAGAGCGGTCTATGCGCCTCGGCGCCTGATGCATCTCATCGCCTGTTAGGGCTGACCGTTGTTGCCGGGTCTCCTGGTGGGACGAGGTTTTTTCGTGGACTTGGGTCTGGCCGTATTGTGGACAGGGGCCGGAGTGTTTTGTGAGCTTACACGCGTCCGTGTGGGTGCAAAAACAAATGGCGAAGCAGTGGCATTTGACACCGCGGTGAGCTGATAGGAAATGCTCACAGGCAGGATTGGCATGTCTGCCATATAGTAAGCATATTCATAAGCAGACTCTGCACCGCACTCCCCGGAGATCGTGTCAACTTTTCCACTGTTATCAAGATCAATTCCATTGAGCGCCTGATCAGCCAAAGTAACCACATCTTTTATTGCCGCAGATATTTCAGTGTCCGAGGTGGAAGTGAGAATCGCAATGAGGAGGCTTCGCAATTGCGGTGCCCAGATGGACAGATTTTGAGTACAAGTCTTAACGACTTCGCCATTTTCGATCATAAATTGGGTCGCGTCTGAGGTGTTAACTGTATAATCTGCTTCTGCATAGACCGCCTGGATATAACCGAAGCTATTGCCGTTCAGCAAAAGCCCAAAGGGATCTCCTGTATCGGCTGTTTTTCCATCACCGTTCCAATCCTTATAGTCTGCGCTTTGAGCACCAGCCAGCAGGATGAGAGACTCTTCACCTTTTTGCCGCAGCCCGGCTTTGTCACCGCTTTCGAAGGCCGTTTGCATATCCCTGGCCAGTTTATCGAAATTCTGGATGTCCAGGTAAAGGCCCTGGATCAGAGCCTTTTCGTCCGGAGTTGTTGGGAAGGAGGAAAGTAAATATCGGACATGTGCCAAACTGTCGGCGGGGAACGTGAAGGAGTAAGCAATCAGGCCCGACGGTTCGAGTTTTGGATCTGGTTTGGGCTCAATTGTGATCTCGACCTTATCGTAGAAAGCCAGCAAATTCAAGCCATCTGGTTCTGAAAACCTCAATTCTCCTTGGCCAGTATTATCCGGAGTAAATTGACCCAGGCTCAGCCGGTCATCTGCACCAATGAGCCAGATTTCATATTGGCTGCCTGGAGGAGGAGCGGGCATGGCGCGTGCGATAAGGGTTGCCTGGTCTGCGTTCCCAGTCCCGTTTTGAAAACGGAGAATGGCAATCGGACCTGCTGGAATCGCGGCCGATGGAACACCTGTCGATGTGATGGTCGGGTTCGTGGCAGAGGCCAGAGCTGATGTGGCAGTTTGAGAAGGCGAGGATGAGAATCCGTTCACGAAAAAGAATCCGCTGAGCGCAATGGCCAGTAGCATAATTCCGAACAGCGCGACGCGGATCCAGCGTGGCCTGGGATGAGGTTTCGGTGGAGGTGGCAGAGGAATGCTACCCATCTGCATGGTGGTCTGGATCGTGTCAGGATCAGCATTCCCGCTCACAGCCGCGCTGAACGCATTTGCAAATTCCAGAGGCGTTTGAAAGCGTTCTTTTACATCCTTGGCGAGCGCGCGGTTGAGCACATTTTGAATGGCGAAAGAAAGACCCGGAATTGGTGGAGGCGGCTCGGTCACCTGTTTGAGCAAAATGCTCATCGTGGTTTCCCCGTCGAAGGGGATATGCCCAGCCAGGATTTCGTATAGCACGATTCCCAGTGAGTAGATGTCGGTTCGACCGTCTGTTGCTTCGCCGCGGGCTTGTTCGGGGCTCATGTAGGCCGGGGTTCCAGCGATCTGGCCGGTGGTTGTCTGACGATTGGCGTCCAGGAAGCGGACCAGGCCGAAGTCTGTGATGACCGGTTCGAAATCCCATGGGATTGTTTTGTCGGCCGGGATTGGGCCTGAGGGAGAGGTAAGCAGGATGTTACCCGGCTTGATATCCCGATGAACAACGCCGTTCTTGTGCGCGTATTGGAGGGCACTCGCGATGGCGTTCATCAAACGGATCACTTGGGGGTATTCCAGACGTCCATTTTTTTTATGCAGGGTATTCAGATACTTCGAGAGGGATGGCCCCTCAATGTATTCCATGACTAGATAGGGGTCACTGTCCACCGTGTCAAAATCATGCACCTGGACGATGTTGGGATGGCGCAGTTTGGCAATGACGCGGGCCTCGCGCTGGAAACGGAGGAGGGCGTCAGAATTGTCCTCGCTCAGGTTTCGGAGGATCTTGACTGCCACCTTGTGTTCTAGGGTAATATGCGTGCCTACATAGATCTCTGCTACACCACCCCGAGCCACCAGAGATTCGATTTGAACCTTCCCCAATCTTTTCCCAACCCAATTGACCATAACCAAATTATACTCAAAGCCAAGAATTCAACGCTTGTCTGCCCATATTATAAACCTATCAAATCTTTTGGGTGTTTGCAAAGTTGTTTCAAATGTGCCAAATTTGGGGATTTCCCGCCAAATGCAAACACGACCCTTTCATAAGTCGAAAGGGCCGTGTTCTGCAGGGCGGTTCTTATCTTGAAACGTGCCAGGTCATGCTGGCGGAGTCGGGCGTAACGATCACAGATTCGAGACTGCTGTTGGGATTCTTTTTCCCGAGAATGACCAGTCTGCTGTCAATTGTGACCTGGATTTGGTCTTTGAGTTGGTTTGGGCTTTTTTGTTGGTTTGGGGTTGTGGTTATTGTTGGGAGGCGGGGCCGGTTGATTCGTGGGAGCTACCGTTACGGGTACCCCATTCTGAGTCTGTGGTTTTGTAGGAGTACCATTGAAGAATGATGAAGGTGTCGCCGTCTGGGAAGGTACGACTGTTTCACTGACCGCGGTAGTAGTACGGAGCGGGTTAGCAGTCACGGGTAGGAGGGGCATATCTGCCATATGGTACGTCGATTCATAAGCAACAACGACCCCACATTCATCAGCAATAGGTTCGATCTCTCCATTTTCATTTTTGTCCACGCCATTTAATATTTGATTTGCCAGCTCAGCCGATCGTTGAATCCCATGCGCCATTTCCGAAACCGCCGCCTCGTTAAGGATGGACGAAATTTGCTGAAGTAATTCCGGCGTCCAGCGTGCCAAATTTTCAGAGCAGTTCTTCAGGCTTTTTCCATTGAGAATCATATTCTGTGAGGCGCCTGGGGAATTGACCGCATAATCTGCATACGAATAAACGGCCTGGATGTAACCCAAATGGTTACCGTTGAGCAAAAAACCGTAACCATCTCCTGGATCGGTTATTTGTCCATCGCCATTCCAGTCTTTATGATCCGGGCTCTGATCGCCGACCAGAAGGTTCATGATGGATTCTGCATTCTGCCTGGTGCTGGCCTCGTTCCCATTTTCATAGTTGCTGAGCATTTCTCTGCCAGCCTCGTCTATCAGTTTCGTATCGTTGGTTAGCCCCTGAATTAATCCAGCCTGTTCAGGTGTTCCTGGAAAGGAGACCATAAGTGCTCGAAGATAGGCGATTCCACTTTCTGGCAATGCATAAGCATAGGCAATGTCTCTCGAATCGTTTGGATCCGAGCCGGTATTTGGTTCGATGGTGATTTCGACCTGATGATAATAGGCGAGTAGATTTCTCTTTTGAGGGTCATCAAAAGTCAGTTCGCCCTTGCCATTTTCATCCAGGTACAAGATGCCCAGAGGAAGCCTCTCTGATCCGTTCACCAGCCAGACCTCGTATTGGCTGCCTGCAGGAGGCGCTGGCATGACTTGAGCGATCAGCGTTGCTTGATCCAGAATGGCATCTCCATCTTGAAAATGCAGAGTAGCAGTTGTACCAAATGTGACTGGGATCTGCAGGAACGGCGTGTCACTAACAATGAGCGAAGGAAGGGTCGGTGTTTCAACCGTTGCGGCCTGAAACCTCCCGCTCAATAACAAGGCTGCGGCTGCCATGACAATCAATGCTCCTGCTAAAATTGCCGGCATCCACGCCCGGTTCGCGCGTCTCTTGGACGGCGTTGCCTTATTTAACTTTACCGCATCGAAAGCCTCAGAAATGGTCACCAGCGTGCTGGACCGGGATGTGTTTTCCAAAGCGTTGTTGAAGGCCTCTGCAAATTCTTTCGGTTCCTGGAAACGGTCAGCAGCATCCTTCGCGAGCGCGCGGTCTAGTACGTTTTGCAGGACGGGGGAGAGGCCAGGAATGGGTGCGGGCACTTCATTAATATGTTTGAGCAGGATACTCATGGTGCTTTCTGCATCAAAAGGAACTTTGCCACTCAGCATTTCATAAAGAACAACACCCAGCGAGTAAACATCCGTCCGTCCATCTGTTGCTTGACCTAACGCCTGTTCAGGACTCATATAAGTCGGCGTGCCGGTAATTAGACCCGAAATGGTTTGGCGACTGGCGTCCATTAAGCGGACCAGGCCAAAATCGGTGAGGACCGGTTCTAAATCCAGGGGAAGTGTTTCACCGGGCACAATTTGGATCGACCCCGAGTTAAGGATGATATTGCCGGGTTTCACGTCGCGATGAATGACGCCCCTCATATGCGCGTACTGGAGTGCGCTAGCAATTCGGGTTAATAATCGGTTGATCAGCGGGAGACTTAGACTGTCACCTCTCTTGTGTAAGGCCGCCAGGTATTTGGAGAGGGGTGGACCAGGGATATATTCCATCACAAGGTATGGCTGGTCCTCAATGGTATCGAAATCGAACACCTGGACGATATTCGGGTGACGCAGCTGTGCTACCGAGCGCGCCTCGAGCTCAAAGCGCTCGTGGGGACGCAGCCGGAGATCATCTGTATAGTAATTGCGCAGAATTTTGACAGCCACTTTACGATGCAGGGTAGTATGCGTGCCTAAATAGACTTCTGCCATGCCCCCGCGCGCGATCAGAGATTCGATTTGAACTCTACCTAACGTTTTTCCAATCCAGTCCGTCATGTCAATAAGTCTGCACCCTCAGCAGGCAAACGATCAAGAATCCGTGCCAAAGTACTCGATATGATAAATCATACCCTAAATTGTGCCGTATAATCACTTTATCCGCCAGTAGTCAGTAGGGAGATTCCTATCCGGTTTTGAGGAGACTTTCAGGTCGATCAGTCCTGCGTCTGATAATGAGCCAGCGTTCTCAAAGTCAAGTCACCATGAAAAATATGCGCTTTTTCATTTGTCCGAGGGGAGGTCTGGCCAGGAAATCGCGCGGCTGCTTTTCCTTGGCGAAGGAACAATCCGCAATTATGTCAACAGCATTCTCGTAAAGTTGGAACTCATCAATCGAATTGAAGCTACTGCCTATGCATTGAAGTACAACCTAAAGGGTCACATCGGGTAGTGATTAAATCTGAGGCTCAGTAAGGTTTACATTTTTCTCTGTCCTACTTTGCAAGAGAAAGTCTAAATCTTTGGCTTTCTCCCAAA
>Ga0065707_10000636_pt1 | contig 16775 bp, 19 predicted proteins | sample SwiRhicommuniRL3_FD_59094 | JGI IMG/M metagenome (GOLD analysis project Ga0065707, IMG submission 59094) | Switchgrass rhizosphere bacterial communities from Rose Lake, Michigan, USA - RL3 v2 (version 2) | ecosystem: Host-associated > Plants > Roots > Rhizosphere > Soil | place: East Lansing...
ACTCGCTGCGGAGCGAGCTGCGGGAATGCCGCGAGATGGTGACGCGCCAGCAAGTCGAGATCGATTCGCTGCATCAGCTGCACAACATGCTCGAGAGCCACATCGAAAGCTGGAAGCTGCAACGCGACGAGGCGGTCGCGCAACGCGCCGCCTATGAGACGCTGTTTGCAACGATGCAGGCGCAGCTCCGCGTCTTCAGCTTCCCCGCCGTTCCGCTGGTCAAAGAGGCACAGCATGAGAAGACCGGAAAATTGGAGACCGATGAGCATAGCGTTCTTGGTCCTGCTCCTGCTGGCGTTGCCGGTGCAGGCAGCGGACAACGTACCGCCGTGCCTGACGCAAGCGCAAGCGCAGGCGCGGTGGCCCAAGGCGCACCTCTACTGGCACACCAAAGACAAGTGCTGGGACAACATTCCGGTGGGGCAAAGCCGATCCGTCCGGCCTTCGAGAGTGGCAGTTTCCGCCCCCGCTCCGTCCCAGCCGACCCGACCGCGCGTTGATAAAAGACCACATGACGCGAACGGCAACGGTATCGAACTTCGTGAGCCGCCGGTCTTTTTCCCCGACACCATGCCGGGGCCGCCGCCGTCCGCGTCGATGTTCAACAGCGAACCGGCCACGCATTGGCCGCCCCTGATCGACATTGACACGATGGCCGTCTTCAAGGAGTGGAACGAAAGGATCAGCGGGCAATTCAAATGAAGAGTTGCGGAACCTGCCCGCCCGCCGCGTGGAGAATAATCGCGGCGCGACAGCGGGAGCAGTCAGGGAAAGCAAGGGGGCACGACCGTTACCGTGATCTGCGCGGTGCCAAAAGGCAGGTACGGCCCCCACCTCATAAAAAGACCGCGCCGAAGTTTCGACGCGGCCAAGGTTGGTTGCGAGGAAGGTCATCAAGCAAAGCACCGTCCGGCCAACGGACGGCGCTCTCACCCTACTTCTTCTTCCTGCGGATCGCAGCCATTGCATCTCTGTCGACAAGCGGCATCTTGCTGCGCTCGGCTTTCTCCTTCGCCTTGCGCTCCGCCTTCAGTTTGTCGACGTCGACGGTCTTGCTATGGGTCGCAAGAATGTCATCGACGGCCTTTTGTGCGGCTTGTCCGCGCCGGAGAAACCCCGGCAGGAGATCGTTGTCATCGAGCACTTGCACCGCCTCCGCGACCACGCCTTGCGGTGCAGCAACGATTTCAGTGGATAACTTTTTCTCTACGACCGCTTTTGACGCTTGCCGCAGCTCCGGGAAGTCGGCGGCGACCTGCTGCTTCTTCAGGAGCCGCTGACGTTTCTGGTCGAGATCCTTGATCGCGGTATGCGCCCGCGTCAGTCGGCTCATCCAGCGTTTGCGTCTTACGTCGAGATCGCGCAACTCTTGTGCTATGTCAGTCATGTTCTGAGAGTCCTTCAAAACCAAACAGAGTGGAGTGTTCCCATGATCGCCGCCGGGGCCGAACCCTCGGCGGCGGTTATGTATCAACCGGCGATTCCCGGCTGACAGGAGCATCGTAGCATTGGGGGTCCGCGCTTTTTCCGATTCGCGGCGAACGGCGTACGTGGCTCTAAGCCAACTTTGACGTTTTGCCCGACTTGACTTCAGGCTCGACGGGCACAAGTCGCACGTTTTTGTGCGCGGTCGATTTCAAAAAGCCACGATCTGCGGGGGCTTGCCGATCCGAAAATAATTTTTTGCAGAGTGCGGCGGTCCGAACAATGAGGTGTCGACGTCGAGCCCCCGCGCCAAAAGATTGTAGCGGATCTGCGGATAGGTCACGGCGGGAAACCAGCCGCGATTACGCCAGATCAAAACGTGCCGGGACGTAAAGCCGGTGATGGCGGCAAGCGTTTCCTCGCCGCCAACCGTTACGATCACATCGTAGAGACTAGAGAGGCTGAACATACGGGAAAATCGTGTCGACTGAGGCGCTGGCTGGGAGATCGAAATAGCGGTCGCGCCGCGTCCGGGTGGTGTAGCGGATCCGTCGCCGTCTGGTTGCTCGTCCCTTCATGGTCTTTCTCCTGTCGGAGCCGGGATGGTAGCACTTTTTTGCCGCGTGGATAAGTCAAGCAGTCTCTTGACGGCGGTAACCTTTGCACCCCAAATACCCAATTATGGCAGCGCCTCCGACCACGAAGGGCGGCAACGTCGGCAGCGAAAAGTACCGGGTCGAAAGAGACCACTTTGCGCTGATGGATCGCCTGCCCCGCAAGCTGCGGGAGCAAATCGCCGCAGCGCCGTATCCGTTCGCGGCTGGGGAGATCGTTGAGTATTTGGGGACGCTGAAGGCGTCGGGATGGACAGAGCATCAGGCGGTCGAACTTATAAGCAAGCGATTCAGCGACATGCTGAAAAACCGTATCGCGGCAGAAGCGCAGCGGCTTTACGGACCAGAGCACCCGCAGGCGAAGGAAGATTGAAATGAGGCAAAAACTAAAAGAATGGGAGCATGGTCACTCCGAACTGGAGGAGGTGCTCGCCAGCAAGCGGTGCGATCTGGAAAGCAGAGTCGATAAGGCAATGCTGTTCATCATGCCCGCGTTCACGCGGGCGATGGATCACGAGCGTACTTTGTTGGCAAAGACCGCACACCAAGCGCCGTCCGGCAAGACGCTCAACACGGTCGACGAGCTGAACGACCACCTGTTTGTGATGGTGAATGCAATGGCCAACATGGCGGTCACGCTCGTTGCGAATGCGATCAAGTGCGATCTTACGCCGATCTGCCGCGATTGCCTCGAGACCCGGTTGAGCTTGCTCGCCAACGTCTTGAGTAATGTCGGGGCGCTTGCGTCCGGCGGGCTCGACCGCACCGAAGCCCCGGAGCGTTTTCACTCGTGAGGTTCACGGGCAAGCTTGAGATCGGGCATCCGACTTACAAGGACGGATGGTTCCGGGTGCAAATGATTTACGTCAATCACCACTCGCTCATCAACAATGACGACATAAAATCCTGCGACCGCGCTGTGCGCCAGCAATTCTTGCAGCTGTTGCACATGAACGGCTTTACCTCGCACGGCTTCCCGGAGGTCAACGTGAAGCGCGTCAGCAGTCACATGCTGCACATTGTTGTCGGGACGGGCGCAACCCGCGACAAGCACCGGCCAATCGTGATCGACACGAAAGAGCCAGATGAAAGTTGAGATCCGTGAGGCGACACTCCGCGATCTGTCCTACGTTTGCGCCAACGCCATCGAACTCGACAAGGAAGAGATACTGGCGGCTGGTCCGCGAACGCTGACCGAATGCGCCTATCTCACGCACTACTTTCTCACCACGGTCGGCGGCTTCGGGCGCGTTGTGTGGGTCGACGGTAACCCGGAGTTCTGCTTCGGCTTCAATCGCCAGTCCGAGCTGATGCCGTGGCTGTTCTCGGCGTGGGCGTGGGGCACCGAGAAAAAAGCCCTGTGTATGCCGGAGATCTCCCGCTGGGCGCGGGCCGAGATCATCGGTCTTTTTGACGAGTGGGGTGTCAGACGGATTGAGGCAAGGGCCTCGGCGCACCACTACGACGCGCACCGCTGGCTGGAATGGATGAATTTCAAGCGGGAGTGCGAGCTGCCGGAATGGGGTCGCGACGGGATGAATTTTGTGCAATATGCTTGGCTACGGTCCGATCACGTCTTCGGGCCGTACGGTAATGTTGTGCGAAAGGGGAAAACCAATGGGCGCACCTTCAGTAGCTCCACAACCTCTCCCGCCAGCGCCGACAACTGACGCAGCCGAAAACCTCGCCCGGGTCCAGCAGGAAAAAGAAAAGGCGATCCGCGCCAGCGGCCTCGGCGCGACGATCTTGACCGGCGGCCTCGGTGCATCCGATTACGGCACGGCAGGACAAAAGACCACGGGCGCAACGACCCTCGGATCAACCTCGTAGGTCAATCATGTGTTTCGGCGGCGGCGGTCAAACGGTTTACGCGCCTCCAGCGCCACCTCCTCCGAAGGTGCCGCCTCGCACTGACCCGGCGAGCAACATCGGACAATTCCAAGAAGAGCCCGTCAATGCCTACGGCGAGCCGTTGGGCTCGACGCGGACGGAAGCCAAATCAGACGCGAGCACGGCGCGGGAGACAGCCCGTTCGACGGCGATCCCGTACGCCTTTCAGCAACCGCTCAGATTTTAGGAGGGACGCATGTGCTTCGGTGGCGGTAAAACACAGGTGGTACCAGCGCCGCCTCCTCCCCCAACGGACACACCGAGCCCGCCCGGGCGTGAGGCAAACCAGCGGTTTCAGCAGATCCGCGCCGGTCTTGCCGGATCCGGCGGCGAAGCGACCGTCATCGACCCGTCGAAGGCGGCAAAAAGCGCAACGGTGATCGGGTGACATGGGTCCTCCCGCGAAACTCAGGCACGAACCGAAGTTCGTAAGAGCTGGTCTTTTCTGGGGGTGGTTTCTCAGGCGCTTTGGCTTCTACGCGATCTGGATGCCGTGGCGGCGGGTCTACTGTCTTGATGATCGCGTCATGGAGGATCCGATCATCCGCGAGCACGAGCGGGTGCATTCCGAGCAGGCCGAGCGCGACGGGCTCGTGATCTTCTGTGCCAGCTATTTGTTCTGGGTTGCCCGACGTGGCTATTGGGACAATCCTTACGAGGTCGAGGCCCGTAGCCGCTACGGCTATAATTGGGGGAAATAGTGGGCATTGCTGAAGAAATCATTGATCGCACTAACGGTCTTGCCTCCGACCGGCACTACTGGCTGCAAGTGTGGATGGACATTGCGCGGTTGGTGTTGCCGACCGAATCAGCGGTCAACTCGTTCAACACCATCATTGCCGGATCCGGGCGTCCGCAGACCGCCGGAATGTCAGGCCCGAACACGACCGCGCCGGTCAAGAATATCTACGACAACACCGGCATGATGTCCGTCGAGCGGCTGGCCTCCGGCATGGAGAGCCTTGTCACGCCGCAATCGGAGAAGTGGCACGGGCTCACGGTTGCCGACGTGCTCAAGCCGGAACCGACCGACGAAGAAAACATCTATCTGGAAAGCCTGCGGAATTTTCAGTTTTCGCTGCGCTACGATCCCAAGGCTGGCTTCATTCCCGGGCATCAGAAAGCGATGCGCTCGTGTGTCGCCTTCGGCACGGGAGTTCTCTACATCGAGCAGCCCGACCTGAAACCGCCTCCGGGCGAGACCTACGTGCCAATCCGCTACCAGTATTGCCCGCTGCCGGAGTGCATGTTGGGCACCAACGAGAACGGCAGCGTCGACACCAACTACCGCGTCCGCACTTTCACGGTGAAGCAGCTTATCGCCAAATTCGGCCACAAGAATTGCTCGGCGCGGGTCTGCACCCTGTTCGAGCAGGGCAATCTCGATCAGCCGATTGAGGTCATTCACGCCGTCTGCCCGCGCCGTGAGACCGGCTCGATCATCGGCCTGTTCGACCAGAGCGGTTATGGCCACGGCTACGACGTAAAGCCGATTGGATCGGACTACTACGACAAGCAGCCAGCGAGTCGCGGCGTCGGCTACGGACTGGAAAAGACCATCAAGGGCTCGCCTATCGCCAGCTACTACGTTGAGGTCGACACCAAGCACTTGCTGTCGGATTCCGGTTTCTACGAATTTCCGTTCGCGATCTACCACTGGCTGCAACAGGACAACGGACCCTACGGCGAAAGCCCGGTCATGCTCTGCCTGTCCGAGATCAAGTCATTGCAGATGATGGGCAAATCGGAATTGCGGGCGTTCGCGCAATGGACCGATCCGCCGTTGGGCATGGTTCACGACGGCATGATGAACCGGCCAAACCTCAATCCCCGAGCGATCAATCCGGGGGCCATCGGACCGGACGGCAGCCTGCGGGTGAAGCCGTTGCTCACCGCCCAGAGTCCAGACTTTGCCGAAAAGGTGATGGAAGCGCGGCGCATGGGCGTCAAAGAGACCATGTATATCAACCTTTTCCAAACGCTCATAAAAGACAAGGAGATGACGGCAACCCAAGCGATGCTCCGGGCGAACGAAAAAGGGGAATTACTTGGTCCGGCGGGCGGCAAAATACAGGCGGCGCTATCGACAATGGCAGACCGCGAGCTGGGGATCCTCGGTCGGTTGGGGGTTTTTCGTCCGACCTCCCCGCTCGCACCGCCCTCTTCCCTGTCCGGGCGACAGATTGCCGTCCGCATGTCCTCGCCGCTCGACCGGATGCGGCGGGCCAACGAGGGCGTCGGCACCACGCAGCTGCTCAACGTCGCGTTGCCGATGGTGAAGGTGAAGCCGGAGATCCTCGACAATTTTGATCTCGACCAGACGATCCGAAACCTGCGCGAGATCTTCGGGGCACCGGCCAACACGCTGGTCCCCGAGACGATCATGCAGGCAAAACGCGAGCAAACCCTGAAGCAGCAGCAGGCAATGATGGCATTGCAGGCAGGCACCGCCGCTGGCGGCATTGCCAAAGACGCCTCGATTGCCGGTCGCAATGCAGCGGAAACCGCGCAACAACTTCCCGCTGCCGCAGGCGGGATCGGCGGCCTCCTCGACATGGCACGGCAAGGTATGGCAGCAAACGAGAATGCACCCGCTGGAGCTGTAGACGCGACGAATGCGCTACTTTCGCAATTTGGTAAACCGCCTGTTCCGGGAGCTTCGGGCCTCCCCAGCGGAGGCTGAGTTAAGGTTGGCGCTGGCGTATCAGCGCACCTTCATGGGATCCCCGACCAACGAAGACCAAGAGCTGGTTCTGGTCGATCTCGCGGATTTTTCCGGCTTCTATCGTGTGACACCGCTCGATAGTGGACGCGATCAGATCGTGTTCAACGAAGGCTTGCGGGCGCTGTACGGACGGATTTTCCGCTACCTGCGAATGTCCGATGAAGAAAGACAGTCGCTCGAAGCGGCGGCGCGTGAAACTGCGGCAAGTCGACTCCGACTTGTCGAAACACAAACGGAGGGATAAAAGATGGTCGACCAGCCGAATGTTGGGTCCGCGCCAGCGGGCAACCCGCAGGCAGGCGCAGCCGGGGGCTCTGGGGATTCTTCAGTAGTATCCGGCGGAAGTTGGATCACTGGCCTGCAAGACGCAGGGAACCGGGATCTGGCTGCCAAAAAGGGATGGGACAAAGCCAGCTCGCCGGACGTCGTCGTGGCGTCTTATCGCGAGTTGGAAGGTCGTCTCGGTAAGAGCATCGTCATTCCTGACGCAAACGCGCCGAAGGAAGATTACGAAAAGCTCTACACCGCCTTGGGCAAGCCCAAAACACCCGGCGACTACACACTGAAGTTGCCGCAGGGTGTGCAGGAGAACTTCCCGTACGACGACGCCTTTGCGACCGAATACAAGACTTGGTCGCACGAGGCGGGCTTATCCCCCCACCAAGCGCAGTCACTCCATGACAAGTTCGTCCTGCGAACGCAGAAGCAGATGAACGATGCGTGGACCGATCAGCAAAGAAAGATCGGCTCTGCTCATCAGGAGATCGTCGCAAAGTGGGGTCCCGTCGAGGGTGCCGGATATACCGAAGGCGTAAGCCATGCGGCAGCGGCGCTCAACGGTCTGGGATTGAGGGATACGTTCAAAGGGGCGGGACTGCTTACGCAGGATGGCAAGATAACGGACGCAAAACTCGCGTTCGCCTTGGCAACCGTAGGAGCAGGGCTATTCCGAGAGGACGCTTCGCGTGGGGCTCCCGGCCATCTGACCGCGAACAATCCGTGGAAAGACGGGCAGGAAAACCTCACTGAGCAGGGTCGTATCCTCAAACAAAACCCGGATCTAGCGAAGTCGCTTATTCTGGCCGCTGGCAAAGACCCAAACAAAGTTCTCTACAAGGGGCGGTGACGGTCTTTTAATCGGACGGCGTGAGCGGCTTAAACCCTCAACGGAGGCTGCTCATGGCCGTTACCAGACTGACCGATGCCATCGTGCCATCGGTATTCGTCCCCTACATGCTCAAAGAGACTGCGATTAAGTCAGCCATCTTTCAGGCTGGCATTTTTCGTCAGGACGCTATGCTTGCGAACTTCCTGCAAGGCGGTGGTCAGACGGTCAACGTGCCGTTCTGGAAAGACCTTGGGGATGCTTCGACCGCGAATATCTCGTCGGACGACCCGGCAGTAAATGCGGTCCCCGACAAGATCACTACGGGGCAGGACATTGCCATCCGGCAAAACCGGAACAAGGCATGGTCCGACGCCGATCTCGTCTCCGAACTCGCTGGCGATGACCCGATGACCCGTATCGGCTCCCGCGTCACCGCATGGTGGATGCGTGAGTTTCAGCGGGTGCTGGTCTCGACCATCCGTGGCGTGGTCGCCAATAACGTCGCCTCCAACGGCGGCGATATGGTGGTCAACATCTCGACCGACGTGGCGGGGGCTCCTGCTGCGGCGCAATGTATCTCGGCAGCGGCGATCCTCGACGCGGCCCAGACGATGGGTGATGCGTCGGACAATCTCGACACCATCATCATGCACTCGATCATCTACACGAGCCTTGCCAAGCAAAACCTGATCGACTTCATCCCGGATGCCCGGGGCGAGGTGCGATTCCCGAGCTACCTTGGCTACCGGATCGTGAAAGACGACGGGACCCCCGTGGTTTCGGGCACAAACCGCCCGAGCTATCACACCTACCTCTTGGGGAAAGACGCATTAGGCTTTGCCGAAGTGCCCCCGGACGTCCCGGTCGAGACCTTCCGCCACCCCGAACAGGGCAACGGCGGCGGCGTCGAGGAGCTGTGGACGCGGCGTCAATTCGTGATGCACCCCTATGGCATCAAGTGGACGTCGACCGCGATGGCAGGCAAGTCTCCCACAGACGTCGAACTGCGGGATGCAACCAACTGGACTCGCGTGTATCCTGAGCGCAAGCAGGTCAATATCGCCGTACTCATAACGAACGGCTGATCTGCTGCAACGGGAGTCTACCTTGCCAAAATCGAAGAAGGGGAAGTCGAGAAAGTCGAAAAAGACCAGCGGCAAGAAGTCCAAAAAGAAAGCGGGCGGCGGCAGTCGAAAACGCCGCCCGCGTAAAGCTAAAAAAAAGGAAGAGCCTGAGCAGGCTGCGGGAGCAACAGCTATTCCCGAACCCGCGCCTGAGCAGGCTGGGCCTCCAAATTCGGTGAACGATCCACCACCGCAGGAGAAGAAGAACGATGGCGAAACCTGAGAAAGAAAAGGATCTCCTGACCTTGTACGAGGCCAATCAGATCTACTTCCAACAGAACAAGGAACGCGCTGAGCAAATCAGCAAAGTGCAGGTCGAAGCTCACAGGGCCATCGACACCGCCTTCAAGCGAGCTGGCGGACAGGCGGGTGGCCATGAACCGGCGCGTGAACAGAAAGATCTCCGTTAAGGGGAGCGACCATGGCTCTGACGGGCGGGCAACAGGCGGCATTGTATTTTGCACGAAAGCGGCATCGGGCGCTTTCGCATGTGTACGTTGCCCCAGCTGAAGCAGGCCCGTCAGAGTCGCAACCGGAGCCACAAGTGAGCCCGGTCGTGACGCCAGATCCTCCAAAAGAATAGGGCTGCCATGGCATCTGGGCTAAGTGTCACGAGCATCTACAACATGGTGCTCGACCGGCTGGCCGAGGAATCGGTTCTCGGTCCGACCGACCGCAAGGCGGTTACGCGCTGGCTCAATCGAAACTATCCGATCCAGCGTGATGCGCTGCTGCAACAGCACACATGGAATTTCGCACTCAAGCGCGTGAAGCTCACGGCGGAGAGTGAAAGACCGGCGTTCGAGTGGAGCTACCAGTACACGCTTCCGGCGGACTGCATTCGCGCCTTGCCGTTGACTTCGGACGGCACACGCAACGGAACGCCGATAGGCTTTGTAGTCGAGGGTCTGCGGATCCTGACAAATAAGCCGTCACCAATCCTTCTGCGCTACATCAGGCGCGAAGAGAATCCTGCGCTGTACTCGCCAGCGTTTGCCAACGTGCTTGCACAGATCCTTGCGGCCAATGCCGCGCATTGGGTTACGGGCAAGGCGACGTTTGCAAAAGAGCTGACGCAATCTGTGGGGGGCATGACAATCAACGCGCAAACTCTCGATAGCCTCGAGGGTCTGCCAGAAGAACCGTATGACGATGATGTGATCCGGGTGAGGTAGTCATGCCCGGACCGATTTATCCGCTGCAACCGACGTTTGCTCGCGGCGAGCTGTCTCCCCGTCTTTTCTCCCGTATCGACATTGACCATTGGAAGATGGGCCTTGCCGAATGCGTCAACTGGTTTGTGCTCAAGCAGGGCGGGCTGCGACGAAGACCGGGGACCGAATGGATCTCCGAGACCAAAAACTCGCAAAAGGTCCGGCTCGAAGAGTTCATCTTTTCGACCGTGCAGGCTTACGTCCTCGAGTTTGGCGACCACTACATTCGCTTCTACGCCAACGGCGGCGTCGTCAATAACGGCACGACCAACGCTATCACCTTCAACCTGACGTCCGATCAGGTCACATGGCCGAGCTGTCCGACTGCGGTCATCAACAATTCGCCAGTGGTCTTTTCAACGCAAGGCGTGTTGCCGACGCCGATGGTGCAGGGGCGCACCTATTATGTCCGCGACAAGACCGGCAACAGTTTCAAGATCTCGGAAACGGTAGGCGGAGCCCCGCTCGATCTCGGCGGTACACCGGGCGGGGTAACCGGCGCGATCTCTCCGGTCGAAGTGCAGACGCCATATGATTCAAACGAGATCTGGCGAATCCAGCTCGCGCAATCCGCCGACATTCTCTACATCGCCTCGCCAATGTGGGCACCGCGAACGCTGTCGAGATTGTCGGCGTCCGTCTTCAAGCTCGATTACTACGAATACATCGACGGGCCGTACATGCCCGAGAACCAGACGCCGACGACATTGCAGCCGAGCGGCGTGTCGGGGAACGTGCAGATTACGGCGTCGAGCGCGGTCGGCATCAATAACGGTCTCGGCTTTGTCGACAGCGACGTAGGCCGTTGGCTGACGCTGATGTACTCGAGCAAGTGGTACGCCTTGCAGATTACGTCGGTCGGTCGCCTGACGGGTGTCGTCACGATCTCGGCGGCCAATCCTGCGGTGGTGACGTGGACCAGCAGCAATCGTCACAACGATGAGGTGATCTCTTTCACGACGAGCGGGACGTTGCCAGCGCCGCTCGTGGCGAACCAGAAGTATTACATTAAGAACGCCACAGCCAACACCTTCGAGCTGTCGAACACGGCGTCGGTGCGAACGGTCAAGAATGAAGGCGATGTTCAAATCAAGGTTGGATACAACATCGGCACCGTCGACGAAGTCCTCAACCAGATCGAATGGACGTCGCACGGGCTGGTGGTGGGTGACCGGGTCAAGTTCACTGAGATCCCCACGAGTATATCGGGCCTCGACCTCAACCATGACTACTATGTGTATCAAGTCGACGTTAAGCCGGAGACGGGCACAAACGATCTTTTCCGTGTTGCCTACTCCGCAAGCCTGACCGATCCGATTTCTCTCTACGGGCGCGATGGTCCCGGTCACGCGGTTGCCAACGAAGTAATCACGTTTGGCACGTCGATCTCGACGGCAGGCTCAACACAGTCAGGCGTTCACACGGCATTCGTCACGAACAACATCGTTTGCTTTGCCGAAGTTGAAGGTCTGGTCGATGAGAAAGGCGACCTCGTTCCCAATCTCCCCGGTACAGGCGCGACCGGCGGCTGGAAGCTGGGCGCGTGGTCCGCGATCACCGGCTGGCCATGCTCCGTGTGCTTCTATCAGCAACGGCTGGTCTGGGGCCGTACCGACACGCAGCCGCAAACGGTGTGGTTCTCCAAGGCTGGCGTGATTACAAACTACGCCACGACCGAACCAGCGCAGGCAGACGACGGCATTACCCTGACCATTCTCGCGGGCGAGGTGAACGCGATCCAGTGGCTTGCGGAAGCGGCGGATCTTCTGATCGGCACGACCGGGGCCATGCGGACTATCGGTCCGGCGGATACGTCCAAACCGTTCTCCGCGACCAACGTCACGCAACGGCGACAGACGACCTTCGGGTCGAGAAATCTTCAGCCCGTGCAGATTGGAGAAGTGGCGATCTACGCGAGTTTCTACGGTCTTTCATTGCGGGAGTTTTTGTTCTCGTTCCAGCAAAACAGCTACATCTCGCCCGAGCTGACGATCCTGTCCGAGCACATGCTGCGCTCCGGGATCCAGCAATTCACCTTCGCGCAAGACCGCGAATCTATGGTCTGGATGGCTATGGGCAATGGCGAGCTGGTCGGGCTCACCTACGACCGCGAGCAGCAAATCGTGGCCATGACACGCCATCGTATCGGCGGCGAATGCAAAAACTCTGGCATTGTCGATCAGCTGCATCCCGAGGACCCGGACACGCATTACGGCGTGGTCGAAAGCGTTGCCGCGATTCCCGGCACCAACCGGCATGAGCTGTGGGCCTCGATCCGTCGCACCTTCTTGGTCGGCGGCTCCTTGGTCGAGAAGAGGTATGTCGAGCGGCTGACGCCGCCGTTCGAGGCACAGCTGAAAGAGACCGCAATCTTTGTCGACTCGAGTTTCAGTCTTTACAGCGCGACAAAGACCGGGACGGTCAGTGGCGTGTATTGGCTGGCCGGTCAGCAGATCTCCGTGCTGGCGGACGGCGCGGTCGTTCCGCCGGTTACCGTCAATGCCAACGGCAGCTTCACGCTGGCGAATAACAAGGTGGCAAACCGGATTACCTTCGGCCTGCCGTACACCTCACGCGGCATGACGCTGCCGCTGGCGCAAGGCGGCGGCGACGGCACCGGGCTTGGCCGTTTGCGGAATATCCTCTCGGCACGGCTCGACTACATGGAAACGGGGTATCTCGAGATCGGCTCGCCGCGAGCGCGTGAACTGGAGGTTGCGGTCGGTCTGCGGGGGAGAAACGACCCGATGGATACCAGCCCGCCCCTAAAAGATGGTATCTACGAGCACAGGTTCGACCGCACTTGGAAAGACGCGGGGCAGATCGTCTTCTTTACCGACAAGCCGCTGCCTGCGACGATTCGTTCGATCTCGGCGGTCTTTATCACGGAGCCGTAGCTATGTGCGTGATGGCTCTTGGGCTGATCGGCGGCGTCCTCGGCGCGGTGGGATCTCTTGTCGGGGCCCAACAACAGGCGCAAGCAGCCAACAATCAGGCGGCGATCTACGCACGGCAGGCGGCAGCCGAACGGGCACAGGCCGAGTTCAACGCGAACCAAACCCGCAGCAAGGCCATCAAGGTTATCTCCCAGCAGCGCACCGGCTATCTCGCCAGTGGTCTTTCGCTCGAGGGTGCGCCGACTGACACACTGGCCGACAGCACCCGGCAGTCCGAGCTTGACGTCGCGGCAATCCGTTACAACGGCGAGATCAAGGCACAGAACTTCGATATGCAGGCGGCGGCCTATCGCTCGAAAGCCGCAGGCGCACAGACTGCCGGGGTCTTCGGCGCGATCTCGCCACTCATTAAAGGCTTTGGCGGGGCCACCGGGGGTGGCGGAGGTGACTTCAGCTTCGGCGGGTCGACCTCGCTGGACGAGGGTTAAAAGACCATGGCGATCAGGCTTCCGGTCTACGAGAGTCACGTCCAGCTTGATTCTGGCGCTCATACGATTGCGCGGATCCACGCCGATGACGCGACCGGAAGGGCGATCTCCCGCATAGGCGAGTCGATGATCGGGGTCGCCGCTCATTGGAAGGCCAAGCAGGATCAGCTCGAAAAATACCAGTACATGGACCGGCTTGGGGCACTCAATGCCGAGCTGGCCAAAATCAAATACGAGGTCTCACAGGAATATCAGCCGGGGATCCACCCGCCGAATTGGATGCACGAGCAGATCGTTCTCCGCAGCAAGCCGTTGATCGCGGCGACGGTCAATGCCGCCCCGGAAAGTCAGAGGGAGCGGGCAGTCTCGCATGGCAAGGCTCTGGGGGTACAAGTTGATGTTGGAGCTGCTGTTCTCAACAGTCAGACCGACAAAAAGTATTACGGCGATCAGCTCAACAAAATTGCAGGCGGGTTTGCAAATTCGCTCAAGTCGAATCCTGACGGCTTTGCCAACGCGGTCGCGCAATACGACGAGACGTTGAAGGCCACGGCATCTCTTACTGGTTACGAGAAAGAGACTGTACGGCGCGGCCATCTCAAGCAAATGCTGGACTCGGCTCTTGAGGGCTATGTCAGGACCGGGCGCGTCGATGAGGCGAGACAGCTCAACGATGATTTCACCGCCCGCATGGATGCGGAAGACAAGACCCAGCGCGGTGCTCCCGCTGTCGGTGGGGGCGGAGCTGGTCCTCGATCCGAAGGTGGTTTCAACGCGAACCGGGTCGCACAGATCGACCGCAACCCGCAGGTCAAGGACGCCATCGAAAAGGCGGCTGCCGCGACCGGCATGGATCCCAACGTCCTGAAGACGGTCGCCAGCATTGAGAGCAGCGGCAAGCCCGGAGCCACGACCGGCAGCTACAAGGGCTTGTTCCAGCTATCAAATTCGGAGTTTCAGCGCGGCGGCGGCGGCAATATCTACGACCCGTACGACAATGCCCTGTCGGCGGCGAAGGTGTTGTCGCAACACGCGGCCAAATTCGAGCAGACGAACGGACGTCCGCCAACGGCGTCAGATCTGTATCTGATCCATCAGCAGGGCGAGGCTGGCGCGGCGGAGCACACAAAAAATCCAGACCGGCCTGCATGGCGGTCGATGCTTGCGACTGGCGAAGGCCAGCAAAAGGGCGAGGCGTGGGCCAAGAAAGCAATCTGGGGCAACATTCCAGACAGCGAAAAGGCAAAATTCGGCAGCGTCGATAACGTCACGAGCCGAGACTTTATGGCGCTCTGGAAGGGCAAGGTCGAAGGTCGCGGCGCGACAGCGGTGGCAGCCGCGCCGACGAAGCCCGAGGTCTTTACCGAAGCCGAGACCGGCACCCGCAGGATACAGACGGCGCAAGCCAAGACAGGCACGGCAACTGATGCGCTCGAAGCGGGCAACATTGACCTCAACGCGAGGCCGGTCGTTCGTAATGCCGATGGTTCGATCTCGACTGTGCGCTCGATCTCGATTGAGGAAGACGGCAAGCACGTCCTTATTCCGACAGTCTCCGACGACGGCAAGGTCGTGTCGAACGAGGAAGCGATCAAAACCTACAAAGAAAGCGGCAAGCATCTCGGCAAGTTCGATACCCAGCAGGCCGCAGACACTTACGCTGAACGGTTGCACCAATCGCAAGCGGCGCAGTATGCAGAGAAGCCGAAGGTCGTCGTCGATCCGCAAACCGGCCAGATGCGGCAGGAAACGACCGAAGAGATCTCGGCGCGTGGTGGCGCGACGGCGTCCAACGCCCCGCCCCCGCGAACCCCTGCCGAGCCATCGGTGATCCCGGCTCCGTCTCCAAAATCGTTCTGGCAGTCACAGCGCGATGCCAACTCCATCCTGATCGACGGCAAGCAGCTGAAGATCTCGGCCACCGATAAGATGATGAAGACCGCGCTGGGCGAGTTGCTGAAAAACGACATTCGCAACATCGAGCGGTTTGGCACCTCGGCCCAGATGCCGCCCGACATGCAAAAGTATTTCAACGCTCCGAGCGGCGAACTCACGCACGAAATGATCGCCAACAAGCTGGGAGAGGCGGCGGCGATCCAGTGGGAAGAAGACAAGCTGACGGCTGGCAAGTTTCACGGCGTCATTGCCGACATGGACAAGATGAGCCGCAACGCGATTGTCGACCGGCTCGACGCAGCGAAGCCCGTCCCCGGATCATTCGATCTGATCCGGCAGGAGAAGAGCTACGACCGTGCCTTGAAGTACGCGCAAGGTGTGATGAAGGAGCGCAACGACGATCCGGCTGCGGCAGCCGAGGCGTTCCCGGCTGTGCAGGACGCAAAAGACCAGCTGAGAAAAGCGCAGGATGAACAGCTGCAAAATCCATCACTCGCGGGAGAGCGGAAGGTCACCGATCTGCAAACCAATCTCGCTGGTCTGCGGATGCGGGCGCAAGAGCTTCTCGGTATTCCCGCGCATGAGCAGACGCCGGTCACCAATGCCGACGCCGAGCGGATCGCCAGCGTTCTCCTCGACCGCAGCAACCCGAATGCGAACAAGGCAGCCGATGCCGTGGTCAAAGAGATCAAGGCAATCTCCGGCGGCAACCCGGACATTGAGCGGCGGGCTTTCGATACGATTCTCCACGTCAGCGGTGTCGTGAAGGAAGATCGCGAAGCGGTCGCCAATCGGCTGACCCGGGCAAACCGGCCCATGGCGGCAGGCCCGGATGCACTGGACGTTGACGAAACACAACGCCGCGAGATCAAGCCGAGAGGCCCGTTCATCGAAGAGTTTGCCAACGCCATGGCGGGCGGCGGCATGGGGCTCGCGGACATTCCGCAAGAGCACCTGCCGGAGCCGAAGGAAGGCGCTTTCGTTCCCGGCACGAAGCAGCTCGATTCCGGCCACATCAACGAGCTGCTTACCGATCCGAGCGTGTCGGGGATCTTCGACCGCATGTACGGCAAGGGCGCTTCGGACTACGTGATGAACGATGCCCGGACCCGGGGCTTCCCCATCGGGCCGCCCTCTACCTATGCCGACAACCCCGAATTTATCCCGGACGTCGGGCCCGGGCTGCCAGCAATCGACCAACAGACCGACGTCTACGACCCGGAAAAGATCAACCCATTGGATACGTCCGACACGACGGTCCCGGAGCTGTAAGTGGCCGATGATCCTGTCATCCCGTCGCCCAATGATGCCCCGTACGTTCCGGGCGGCGAAGGGTTGCCGTCGCTGCCTGCGGCTCCCGGCGACTTCAGTGAGGCCCGCGACCCGCGAGATCC
>Ga0065707_10082330_pt1 | contig 16740 bp, 12 predicted proteins | sample SwiRhicommuniRL3_FD_59094 | JGI IMG/M metagenome (GOLD analysis project Ga0065707, IMG submission 59094) | Switchgrass rhizosphere bacterial communities from Rose Lake, Michigan, USA - RL3 v2 (version 2) | ecosystem: Host-associated > Plants > Roots > Rhizosphere > Soil | place: East Lansing...
CGAATCCCTGCAGTGCTTGCATCAGCGGCAGGTTCGGCTCTGTTCCGTACAACTGCACGCCGACCGTTTTGCCTGCGAGCGCCTCGGCTTGCAACGACTCGATCACGCCGTTCGTGGTGGGCGATTCGGCGGCGATATCCGGCTTCAATCCCAATTCCCGCAGCGCTTTCGCAGGCTTCGGCCCTCGTGTCACTTTGCGAATCTTGGCCAGCCGCTCCAGGAACTCCGGCTTGAGCGTCGGCGCATGCTTGTCGATGCACGCCACGATCCTGCGCAGGCCTTCGCCGGTCAGCAGAATGAGATAATCGCACTCGCCTGCGTTGAAACGCCGCACCCACGCGAGCACCGGCTGCGGATCCGGCGCATCCAGAATCGCAACGAGCGGACACCGCAACACGGTTGCGCCGCGACGCTCCAGCATCGAGGCGAACACATCCAGTTCGCGGGTTTCGGGTACCGCGATCCTGCGGCCGTTGAGCGATTGTTCCTGCATGAGCGTGAAAGTACGCGCGGACGGCGGGATAGGCAACTAAAGGCGGTTCACGGCCTCACCGGTAATCGGCTTTGATCTCGCCCTCGTCTGCGGCGAATCCGATGCAACCGGCTGCTTATCGCTGGGTGCGGCGTTCGATTCCTGAAATCAACTCCGCCATGCTCACGCCGAGAGCCCTTGCTATTGATTCGAGAGACAGAATCGAAATGTTCTTCTGTCCGCGCTCGACGCCTCCAATGAAAGTGACATGCAGTCCGCAGCGGTCTGCCAGGTCCATCTGCGTTATCGCTCGCGCCATGCGTTGCGAACGGATTTCTTCGCCCAAAAGAGTCAGTGTGCTTTTTTTCGCCACGAGTGCATGTTGCCCGGATACATCGCGGCCATACGACGCTCCAACGCATCGGCCTCCAAAGCCGCCAGCGGGTCCGAAGAGCCGGAAAAAAAGCAGCGCCTCCAAAACGAGGCCTGCCTCAGAAACTTCCCTCAACCAGTCTACATGTCGTGCGGATCTAGCCCTCATCCTTGGCAAGTGCACGCGCATGCGCCGGGCGCGAGACGCAACGTGCGACATACTGCTCGAGTTGTGCGGTTTTCTTTGCAGCAAGCAACGGCGAGTTCATGAAGAGTGCGAATGCACCCGCGTAGAGTATGTCTGCGACAGTAAAAGTCTCGCCCGCGATGTAGGGCTGGGCGGCCAGCCTCGCGTTGATGAAATCCATCGACTCGTCACAGTCCACCCAACCGGCTGTCCCGCGAGGCACAGTGACTTGCATGAACTTCGACACGAATGCCGGCTCGACGACGCCCGAGTAGTACGACAGCATCGTGACGAAGCTGCCCCGCCCGGGATCGGCAGGCCGCGGCCCGAGCCGCGCTTCGGGAAACTTGTCCGCCAGATAAAGCGCAATCGCGGTTTGCTCGAAGACCAGCTGCGCACCGTCTTTCAGCACCGGGACCTTGCCATGCGGATGCGGATTCCTGGAGTCGAGCGCGCCGGAACCGTCGCCGCGGCGAACTGTCACGTATTCCAGCTCATAGGGCTGAGCGAATTCCTCGAGCATCCAGACGAAGCCCGACGATCGGGTACGCGGCGCATGTATCAACGTCAACATAGCATTATCCTCTTCGGAGGGGCCCTATACGTTCACACATTCTGGAATGTGCGGGGGCTTGGGAACCACCGGACTCATCTGGGCTGCTGCACTCACCGAACTCTCCTCGATAAGCGGATGGCGGGAATACTTCGTCGGCTAAATCAGGCGGCGGTCCGCTGGAACAGAATCGCCGATGGCGGGCAGCTCTACGACTTCCTTGGCGAGTTCTTCGATGCTGACAGCCATTCGGGGCGACTTCACAAAAGCAGATGGCGCGCCCGAGAGGATTCGAACCTCTGACCCCTACCTTTGGAGCCGTGGTCCACCATATCGCCTGGCTACGCTCCAACCCGATGGGCTTGGTTTATCAATAGCTTAGTGGATTGTAGAGTACGCCTCGGTTCGCCGCAAATCGCCCCAAAATGACCTGCGGTGGTCACTCCCTGGTCACTCCGATCCAGCAGTTTTTGCCATGCCTATCATCAAGCTCCGCCAGGATACTGTGCGCACGCTGCCGTTCGTTGGTCACTCCAAGCAGCAGTGTATCTATTGGGATGCGGCGCTAGAGAACTTTGGGCTCCGCGTTCATGACAGCGGCCATCGGGTGTATGTCTGCAGTTATCGCATTAATCGACGCAAGAGACTGGCCAAGCTCGGCCGAGCGGATGTTCTGACACTGGAACAGGCGAGGAAGAAGGCTATCGGGTACTTGGGCAAGGTCGCGTCCAATCAGGATCCGCAACAGGAGTCTGATGAATCCCGCCAGCTGAGGCTCGTCGATGAGCTGTGCGACCTGTATGTCGAGGGCCATGCCAAGGTCAAGAAGATCACCTGGAAGAATGACGAGTCGATGTTGAGGCGGCTGATCAAGCCGAAGCTGAAAAGCCGATATGCTGCATCCATCACTTCCGCGGACTTGGAACCGATCCACGCAGCTTTTGGAGCAAGGCATCCTTACGGCGCGAACAATCTGCTCAAGGTCTATCGCAAGATGGTCAACTGGGCCAAGGTCGCTGGCCACCTTCCCAGAGACTATGAAAGCCCGACGAACGGCATCGTTCGATTTCCGGAGCGCAAGCGCCGCCGATTCGTAACCACGGTGGAGATGCCACGGCTTCTCGCATCCCTCGAACAGGAGCAGAACGATCATGCTCGCCATGCGATCTGGCTGCTGCTGCTCACAGGACTTCGCAGCATCGAACTGCTGAAGGCGAAGTGGGCTGATATCGACTGGGATATGTGGACGCTGTTCATTGGCCTCACCAAGAACGGGGAGCCGCTCCTCGCGCCCCTGACGGAGGCTGCCCTCGCCAGGCTGCGAGTCGTGCCGCGGATCAGCGGCAATCCGTACATCATTTGCGGTCGCAAGGATAAGGGACATCTGACTTCGTTGACGTATCAGCTGGGGAGCGTGTTGAAGCGCGCCGGGTTGGAGAATATCCGCATCCACGATCTGCGGCGTACCGTCGGATCGTGGCTGGCACAGAGCGGTGCCTCCCTTCACCTAATAGGCGAGGTGCTCAATCATCGAGATCAGTCGACGACGGCTGGCTATGCCTACTTTCAGACGCAGCAGCGGCGCGATGCGTTGGCAATGCACGGAGAGAAGGTGTTGAGCTTTGCAGCGGCGGGATCGGTTGCGCCAGCGGCACCGAGGCCAGTGCAGGTTGAGAACCTGCTGCCGGCGAAGCCGGAGGCTGTTGAGCTACCAGAGACCACGGACCTGCGGCGACGTCATTACTTCAAGCGCGAGGCACTCTATGAGCTGGTATGGACGGCGCCAGTCAGCGAAGTGGCTGGACAGCTCGGCGTATCGGACGTGGCGCTGGCGAAGCTCTGCAGGAAGGCGGGGATTCCCATTCCTTATCGCGGATATTGGGCAAAGAGTGATGCTGGGCAATTCGTGAAGCGCCCTCCGCTTCCTCGGGCACCGGAGAGCTTGCCGGGGTTGTTGAGGATTCTTGGGCGCGGCGCGGCAGCGACGCGAGAGTAGGACTATCTCCTCGCATGCTATGGCATCCAATGAAAATTAGATTGATCTTGCTGAAGCTGTCGCGCAGGACTGCTGAGAAGACCCTGATTCTCGGCGACTTGATATGCACTGCGTCGTTTCATCGCGCATCGTTTCTGGCGATGAGTTAGGAGCATGACGACCTTCAGATGCGTCAGATGCGATAGTCTGCGAGCGTGCGCGTCGGATCTCCGTAGTGTTGATACGCCGCCCAGCTGCTCGAGAATTTGTTCCGATCGGTGTAGAGAGCTTTGCGAGCATCTTGGACAGCAGAACCGAGCGAAGTGGCCTGCTGCGTGGTCCGCGTGGTCGAATTCCAGCCAGCGAAGAACTTGCTATAGAGGATTTCCGCGAAGAGCTTGGCACTGACATCTGGTACTTCCCACGCCGTGCCGATGTAGTCCGCGACTCCGCGCCGGAAGAACTCGTCCGCCAGACTTGCCACGACACCCGCATCGTTCTGCTTGGAAGGTTGGCCTGCAGACGCCTTGATTGCAATGGCCGTGCCGGGTGACCGCACACTCGTGAGGTTTGACAGTCCAGCCGTGACGCATGCGTTCGCCACGATGAGCTTGGGGACGCGCTCCAACCCCTCAAGTTTCGCGGCGGTGAGGGTATCGTGCTTGAAGTACCAGCCACTTCGATCGGGATACTGGGGGTTGAAATCCGCATGCCCTGCGAAGTGCACGATATCGTAGTCGCCACTCTGCAGGAGTTCTAGAACGTCGTAGACATCTGCCGGTTCGATGCCCAGTTCTTCGCCGATATCCAGATCCGGATCGGGTGGTCCGAGGCGCAGCTCCACGGCGATGTCATGCTTTTCGAGGATGGCTTTCACCGCTTTGGCCTCCTCGCGCGCCTTCGGCAGCGTACCGTCCGGGTCACCGATTACCAGCGCACGCAACGTCGAGCGATTGACTGTGTCCGTCGGACGCGGACTGTAGGCAGTTCGTAGCTGCCTCGCCATCGGCCTGAGGATGCCCAGTGGCTCGCCGTCGTTGTAGATCAGTTCCCACGGCAGGCGTGCCATGGTCCGGTCAAGTTCCAGGACCAGCGCATCGGTCAACTGCAACTTCTCTCGCAAATCCGGATGCACCAATGTTCGAAATGCCCGCCGCCCGCGGACTTTGTAGACCTCCTCCGTCGGCGCGCGCAGCAATTCGGCGATCCGATCGATCCACCCGGCATTCACTTCGAGCGTCTTCGCTGTCACGGTGGTGAGATTGGTGATAGCAGCTGCTTGGATACGCGCACCGTCGTGCGAGAAGCTGATCCGGTCGGCAATCTGGTTATCCGGCTGGTCATCGGGCTCGACCATTCGGAAGGCGAGCCCGAGCTGATTACGATTCGCCTGCTTGCCGAGTCTAGCAAGAGCATCGCGCACGCCGGACTGGACGCTAGCCGGCAGCTGACGGACGAGCGTATCCACGGAGTCGGCGAGCGGAGGTTGATTCGAGTGACACGCCTGGGCGAGAGAGGCCATTATCAGAGAGAAGCCGAATGGAATCGAAATCCTGCCCCCGGTTCCATCGCGTGCGATCACATCCTTCGCGACGTCGATCGCGAGATCTGGGTCCGCGTTCTTCCGGATACCGTTGACGACGTCGCGCGCCAATTTTAGGATCTCGTAGGCGCGGTCGAGTTTATTCTCAATGATTCGCAACGTGATCGACTCGATAGTCGGTTCAGCTGCAAGCGTGCGCGCTACACCGTTGATCAACCCGGACACAGCCTCGATGACCTTCAAGTTACCGTAGCCCGCGCCGATCAACACCGTGGAGATCACTGGCTTAGGCAACAGGCGTCCCACGCATTGAGTCAGGTTCACAGCAAGTGTCCGCAGCTGCGGCTCCTTGAATGTGCCTAGCCTGCCCATGCCTGCCAACACCACGTGGCCTTTACCCTGCCATGGGAAGAAGATGATGTCACCGAGCGCACCACGAATGGCCCCTCGCCGCGTCAGATCGGTGAGCAATCCGGTGGAATCCGCAGTCGTTCCAGTCTGTCCACCGAAGGCCGACGTTGCGCCGGAGAGAGCACGGTCGAGCGCTTCTTCGGCGTTCTGGGGCAGAACGCCCATATAGTGGCCGACGACGAAGACATCGCCGGTTGCGTTGACGATGTTCGCCCATTCCACTTCGATCTTGAGGCGCGCCTCGGGGGTAGCTGCTTTTGCGGAGGGTTGTGGTTCGACGGGCTCCTGCGCCTCCACCTTACCGCGTTTGGATTTTGATGTGCGCGGCGCTCCAGACGATTTCTTCATGGCAGCTTGACGCCTTTGAGCTGACGAATCCATGGGAGATAGCGTTCGACGCGCACATAGATTCCACCGTCCCCACAAGTGTGCGTCGACGCGTTCGTCTGCCTCGATGTCGCGCCTGCAAGCAGCCACCCGTTCGGTCCTTGAACATAGAACGGTCCACCGCTATCACCGGTGCAGCTATCCTTCGCAAGGAGCGGTTTGCCGGCAACGAACTCGAGCCCCGCGAAACACCGGTAGCGATCCGCGTCGCTGATACCATCGAGCATGCCCGAACACGACGGCGAAGCGATCGCGATGTCGACTTGGCGCTTGATGCCATAGCCGGACTCTCCCCGCGGATCGTTGTTGCCGAAGCCTACGACGCGACCGTCTGTCGCGTTGTCTACGGTCGCCTTTTCTGCGATTGCTCTCGGTGCAATGTTCCTGATCGTTTCGGAGAGCAGCAACACCATCAAGTCATTGCGATGGCCGACTGTTGTGTAGTCCGGATGCACGCACCAGTCTTCGATGCTGACTGTTTTGCCGCCCCTCGTGACGTCATTCCCGAAGAACACCTGAGTGACCGATCTCCCACAATGAGCTGCGGTGATGACGACATTCGGCGCTATCAGCGTGCCCGTGCAGGTCCACAAATCGCAGGTACCGACCGCAACGCAGTCTAGGAAATCATTCTTCACGACCGGAATGCCGCCGATGACACGCGTTCGGCCCTGTGTGCGGCGGGCGAGTTCACGCGCGTTCTTCAAGTAACGCGGATCCTTCAGGAGTTGCTCGACCTTCGGAGACCGATCGACAGCGGCAATAGGTATGCCGCGAAGACGTGACGCGGACGTCGATTGGGCGTAGCACTCGTTCAGGAGGCGAACAAACTCCCGGTCATCGCCTTGGGCACGCTCCTCAGCGCGCTCGATGCACTCAAGAATCCCGCGATCCTCTTGCTCCTTGCTCATGGCCGCAGAAACGGCCGATTCTCGGCGGACGCATCGCAATCGAGCATCGGATTCTGTCGCGCCCCGGCACCGAATGCTGCCTGGATCAACTTCTGGATCCCGAGATTCGTGAGACCGTTGGCGCGTGCCGTGAGGAGCGGCACCACCCGCGTCGTGTAGTCACCGTGGTTGCCCGTCTCGAATGCCACCTGATCGTCGCGGCAGGCCGCGAATGTGATGTCACGACGTTCTGACGGGGCGAGCACGCGACCGCGCGTACGAGTGCGTCTATGAACTCGAATCATTTCTGGCGTGGGGTCGATAGCTCGCGGCCGACTATCATTGAGTGCACGCGTGCGCGGATCGAAGCGGATCATGCGGGCGATCGAACCCGAGTGGCAGCAGTCGATAAATCCGACGGCAAGCGCTCCCGGAGGCACCCGATTCACGATCAGGCGGATGTCGTCATCGCGAACGAAGCCTGCAGTCATCATGTCGAATGGACACAGCGCCTCATCCTGACCGTCCGCCTCATCACCGCTATCGTCATCGAACTGAGTGCCGTGACCGGAATATTGAAACAGGAACACATCGCCCGCCTGAAGCCGCGACACGTGGTCGGACAGCGCATCCGTGATTCCGGAGCGCGTGGCTGCGTCGTCGCGAAGTGTTCCAACCTTGTATCCCATCGAACGGAACAACTTCTCCCAATCCCGTGAGTCATTCACGCAACCCGAGAGTGTGTGCGGCTCCGGATACGCGTCGATGCCGATGCAAAGCGCAATACGCTTGCCGCCTGACGAGCCATTGACGATTGGAGTTGCGACCGAAGATCCGTCGATACCGGGAGTGGCCGCACTGCCTCGCGCATTGGTTGCACCGAAGCCGGTTCTAGCGGTACTTGCTGTTACCGTCGAACGCTCCGACACCGAACCAGCCGTACCAGCTGCGATGAGTTCCTTTTGCAGCGCTTCGAGAGGATCAAACGTGCGACTGCGTGTTCCCTCCGGGAAGTTGCTGATTGCCGTGCTGTCGCCAACGCCGAGAATGCGGCGACACACCGAGTTCATGGTCGGCGGATCGTTATCGAAGTCGCCGTGGTGAATCGCCCGCGTCGTTTCGTGGTTGCTGGCTTCTGGCTTCGTCACGGAATACACGATTGCGTTAGGATCCTGTCCGAAGAGCCGCGTCAATTCCGCATCGCGCGTGATGTTTTCTTCAAGCCCGAGAATCGGCGTCTCGTCCGGATCTTCGAATGAATGATGAACGAGATACAGCAGCGACTTCGGGTACGGCCCGGCAGTGTCGGCGCGCTCGAACTCTCGGTGCATCGTCAGCATGGTCATCGACGCGATTCCCTTGCCTGCTAACGGCATAAGATGCGCCTTGAACGTCGGGATATTCACGGCTGGCGCCAGGAGCGACAACGACGCCAACGGCACACCCGCTTTCACCAGCTCGGGTAGAAAGAAGGAATGGAAGATCGATCCGGCACTATGGCCGATCGCGTGGACCTCCATGTCCGCAAGATTCGCCTTCACGAACTGGCTGGCTAGGTCGGCGACCACGCGTGCGCCGCCGTCAGCAGCTGATGCCGCCTGTGCGGACAGCTTCATGTTGCCCCATACGCGCAGCCCGCCCGGACGAGCAACGCTCTCGAGTACTTTGGCGGTCGCGTCCTTTGCGAAGTCCATCAGGCCGCGCATTCCGGTAAGTTGCTTGCGCAACAGATCCGCCAGCACTTCCAGGATGCCAGTCTCCCAGATGAAAAAGATCGGATAGACGTGGTTCGCTTTCCAGAACTCGATCTGCGAGAGTGCTCCGTCGATGCCGTTCGATTCGCTCACCAGGCCGCCGTGAGCGTAAAACAACAGGCGCAACTTGCTGCCGGCACCTTTCGCCTCCGCGAGTGCAGCTGGCAACGCGGTCGCGAATATGGCCTCGACATCCTGCTGCGTAGTGACGAAGTCGCCATCGGTCGAAAACCGCCCCTGCCGGAGGTTTACGATGTGGCTGCGAAGTTTTTCCCTATCGGCGACCGAGATGGCGCGACTTGCAATTTGCATGATTGACCTCCTGAAGGCGGGTCCGGCTTACTCCGCCACGCGCGCGAACGCGCCGTGGACCGAAAGGAACTGGTGATTGACGATTGGATCGCCAGCGGCGACCGAACGAGCACGTGCGGCCGCGTCTCCCGCCGGGAGCTGCTCGGTAGTCATGAATTCTTGTGATTCGTTGAACACCATCTGCACGGCCTGAAATGCAAACGGAATCGCAATCGCGCCCTCGAACACGACACTTGACTGGACCGATCCCTCGTTGCCGACCTTGAGGTTGCCACCCACCGCCTCTTGGATGACCGGCACGTCCAGCTGCACGCTCTGCCCGCCATTTCCCTGCGCCGACACCACGATCTTTTGTGTCTTGAGCACGGACGTGATCGCATACAACTCATCCTCGATCACCTTATCCACGGTGCCGGAGGGGATGTGAGGATTGATCTTGCCGGCGCGAATGAACTTCTCAAGGGCGAGGACGTCAACACTGTCCTCGGTGACGGCGCTGTATTTGAATGTGACCGTCTTCGCTCGCGTGAATCCTGCCTGCAGGCCGAGATTGCCACCGCCCAGCGCGCCGATGAACGCGCCCAGAATATTCAACCCGATCGAGGCGTTGACCTTGCTGGTCTCAGTTCCCTCAATGTTCACGCCTGGTCGGTCGTCCCGACGTACGACGGGGAACGGTACCTCGCCACCAACTATGAAGTCGGCAAGACTTCCGAGGCGCGTGAGATCCTTCCCATTTCGGTGCAGTATATCCAGCGGCTGCGCGCCGAGGCGCGGGATACGAAACACGCTATAGCCGAAACTTTTGAGAAACGTAATGGATTGATCAGGTCTGGACATAGCACTTCCCTCAGTTCGCAACTCGGTTATGGCAGAGTATTGAGCGTGCATTAAGATGAGTAGCCGCCTCTATGCGTATTCCTTCCGCTCGCTAGAGGGCACTGACTAGGGGTTCTGTTGCCGCTGTATCAGATATCTCACCGAGGCAGCGTCCCCCGACCCAGATGCCGAAGCTGCGACGAGAGGGCATTCGAAAGTGCGCTGCATCGAAGCAGCGCACCAGCGGGGTGCTGACGTCAATCTCGCCCCGGTGATCCGGTGACAAGGCGCTTTTGACTATCGCCTGAAACCCGACGCCGACTACTAGCGCGGTCCGACCTTCTGCTGTCTTGACTTTGAAGCAGGCAACTATCCTCTTCGCTTGGCCCGTTTTATCCTCTCACTGTCATCTACGTGCACAGTTACCGGCCAAGACTGGTGAGATACCTCATTCGCGACCGACAGATAGGGCAGAGCGCCACCTGTCGGCCTGTGCTATGAGCGAAGAACCAAGAAAATTCTGATTTCGCAGCTGTATGCAAATCAACCCAAAGGCGAAAATCCGACTGGGCAAGTAGCCGTTCCGCGGAACCAGGCAGATAGGACCTCGGACGTGGTATCTCGTAGAAGTTTCAGTGCCGAGAACCTGGTAGGGCGCGTTGCTCACCTACATACTCTAGCTATTCTTCTGTTACTTGCCGCAGCTCTTGGCCTTCGCATAGCGATACGTGGCGCCTTGTTTCTGGCACACCCCCGATCCACACCGCTCTGCGACCCCCGCATGCTTCGCAGGAGTGCGCGCGCTCTGCTCTGTTGCGTGGCAGGGTTAGGCTATACACTGGCCTTTAAATACTCGACCTACAATCGACGCTCCGAGCGATCTGTGAAAAAGACGGTCCGTGATGAGATTCGGACTGATCGGAGCCAACGCTTAGTTTTACGTCCGCTATGACAAGGATTGCTATGAACGAGAACTGTGTATTCATCGGCTCCTCGACTGAAGCGCTGCCTGCCGCCAAAGCAATCGCGAGCGTTGCCTCCGCCCTTGGCGCAAACGTAGTCGGTTGGTGGGATCGTGATGCGTTTCCCGTGGGATACAGCACGATGCAGTGTTTGGAGCGGATCGGCAAGAAATGCAATGCCGCGATCATGGTACTTTCCCCCGACGACCGAACATACAAGCGTGGGGCGGAAACTAGGTCAGCGCGGGACAATATGCTGTTCGAATGTGGGTACGTCGCCGCGCTATATGGACTTAGCCGTGCACCTATCGTGCGACTCGGAAATGTGGAGATACCTTCGGACCTGTTGGGGATCACTCTTTTTCAGAGAAGCACTTACCCCCAGAGCGACGACTGTGACTCATCCATATTCCAGAATGACATCAAGGCTGATCTGCGGATCTGGCTGACATCCGAGATCGACAGCTCTACGAAACTGCCGGGCGTAGATGCAGCGCTAAAAAACGCACTCGCTCGTTTGAAATCGCATCGTGGGTCCGCAGAGGATTTCGACTCATTGGCCAGCAGGGTACTTCACCAGATAGCTGAACTGCTTGGAGATCACGGGATTACCGAGGATCTGATCAACACCATCAATACACAAAGTATGCGCAACGCTGTATCGCTCCTCGCTGTCGATGTACTTGGACCGACAGGTTGGCTTCAGCCGGCGACATATCGGTATCTAGCAGCACAGATTCGGCCGTACATCCGAAAAAACCTGCGCGGCAATGGCTGGCACATCGTCGTTTCAGAGAAGCTGAAGCATGCAATCGATACGGCAATAGACAATGCACGCACACGCGTCGGCGAGAGCCAAACCTTGTTCGACAACTCCACGGAGTTGCGCTGGGAAGGAGGTGCTCCCAGCCTGCAGATGGCGCGCATCTTGCGATGGTCGAAGGAAGAGCTGCGCTCGCCCATAGCCGCAACTATCATCGATATTCATGAAGCGTTCCATGTTCCGCTTTTCTTTCTCCCTACGCCTGAATCCGAGCGACATGTTGACTACATTCTTTTTACGGACGACACGGGGAACAGATCTGGATTCTGGGGGCGAGCTCCAAAGTACGAGACTCAAACACTAAAGGGGACGCTACCCGAAATTGGCGAGGCTTGGGTGCACTTCCATAGTTTACTGTCGGATCCAGCACTTCTATTCGCGAAGGACGCTCAACAGTTGGAAACGAATTCTCTTCGGCAAGCGTGAGCAAATCAAAGTTTTGACTCCGCCTAACGCAGCTTCATTTATCATCAACTGCTGAAGTATCGAGTGCATGAACTCTTTCGATACGCTGACAATTTTCGAAACCACGAGACATCTAGATTGGCTCGGCGGCTACCGTCAAAGATTGTCGTTGGCCAGCGCCGAGGAGCTGAGCCGGATGCGGAAGATACTCCGAGACAGTGTTGGGGCGGACGTTGATCCATTTCCAGAGATCATCTCCAGGAACACGTATGAGCTAATGTCGAAAGCAGCTGTTCAGCGAACTTCTGCAGCCTCTAAGTTCTGTGCTGACGTTTACGCAAACGATGACCCGCGAGTGCTCCGCGACATAAAGGGGCTTCGTGAGGTTCTCGCCACAAACGATCACTTCTTACCCGAACTGATCGGTACGCCAATGGCTAAGTCCATCAACTGGGACTTCATGATGGCATTGGATTGGGTGTTCGAGGACTGCAACCGTCGTGCTGTCCCGAAGATTATTGAAAGCGACACTGGCGGTGTTGGAGGTCCGATCAGACTTGCCTTGATTTTCAGAGCAATCGCCGACGTTCTACCCGAGCATTCGCTGAGGGAACTCATAGAGGACGGTGCGCAATACATAGAAGCCATTTTTAGAAGATTCAAAGCAGCTTCGGGCACCCGCAGAGGCACATCTCTCGTGCTCATGACCGAGGACGATCTCCATGGTGTGCTATCCCGAGACTCCTCGTATTTGAAGCAGCTGCTAGAGCAGCATGGAATAGACGCGTTGAGCTCGTGGAACCGGAATAGCTTTTCGTACTCTCCCGAAGCACATCGACTAGTGTTTAACGGTACACCAGTACGCGGGATGTGGCTGCACTACTTCACGACTGCGCTGGATCCGACATTTCAGGGTTTCAACCGTGTCCGCGAAATCTATCAAGACGAGATCTTCGATCGGCACGCATTGCCACGTTTCTGGGAAGTCTTTGTTCGAAACGCATTCAAGGACTGCTATCTACACAGTCCAATCGGCGCAGAGATGTTTACGGACAAAGCCACAAGCAGCTACCTGAGCCATCTGATACGATTCTATCTCTCCGAGGAACCCATTGTTCAGGACGAAGGATACATCACTTTCTTCGACAGCGACGGTGCTCGATATGATCAGATTAGTCTCGTCTTTGACGATCGGGATCACTGGGTAATCAAGCCCAGATCCTCAGCCGGCGGCGGTTCAGGGGTCGTTATAGGCCCAAGCACACCAGCCAACGTATGGTTTGCATTGAAGCAAAAAGTTAAGGCCCATCCACAAAAGTACGTCGCACAGCCCGTGTACAGCGCGCTACCGTTCTCTGCGATGGGCGGCGTTTCGTCGAGATATCCGGAATTTCGAATTCTGGCCTATGGGGTCAAAGGGAAAGTGCATCCCGTGCTTGGCATCATGGCAAGGACTGCGGAGCACTCAGACACTCACAAGAATCTCGCAAATCATCCGGGAAATACTCTTGTTCCCATTTTAATTCCACGCACTGAGCCGATAGACCGCACACTTCCAGTCATTAGAAGTTCGGATACAAGCGACATAGAGCGATGGGCGGCATTTGCCGTGAGCAAGCTCCGAAACGGTTACTATCCAAACTCAGAGAAGGAGACACGTAGATTCTTCTGGGATCGAGACGAGTATGTGCGCTATACGATCCTGCCCACTCCTGAGATAACAAGCAGGGCGCTTAGGATTCTAGCGAGATACGCCAGACGATTTGAGCTTCGTTTCGACACTGCATTCGAGTCGGTGTTGGGCTGCTTGATGAATCCTGTGATCCTACGGAACAGCTGGATTACCGAGGAAGTAGCTCAGGTTTATCGAGTGTTGCACTGTGCCGGATACATTCGGACTATCGAGACTTTTATCGGTGGAGAACTTGTCGGTGGCTTGCTCGGTATCGAGATTGGCAAGGCTTTTCTAGCTGAGACCATGTTCAAGACCAGGGATGAAGCATCTAAGTTGTGCCTCGCCGAGATGCTAGTACGTCAGGCCGCGCGCGGATGCATGATCGTTGACGTCCAGGTCGAGCATCAACAAGATCATCCCGTCAAGAAGCTCGGAGAACAGCAGATGGAACTAGAAGATTATCTAGCGATATTGGATCGCGCGATGGATGCGGGATAGCGCCTTGAAGGATCCAAGATATGGCCGTCCATTCCCAAGTTCGCCTGACGAATGGGTAAACGCGCCTGCGAAGATTGACACCGACGACGACGGACGAACCTTGCAGATTCTGGGTTTTCAGGTCATGCAAGATTGGGAGTCGCCGCTGATGCAACGCATGGCGTTATCCGTCGCCAACAACGGCGCCTCAGTTTTGGAGATTGGCTACGGCTTAGGAATCAGCGCGAAGTACGTGCAAGCAATCGGCCCACGAATTCACGTGATCATAGAGGCCAACGGAGACGTTGCCGCCTCCGCGCGCCAGGATCTGAACTACGAAATCGACGCAGGTCGAGTGCACGTGATGGAAAAACTTTGGCAAGACGCAGTTTTAGGGGGTGCACTCAGGGGGTGCGCTCCCAACGGCTTCGATGGAATCATCTTCGACACCTATCCGTTGTCGCAGCAAGAATTGAGAAAAAACCATTTTGCATTCTTTCCGTATGCAAAGTCGCTGCTGTCCCACCGCGGACGCTTTACATACTTTTCAGACGAGGAGAATGAGCTGTCCGACACTCACCGAGCGGCGCTGCGCGAAGCGTTCCCGCGTTCAGTGATAACAACTGAGATGGTCAGGGTGCATCCAGTACCGAATTGCGAGTACTGGCGTTCTGATTCGATCCTTCACGTTGTCGTAGAGATGCAATGAGAGGTGAGGTGAGTAGTTCACCAGCCCTTAGACCCATCGACAGCCGCTTTGGCCGGCCCGAGCGCGTCTGCGCGCCGGGGAACAAAGCAACTCTCATTCAGCCACTCTCTAAGCTGGCCAATACACACGCTTCAGCGGCACAAGCTGTTTCGCATCGGAATCCAGGTGGTCATAGTTCTCGACGAGATACCGGACGAGATCATCCAGATCCCAGATGCATAACAGGAATGCTCGAACGATCCGCTTTGTATCTCGCGCCCTTACTAAATCTACCTGTACTGACATAAAAGACCGCGGTCATCCTTATGACGTCCACCTAAGAAGCCGCGAGCTGCACATGCCTCATAATGCCGACAGTGACATAGAGGCAATCGATCGATGATCGCGGCAGCCACCGCCGCCCCGCATGAGCGCGCAGGTGTCCGAGTATGCTCTGCCTATCGATAATGACATTCAGAACCGTGAGATCTTTATCTCTTCTGACCTTCAATCAACCCCTGATGCAAGGAGTGGAGCAACCTGCTTGCGTCCTGCGATTGCAGCGGTAGCGCTCGAATCAATGCCTCTCCGTGCAATTCGTCCAGACCGCGACCGAGGATATCCTCTACGCGGTCCCTTACCTTCCCGGCTGTCATCGCAGCCCAGTCGCGCCCCAGTATCCTCGCACCGGAAAGTGCGAAGTCGAAGTCTTCCTCGTCGAGCAAATCGGCGTGCTCCCCGTAAAGACGTTCCTCATTTCCCGCCTGCAAGTACGTTGTGACTAGCCTGAAGTTCCTACGCCCGAGACGCTAAATTTCCAGCAATTCTGCGGAAAGAGACGTGATTGCGGCGTTTTCTGGTGCGGTGTTTCTGTCTACACGGCGATGGTCCGGAGTAGTTCGAGGGCGTGGTGCTGAGTGGTGGTGGGCGTGGTGAGTATCTGAAAGGTGGGCGAGTCAGGCGCTGATCGCTGCGTACGGCAGGTGTTGCTTACGATCGTTGAAAGGTCTTCCAGCAAGGTACGGAAGCTATGTACCACGGCGCCGTTGTTGAGGGTGCGGGTGGCGACTTTCCGCAGCGCCGCGGCGGAGCGCTCGGCCGGCGCCACCGGATCGCGATTGGCTTTGGCGGCGATATCTTCATCGGCAAACAACACCTCCCGCCACGCCTCGCGCATATGCCAGTCGACGTAGTAGGCAAGCATGCACAGGAAGATATGCGCGCGCACCCGGTCGGCGAGACGGTGATGGATCGGGCGCACTTTCAGGTCCACGGTTTTCATGCAACGAAAGGCGCGTTCCACGTCGGTGAGTGCTTTGTAGCTTCGCACCGCCTCCGCGGCGGACATCTGCGGCTTCGCGACGCCGGTGCGAATGACATATAGCCCATCCAGCGCCGCTTCTGCGGCCACCTGATCTTGCAGGATACAAAACTCAAAGCTCGCCGCCTGGATCGTGAAAGAAAAATGCTTGGCGACTTTGTATTTGTTCAGCACGCGCCCGACACGCACACCGATGTTGTCTTGTCCCTGCAACCGACCGGCAGTCACGCTGGCACGCACCTTTTCCAGCTCTTTCTGCGTCGCCTCCAATAAAGATTGGCGCTTGTGTCCGCGTAGTTTCCCCAACTGCGGATTGCGACATGCCACCAGACGCTCGCCCGGATAATCCGCGCGGCCCGGACGGATGTTGGGTCTGGGACAACGTGTTTTACATCGGTTCCTACCATCGACGGGTCAACCATCGGTGGGTTAGCCGTCGATGGTTCATCCGGCGGTGGCAGACCCGTCGATAAATACCATACTCCAACCAATACAAACGGATTGAAGTCAGACTCTATAAGCCTACAAGCCGGCGCGCGAAATCCGCTTGGGTCAAAGACGGTAGTTGGGCCAGGTAATGAGATTCGATTTCCGGAAGTCCTCAGTATCGCGCGTCAATCAGGATGACATGCACGCGTCAATCAAGATGACAAGGGATCACGCGGCGTCTGGATCATGCTGCTGTTGATTGACGCTGGCAAGCGCTAGGTGTCG
>Ga0065707_10082333_pt1 | contig 16715 bp, 31 predicted proteins | sample SwiRhicommuniRL3_FD_59094 | JGI IMG/M metagenome (GOLD analysis project Ga0065707, IMG submission 59094) | Switchgrass rhizosphere bacterial communities from Rose Lake, Michigan, USA - RL3 v2 (version 2) | ecosystem: Host-associated > Plants > Roots > Rhizosphere > Soil | place: East Lansing...
GGGGGCAGGCGGCGCAACGCCGGTTGCACTCGCTTCGCTCGTTAATTACTATACGTTATTTTTGTTACTTGAGTAACTAAAATGGTAGTCTGAGTAACTTGGCTGAGTTACTTCCGGTAGCAACCTTGTTATTATTTTGTCTACTATCCAAGCAAGCCTTCGCCGCTGCTGTTGTCTAAGGCTCCACGGCCCGCAATCGTGCAACCATAGTACGCCTTCCGACTTCAGCCTAACATCGAAGTGACTAAACTCTATCACCGGGCCGTACGGTGTATGGCGCGACCTGAATACAGGCGTCCTCTGTTCTACTACCTTCCATTCTATCATTGCGCCTCTTCCCTTCTCAGCCTGTCAAGCATAATAAAGTAACGTGTATGGTCTGCGCTCTCCAGACACTGACAAGTATGCACGCGCCAACCTTGCGCGGCTTTCGCGTTTATAAATTGATCTAGACGGTCAATGTCCATTCGAGTATCGAAGACTTCATACTCGAATGCTGGCGGCGCAATCCATCCGACCTGTGAAGGCGCTGTCTGTCTTTTTATAAGATTCATTGCTTACCCTTGTCATCATAAGGCAATATCCACTGATTTGCGCCCATTGCAACTGGCGCGATCATCCCCAGTCCAGGCGCTTGCGTTTCTGTTGTCGCTTCGCCTTCCTTGTTATCTTCTTCGCCTTTTTTGCTTTCTTCATTTCTGCTCTTTCCTTTTGTGAGGCCAATTCCGTGCATATCAATCACCCTATCGCCATCAACAAAAGCATGATGATAGCCAGCGTTCGCAAGCAAGGCGTATATTTCATTATATGCTTCCCTGCTTATTTCCAGCTCTGCAAACGTGTGCGTTATTCGCCCTCTGTATTTCACCGCTCGCTCCGATCAAAAAGGCGCTGGCAGATCGTAACCCGCCAGCGCGAACAAACCTAACTGAGACGCCCGCGCGGGCGTCCATATGACGCCAGCATAATAACATAAAAAGCGCCTGGGCGAATATTATCCGCCCAGGCTAGCCAGAAGGTTCTTGAGCACAACCAGACACCCGAAGTAACTTGCGGGGCTTTCGGCTCCCCCGTGTCGAAAGCCCCTCTCCCTTGCCTCTTGTTACAAGGGAGCCACGCGCGCCGATACTACCGGATCTGCTATCGGCCACGCTTGAAATCTATTTTCGTATAAAAAGCAAAAGCAGAATAACAACAGCAACGCCGATTAGAAAGATCCCGCTACCCGCTGGCAAGGATTCAAACCAGGCTTTAGTTGCGTCGCCTATGCGTCCCCCGGTCGGTGTAGCTGTCCCCACGCTCGAATCACTGCCGTCATGTTTCGTAACTTTCTTGCTGCCAAGTATCGGCCCGCAACCACCTAAGATATTGCGCCCCTCTGCGCACGGCTCACCCCCACCCGCTTGCCCTAGTAGCCTGTCAGCCTCGTCACGAACGCGCTTCAATCGCTCGCGCGTCTCGCTTGAGGACTGCGCCGCCTGATTCTGAAAGAATGATAGAAACGGAACTTCCTCAATAGGCATTGGCAGTTGACGCTGCGGATAAGGATAAGCTGAGCGCGGATTGAGCAGACCCGCAAGCTGATTCAGCGAGAAATCGACAAAGGACGTGGGATCATTCGCGCGAAACGAAGTAGCCGCGCCGTACTCATTCGCCTGCAAAGGCGACGCCCACCCAATATCAAATAATCGAAAATCGTAACTTGGATTCCATTCGAGCATAATCAACCGCTGTAACGCTTATAAACGAAGTAGGCAATAATTCCGATCACGCCAATTATCAGCCATATCCCTATACCACCGCCTGATGATGCCCCGCCTTCAACAGATGCGCCGCCGAAATCACCGCTCACCGGAGTATAACCGTAAGCCTGCGATTGCAAGGGCGCGCTAGCAGTAGCATTGCCGAATAGCCGAGGAATAGCATCAATCAATAGCTCAACCAAGGCTTTTGGTGTAGGCGCAGGCGTCACCGGATTCGGCGTAGGCGTCGGCGTCGGCGTCGGCGTCGGCGTCGGCGAAATAATATCCGCCAGCGTGGGAAGTCCGACCGTTACCAAATACCCGCGCGCGGCTTCTGTGAGAGTAGTTCCGTAAGCCTTCGCCGCATCTACAGCGTATTGACCGCCCCGCCCCACTGCGCTACCTGTCAGGTAAGTGTCATACGCTTCTTTTATATCTGACACTCGATTCTTTCCAAGGTACTTGTCGGAATCGCGCAAGCCACTCAAAACGGAAATATCAAAACGCTGTGTGGGAGTGTTACTGCCGACTAACGGTGCTGGCGCTGCGACGCCCGCCGACGATATCCCAGACCCGCCCCTGCCGCCACCGAGGTCCAGACGGCTACTACTACCATTAGTCAACAGTCCCTCACGCGCTGCCATAATGACCTCTTACAGTTTCGCCGCAATTGCTTGAAGCGCTGCCAGCAGTTCAGCCTTATTGTCTACGGGTGCGGGCGCTGTCATTGGCGCGCCCACCGATGTCCCACCCACGTTAAGCGACGACACGTATTGTGCCGGCGCTGGCGCAATCGGCTGACCAGTGTACGGATCAAACTGCGCGACCGGCGCAACTGGCGCTGGCGCAATCGGCTGACCAGTGTACGGATCGAACCGCGCGACCGGCGCAACTGGCGCTGGCGCAACTTGCGGCAAGTACTGAAGCAAATCCACGCACATCCCTGCTATAAAATCGCAGATTCGCGCAATCTGCGGGGAATGCTCGCGGTTTTCGTTCGCGAGCGAAACAATCTGGCTTACATTCGGATAACGCGCACAAAGCTGTTCAACGTTCATGTTACTCCTGTTACTCCTAAAATAACCCGCCGCGCGGGAAAGTGGGAGGCGTAAAAATTCCGCCCCTATTACCAGCGCCAAAGATATTACTCAGCGCCTGACTAATTGAACCAACAATGTTTCCCGTATTGCGCGACGAATAATAACGGTCTATCGCGCCCTGTTGAATCTGGCGATCATTTTCGCGCGACTGGAAACTGAATCGCGCCTCACGTTCCGCCGCCGCCGCAAATATATTAGCCTTCGACAGATCGACATCAAGCGACCGCAACGACAATTCCCGCTCAATGTCTTGCGCACGGCTAGTAATCCCCCCTGCAATTCTCGCTCGCTCCGTCTCAGCGTCCGCCCCAATCTGAAGACCAACCACTTGCAATAAGGCTTCAAAGGCGCTGGCGCGGGATTCGGCAAACTGATCCACTTGCAGAGTCTCAACAAACTGCGTCTGCGGGACAAGGCGCGTTGATTGAGATGACGTGAGCTTGCGAATCAAAAACAAACCCACTACCGCGACGATAATCCAAGGAAGATACTTTTTGAACGCTTCCATAACTATGCAGACCTGTTAAACGGATAATCGCGCTGATACGGGTAAGGATCTGGCGATAGACCTTGAAGCCCGATTGGGAGTATCCCTTGATAGCCCCTGAAATCAGCATACAAGAACTCGGAAGGCTGAATTCCTACCGGCTGTACCCCGCTGAAATCAGTCACAGGCCACAAATAAGGCTGATAAGCCAGATAGTCAGAGCCTGCCAGCGGATTGAATCCAGCGCGCACGGTATTGCCAAAGGGCGACGTTTGCGGATTCCCCCACCGCTCCTGATTTCTCTCAGGACTATAACCGATGTTGTATTCCGCGTAATCGAGCGGCATCTAGTCTCCTACTTCCGTTACCGCGCTAAACGCTTTTCCAAATAGATCGGTAACAGATTTGATTATCTGCGTGAATACCTCGGTGTTACGCAGCAGTAACACCACAATAACCAAGGCTAGAGTTATAATAATAAAACGGCTCATTTTACGTTTGTAAAAACTCCCACGCCGCCCTTATAGGCGTCGCCCAACGCCTTAATAAATTTGCTCGATTCCTCCGCCCTACCGACAAAGAAATAGAGCGCGAGCGCGCCGAGCGTAAATGCGGTAACTATTTCAAGACCTCGCAGCATATTCCCCCTATATTACAGTTGCAAGCGATAAGGTTTGAGTAACACTATCGCCGCCGTTCGGCACAGACGCCAGAAACTCTATTAAAAAACTCCCCGTTTCGAGCGGCACAGGAGAAACCCCCTTACTAAGGCTTACCACCGTGGTCGCGCCCGGAGCTGTTCCGGTAACAGGGAAATTATGAAATACGTGCATCATTGCGGTCAAAGTAGTAGCTGAAAATCGCCGCAACGAAAACCATGCGTGCCACGCAAGCGCCGAGGCGCTCGCAGGGAATGTCACGACCATATGATTAACTAAGTTAATCCGTATCGTGAGAGTTTTATTTCCGCCTGCGCCTATGTGCGAGCCTATACCCTCGACAAATATACGCTGCCCGTTAAGGACCGCAGTATTGATTGGCACCAAAACTGAGTGCAGCGGCGCATCAACCACAACCCCGCCCTGATTTACAGTATTCGACAGTTCGTGTATGGCGTTTTCCAACCCCACAACATACTGATAACTGAACGGCGATTGTTGAAATATATTACTCACTGCGCTGCCTTCGCGTCGGCCTGTATAACCTTAATTTTACGATTCATTTTGTAAGTTACCACCGTATTTATCGAGGCGTAAATCACAAATAGAATCAGTGTCGTTTCACACAAAATAATATCCATAACACAAGAGGAAATTATTTCTTGCCCTTTTTCCTAAGACGGACCAACAAAGCAAGTAACGTAATAGCCGCCACGCCATAGCCCGCGCGCGGAAAGTAACGCAAGAGCGCCACGAGCGCCACGAGATACAGAATAATAAGCCATATTCGCTGCTTACTTTTATCCATCATGATCCCTCCGCGCGCCAGATGCCCAGACCTGGCGCGCGGACTTAGAGCGCAACGCGAGCTTATGCGCTCAAAACCAATTTCGCCAAGTGCTCTATAAGGGGAATTTTCTCAACGCGAATTGCGATCTGTTTGAGAAACACCAGTATCAGCACAATCCACAGAGTAAGAAAAACCCCGTTGATAAGATTCGGCTTCACGATTGCGAACGATTCCCCGTCTGGCGCGAACTTGCGCGCCGCCCACGCCACAATAATAAAAGTAATGGCGAGTCCGAGAAACCACATCGCAGGCTGCTTACCCACATTGCTATTACCGTTGCGCGCGGCAGGAGCGGCAGCGGGAGCGCTCATTGGCGCGCCTGCCGACGGCCGCGCCATCATTGCCGAGCGCGCGTAATCCTGATTCAATCCGCCAAGCTCGCCCGCATAATTGTTGCGCATAGAAAAATCCGTAGCCGCAGCAGGGAGCATTCCATAATTGCGTCCGCCTGGATACCCCGACCGCAGAAAGATTGAGTTGTTAACGTCGCCCGCAAGACCAGTTGTAGCCATAACTATTTACCTCTCTTCAAATCAAAGCCGCCCCGTACTGGCGCTCCTATTGCGAAAGCGGACTGACACCGACCGTCGCGGGCGAAACGAAGTTAACCAACACGCGCCGACCGAGATGATGGAAGTTATTACCAGATCCTAGCACCGTACCAGTGCTGACTATGAGCTTATGCTCGAAAGTCGTAAGAACTTCCAGGTTGATTAAATCCCGACCGTCACCGCTCCCAGGCGATTCGCGCGCATGCCAGTAGTCCTTTGCAAATGTACCGACAGGACGCGGCATTGAGTAATCCCTGCCGAACTCGAACGAATTAAACCCTGCCTCTTCCGCGTACATCGTATCGTTGATGTTCGCAACCACTTCGATTCTGTCAAGTCCGTCGCTGCGTGCGCCGTTTGCGATAAAGCGGCTGACCGTACTCATCAACTTACCTTGACGTTGAACCGTAATTGCGTTTTCGCCCACCGCTACAACTGCCTTCGTGTCTTGCACCGTACGAACTACCTGACCGATAGGCAGTAATACAAACCGAGGATCGAGCGACGAAAAATAAACCTGATGTAACTCGGCAGTAATACCTGTCGCGCTCGTAAAAGGCGCAGCAAAATCAGTACCGAGGTCAGCAAGACGCACTTCAACCGTGCATTGAACTTCAGGCGCTTGAAGGTTTATCAAACCAGTGTCGAAATCAGAACCAGGATTCGCGCTGATCGGAATAAGAAACGGAATAACCCACGGATTTGCGCCCGCTGTCAGACCCGCAGCGAAATCCAGCGCGTTCGGGGTGTAATTACCCCCGCCGTCAGGCGCAAAACCTCTAAACATCTGGCGCGCTAAGTCGTAAGCCATCCTGCCGTCAATATCGACAAGATTCATATTCGAGAGATTCAAATCAACTCGAATACGCTTCACGATTGACCAAGGTCCGTCTGTCGCAAACGCGGGAGAACCGCTTAGCGTTACACTTGCGCGAATGAATAAGACAAGGTAGTTCAAAAGCCCTACCTTATCGAGAGGAAAAGTAACAGTTTGCCCTAGCGCTGAAACTGCCTGTATCGAGCGCGAGCGCCGCTTGCGCTGGCGCGACCCCCATCTAAACGGTAACAACTCTTCTTCGGCCATGACTTACCTCACTGAGATTGAGTTTTAACTTGCTGGGCATCAAGCTGTTATTCTTATCATTGAAACACAAACCGCCATCCTGCCGCCTACACAATAAGCCTTTATCTTCCTGAAAATAGAAAAACTCATGCTTTCTCAAGCGCAACTGATCTTCTACGGCTATTCCCGTTATATCCTCCACGCGCTGTCGATCTTGCGGTAGGAGTAATCGAAAAATATAGTAGTGCTCGCTCTCACTCAAAATATTCATCGGAATCCTGCTAGGGCGCTGTGTCGCTACCATTGTTGATAGCCCAGGCTCCCGACCTCGATTTATCAGCGCCGTTAACCCTTCCGGTATTTTCACCCCGCCGAACTTAATCGAAGTAGCTTCATCAATATAAAAACGCCGATTTTTATTTTCATAAATGTAATAGAACAGCTCTTCCTGGTTCTTCCAATCCTCTGCGACATAGGGATGTGGAGTATAAACAATGCGCCTCTCTTCCCTGTCTGCGGCATCGTACAACTTCGCAAGAGACGTAACGTGCTTATGATCCCACTTTAAAATTCCGTCCGAGCCTTTTGGATTCCAAGTAACACTAAAAGGCTTTCTATCATCCTCAATCAAAAATCGCGCAAGTGTGGTTTTTCCACACCCTGTTTTCCCAATCAACACGGCGCGATCATTGCGACCCAACTTGATTGCGCGCCATATGTCGTCCATTACTCCTCTTCCACAAATTCGACCGCGCGGATAACGTGATTACCGACCTGTAGCACAGGTCGCGCCTTTACAAACTCTGAGAGAATCGCGCCGAACTCAGCTTGAGCGGTCGCCATCATTTCAAGTATTTCCGCGTCAGTTGTCGTATCCAAGGCTTGAGTGATAAGGCCGATAATTAGGAGTCGCTGCGCTTTGCTTAGACGTTCCACTCCCATTAGCGCTTCCTTCGCGCGGTTGATTATCCGATCCTTCAACACGCTGTGCTGATTCTTCGATCCTTGTCCAAATGAGGATTCCGAGGACGAAGACGAGTTGAACCCAAGGATGCCACTTGTCAGCAATCGCAATGACTTTTTCATAAGCTCGCTCTGGTAACGTTGAAAGCGCATCATCAAGCGCCTTCCCCAATTTATCCGCTTCCTCTTTCTCTAAAGACCAATGGTCATGCTCTGTGAGCATTGCGACAGAAGCGAAAAGAAGAGACGCAGACTTGCCCAAAATTACGGCCATTGCGCCTTTCATTGAACTTTTGCCCTTGCCGCGCCCGCGCTTTCCCGGCCGATTCTTCAGCGGCTTATCTTCTTCCGCTATTTCCCGTACCACATCTTCTGTAGAAGACTCCGCCCCCTGACCGGCGTCTGAGCGATCTCCACCCGCGTCTCCATGTCCGGCGTCACGCTCAGCACGTCGCTTTCTTCCTCTTCCTCTTCCTCTTCCACCGCTTCCGCCGTCGCCACCGCTACCACTGCTGCCGCTTCCGCTGTCTGCTGTGCGCTCTGCGTCTGGCGCGACAGTCCGGACACGCTCTCGCTCAAGTTCCGAACTGAGTCCCGCGTCTCCGCCAACTCCGAACGCATTTGCGCTTGCTCCACGTCCCGCGCTTGCTCCCTTGCCGACATCGCTCCCACTCTTTCGGCCAATTCCAACACCCTGTCTGATGGCGGGGTCTGCGCTGGCGTCTCGCTCGTTTCGATTTCGACTTTTTTTAGTTCTGGCATTTTTCATCGGCTCCCCTGTTTATCTATACTCAAGTGGAAATGGCTTCTGATTCTTGTTTACCAGCTCACCCAACACGGTCAGCTCAATATTGAAACCGTTCCCGAATACAACCCCCGCCTGCGAGACTCCCGCCGCAAAGCTGTAAAAGCCTGGATTTTTAAGCTCAATTGTATAGCTGAAGAATTCGGCCACTCTTACGCTTCTCAGGTTGGGATTCTGTTGATAACTGTAGGTCAGCTTGGAATCATCGAAGAAATTTAGAATGCCCGCGCGCGTGTTGTCGATCTCCACTCCTTCAAATCCGTAAATTGCGAGCGTCAGATTTGGATTGACGTCCGCCGCCGCGTCTAAAAGCAAATTGGCGATTATTCCACGGAACCAGAGCTTTTGTTCGTAGGCAACCTGTATATTCGTCGCCACGTATCGCAGGTTACCCGTATTGATTTCACCACTTCCAACAAACGCCCTGATCGGCTTATTTAAGACCGACTTCACATTATTGGGCATAACTACACGCCTCCCCTCTTCTGTCGAGATTCGATAGAGCGCCGCCGTCGGCGCGATTTGATTCGCTCCCACGCCTCACTTAGCGCGACGAACGGCCACAAGAAAAAGGCGATTGCAACACACTGCCAATAAGCGTGGTCAGTCCTATGCCGCCAAGTGGCGACCAGGAATGCAACCGCACAGATTCCGCCGACAGTGATGTAAAAAAAAGAGAAGGAATCGAGCAAGAGCTATCTTTCTTGAAAGGGTGCTGAAAGGATGCCGCGCTTATCTTGAAAGGGTGTCTTTTGTTGAAAGGGTATGCAAAAATGGTAGGAAGCAAACAGCGCGGCACCCTTTCAAAGATCGCGCTGTTTGCCCTGACCGGGGGGCCACTTTAAAGCTCTCCGGTCAATCCGTCTTTGCTAGCGATCTTTGAAAGGGTGCCGCTTGCAAGTAAATTGTCATAAGGATTGTACAACCGTGCTATACCAACCGCAAGTAAAAGGGGTGGGCCTTGCGGTAAGTTTTTTTTGGGCAGGCTTTTGGATCTGGGGAGCCTGCACGGTCTAGGGAAATAGGCGCGTTTAGTGTGAGGCCGACACGAACACAGCTCTAAAGCTCATCGAATAGTAGGTAGTGGGGCGTTTACGTTGAACACCCCTTTCATTGTGGCGATTTCGCACAGGGAGTCAAGGTTTTTTTGCGGCCTTCGCGCGCGGCTTTCTCCGTCGCTGACCATTCAGTTTCGCGGGGCGCTTTTCAACCCCGCCGCCGCCGCTCCCCTTCTCTATCGTGATCTGTATGCCGAGGGGCGCGACCGGAACCCGCTCCCCTTCGTCATCAACATCGAAGTGGGACAGGTTTACGAGAGTATTTCTCTCCCCGTCTCGGATTATGTTGATTTCCAAGGCGTCGCCGTCCAGCAACACAATTTGCTCTTCCCCACTCACAGCGATTCTGTTCAGTAGATTCAAAGTTTCTTCAATCATTTTTCCCCTCTGTTTTTAGTGCGCCCTTCCCTTCAGTGCGGGCGCGGATCGCGCGCCCCAGGTGCGCAGCTGTCTTTGATGAAGTGTGATGAAAAGCCGCACCTTCAGCATGGCGCTTCTTTTCAGACTCCTCCATCATTTCACGGTAATACCGCTCCTCTTCGTCGCAAATCTTCGCACAAGCTTCGCGCTCCTCCCTGACGCCATCATCTTGTGCGAATCTCAGCCATGCTGCCATTCTCTTTTTGAACTCAGGATTAACCACCACTTGATGACCGAACTCCTGCGACCATAAATACTCAAACATCTCATCCGGAGTCATCATTCGCCCCCCTTCCCTATCGGAAAGCCCTGGTGCCGCAGCTCGGCCACGAGGCGCTCACGAAAATCAGGCCGATCAACAGCGCTCAGAAGTTTGTCCGATTGCCTCGTTTTGGCGATTGTCTTATCCGCGCCTAAAATCTTTTTGCAGAGCCGAACAGAGACGCCGCCATCAATCAGATCGGCCTTGAAAAATCGCCCATAAAGACCCGCCGAAATCACGCGCAAGTGATCGCGGAGCGCGTACAGCGCCTCTTGCCTGGGGTCTGTAGCTACAGCCGTCGCCCTTTGCGCGCTATTAGCCCTTAGAGCGGGTTTTAGGCTTTGCCCCTTAAGCGACACTGTAGCTACAGGCAAAAAGCGCTCAGGGGCGCTCTGTGCGTTGAATTTTGCCGATCTATTGCGAATATAAATCAGCGTAATTGCCGCCAAAATCAGCTCACCAAAATTCGCCGCGCGAATCCAGCCGTCCCATCGGGACAAAAAGACCACAGAGGATTCATCGGGCGCCTTCGGCTTTTCAAGTTCAATGGGAGCGGTCTGGATTGCAGGGAATTGCCCCCCCTGACCGCTCCCTTGATTGCGCGCTCCCCTGACGCGCAAACCCGTTTTAGCCGTCCAATAAGCTGTGTCATTTTCCAGGCGCTTCGCTTTCACATTCGCCTCTGCGATCTTCTCACCGCTCGCCGCTATTTTTACGTTGTCGGATTGAATCTTCTCTTGCTTTTCGTTGTAGGCCAGCGCCGCCGATTCATATTTCACTTCAGCGCTGCGGAGTGTAATCAGATGACCTTGCGCCCACAGCAAAAAGCAGAAATGAGCGATCACAAAACAAAGCGTGATCGAATCGAGAAAGGAAACGCCGCGTGCGAGGCGCGAATCCTCGGAGTCTGAATAATGGAGATTTCCGACCGACAGCCAGCAGAGAAGTCCGCCGACCGTCGCAACGACCAATCCGACATAGGTCTGCACCCCCGCGCCGAATATCCACGCCGTCAGAAGACCATTGAGAAAGGTCAGGCCCATCACAAGGGGAAACCAGAATCGCCACTTTCCGCGCTGAAAGATTTCGCCGTCAGGCTCTTTCAGCCGCGCATTGATACGCTCAGAAAAACTCAGCTTGTTCATAATTTTGCCTCTTGATAAAAAGGCGCTTGGCGAGGGATGATGCTTTCAGCATCACTCACGTTCGCGCGTGGTTGATGTCAGGCCGTCATTGCTGGCAACACAACAGCGATGATGGCCGCTTAGTTTTCCAGCCTAATAATATTCCTCATAATTGATTGAGACAACATCATCCCAATCAATTTCATAACCCTGATCGCCGCCTTGAGCGGCCAGAAAATCGCCCACGGAAGGAGCGCTCAAGATCGTTGAAACCTTGATTCCGCCATGAGCGCCGAGTGTGACGCTCTTTCCAGTCCCTTTGACGTTGATGTAAATCACAATCTTATCGTTGTCGAAAAGATTGTTCATCTTGCTTTCAAACTTCTCAATCGGGGAGAGAACTACCGTTTCAACTTTCTCAAGTAGCGTTTCCCCCTTCGGCAGCTTCGCAGAGGGAAGGGAAACAGCGCCAGACACCACATTCGACTTTGCGCGCTTGCCCAGGCCAAAGAACTCCCGCGACGCGGCTTCAATTGAAGCGCCAGACGTTTGACCGCGCTCAGCTCGCCCGACCGTTGAGATGGAGACGCCGTATGCCTTCGCCAGATCCTTGCGGCTAAATCCTTCGGCACGCGCTCGCCGGATTCGTTGCTGTGTCGTAAGTCTCTTTCCCATTACGCCCCCTTCAGCCTGCCAAGTATTTCAGCAACACCTTGATGACCAACACCCAAATCCAGACCACAGCCACAAGAACTCCCAACTTAATCAGAGTGACTATGATCTCTTTCCAAAACGCGAAAGGCGTCAAGATAATCATTTTCAGTCCGTGAATCATCCTCACCAATCGCCCCCTTTCTTCAAGCGCCAAACCATCACCGCAGCAAAGATCGCAGAGGCGAGCAACCGAACCGGAAACCAGACATCCCACACCCCGCGCCAGCAATCAACTATCTCACCACCGAGCGACCACGCGCCAAAGAACGCGACATAAAACGCGACCACGATGATAAATTTGCGCCTCATGCTTTCCTCCGCAATTGCCCGATCTTCTGTTTGTCTTCTTCTTCGATCCACTGTTGACGCTCACTTGTGTAAATCGCGTCCCCGTCAATCTCAATCAAATGATGCCAATTGATCTTGAGCGCGTATTTAAGGACTTCGACGCGCGCCAGAGAATAGAGCGTTGCTGAGACGTGCGGAAGAAAGATCATGAAGTCTGAGGGATTCGGCTCAGGATGTTCGACAAGGCGCAGGCCGTCTTCTCTTTCGTCCGGAGCTTCTACCGTCCGAACGTCAGCATAGCCCCACTTGCGAATCAACTCACGCCATTCTGCATGGTTCACAATCGCCTCACGTTCGACTGTGTTTTTATGAATCCTGCCGATTGTGTTTGTCAAAATTTCACGCACAGCCGCCGCTGCATACTCGTAATGATTCTCCCTAATCGGCCCCGATTGAACGTGCGCCTTGGACAGCTCACGAAAATTCTCACGCATCTCAATCAACTTCTTCGCCCAAATATCCAACGGCCTGCCTTTGTCCCAAGTCCATCCGTCGCAAACTTCCAATAGGTGCCAGCCGTTTTTCAGAGCGAAAGTCAATTCCGGTTCCGCAACCCACACCGGGCCAATCTGTTCGCCTGGGAAATTCGGATACTGCCAACCAAGCGTGCTGAACTTTTCGGCGCGCTCGTAATCGGGAACGGGAATCAATCCGATATGTTTCCAACCCGCAGGGACGCCCATAATCACCTGATAGAAACCGGGCTGATACTCGCAAAAGCCGCCGACCTTGCGAGGCGCGCCGACTGGATAACGATCTTTCAAACACTGCGCGGCGTACATAAAACGCCCGTCATAACAAAACAATTCAGTCTCGCGCATCCCTGCATTATCTATTGTGTAATGTGTCGCAAATTTTTCCTTGCGATGTTGCGGAGAAATCCGCCGAACGTGGCGCGCCAGCTCGTCAGGGAGAGCGCGAGCGCCGTCGCCAAAGGGGAGCGTTTGCCAGAGCAAAGCCATTCCCGTTGTCGCGGGCGTACTCATCAGAGGCAAGCCAGTGCGCGCCCATTCCTCTTTCAGAGCCACCCACGCAGCTTGAGCGATTTCTCTATCTTCCAACTTGTCAAACCACGACTCTGAAGCCAGCTTGACCGAAACTTCGTAACCGTCGCTCAATCTGCGATACACAGGCGAGCGATACTTATAAATGAACTTGCGCGCAAACTCCCACTCCGACAAAGGTTCGTTACAGTACTCGCGCGTCATATCATCCGTCGCATTCCCGCAGAGAATTACCCTATCTAGGCCGCGCGCCGCGCAGTATTCGAGCCACTTAGACAAAGGAGCGTGTGCGGCGATCTGCGCAAACACCGGCTCTGAAGATTTAAGGCGTTCGAGTTTTCGACGTTTGTAGATTTTTTCTTGCTCGCTCATTTGTTCCACCTTTCTATTGAAACTGAAACCCCACAAGCGCGCCCACTTCAACGGCGCGCCCGCCGTGATAAAAAGACCAGCGTTTAAAACTGACACCGGAGCGCAGATTCAATTGCCCTGAAATCCGCCGCACGTTCGCAAACTCAGCGCCCCACCCTCCCAACTCTGAATAACTATACGTGTCGCCAAGGTAGCGCGTGACGGCGATGTTGTTCCTTCCAATCGCCGCGCCCGCCGTAATCGTCGGATTCACGGATGAGTTATAGAGAACGCCCCCGACAGGCGGCAGAGGATCATCGAAGAAATGCCGCATCACACTCACGCCGCCAGCGACGAACGGACGGACGCGGCTCTCAACGGGGAAGTGGTAGACCAATCGCGCGCCGTACCGCATCTCAGACAGAGCGCGATTCGGATAGTAGCCAGTAAACAGACCCCGAATCGCGGGCGCGCTTCTATACTCGCCTTCGGCTACGGCCTGGAATCCGTATCGCAGATCATAGGCAAGGCGAACATCCAGACCCGCGATCACTGGGGCGCTATCCTCCGCAGTTGATTTTGTCATCGTCGCGCCGACCGTCGCCCATGTACGTGCGGGCCGTTCTTGCGCCGTCCCCGTAATCGTCGCCAAAACCAAAAACACAAAGAGCGCGAAACATTGAAAGAAATGCTCCGGTTCAACCTTCTCAAGAAACCTGATAATCTTTCCCTTCTTTGACGCGTACTCAATCTCAGAGCGAGTTGATTCTCCGATGTAGCCGCCGACATTCAACACTAAAATCTCATCAGCTAAATCAATTTTGTGCTTGTGAAGTTCGTCAAGCTGGCGCTTCAGCTTTCCCACTTGGAACTTATCGCCGCGAAACAAATCCGCATCGGATTTTGTGTTGCACCCAACAGAAAGCACAATCCGACCTTGCACAGTCTCACTCAAGTTTGCCTCTTGAAACGCTTCCATAAATCGCGTACTCCCACAAAGGCAAACGATCTTCGGAAAATCTTCGTAAGTCTCGCGCCGTCTGATCTGGCAAATATCGTTCATCTCTGTATCTTGAACTACTATCATCATTCGTCTCATATGCTCGCTCCATTGTTAAGCGCTGATCCTTTTCAAGATTTCAGCGCGGATTTTTTTTCGATCCACCACGTCAGGGCGGGGAACAACAAACCGCAACCCAGCCTCATTGCTAATCGGCATTTCCCGAACGCCGATGAAGCTAATTCCGATATAGTAGCGATACCGCTTCCCCTTGACCTGGATTCGCTCTTTCATTTTGGCTGACCCCCGTTCAACGTGACGCCTTTTCGACTTTGGAAGAGTTTCCAGTTTTCCAACACGCTCGCAAACTCTGCCAGCTTCGCAGCGTGTTTAAGCTCTCCCATTTCCTCTGCCTCTCGCTTCATCGCTCGCAGCTCCGCAACGGCGATTTCCTGCGAGGCGCGACCGCGCGCCCGCGCGCCAGCCTCATTCGCGTAATCATCATGCCCATCTGAGCGATTCACAGCCGCCTTGATTCGCATACGCGCGGCCACAGAGACAGCGTTGATTTTGTTATCTACGATTGAGAGCTTGTCACCCCGGTTCAATCGGCGCTGACCTATCGCCACAAGTTCATCTTCGATCAACCTGATTTTCTTTTTCTCTTCCTCAATCTGGACTGACAACACAGGCTCAGAAGAGGGAAGGGATGAAGGAATTAGGGCCTTTGCCGCGCACGTTTGGCAACTTATGCACGCGCAAGAACAGGGCAAGGTGGGCTTTGCTGGCTTGATTTCATCGGCCTTCTTTGCGCGCTCAATCGGAGTCGCGCCAGACCTCAAGAGCCACTGTTTTACAATGGCGCGAACGCGCGAGCGCCGCTTGTCTTTTTCCAGCGCAAACAGATCACACTTCAACGCCTCATCTTGCACGGCGCGAAACAGATTCCAGAATACGCCGCGCCTATACAACGTAGGCAGGCTTTTAAAGCTTCCATCTTCTCGCCGCTCACGTCTAGGCTTGCCAATTTCGACCGGGAGACAAGCCGACAGCGCCATATCCTCTTTTATTTTCGTAAGCCACTTTGAAAACTTATCCTCTCGCGCGGATTCTTTTGAACTCGGCCACAGCGCCGCGCTAAATTCAGCGTGGGACAATTCAAAAGAGTCAAACTCTGCGAGTCTGCCTAAAATCGCAATTAAAAGTGATTGTGACGGTTGACGCCAGCGCAACACCGAAACGAGCGCAGCGATTACGTCGAGAATTAAGACCGCAACGGAATCTTCAAGGCAGGAGAACGCGACTGTATTTGGAGATAGATTTCTGGTATGATTTTCCACGTCAAAACACCCTTTCCACAAAACAAGGGAATCGAAGGCCGATTGACTGACTCTCAATCGGCCTTCACTACTTTTAGCGCGATCTGCGCCGCTTGGCGCTCTCAGTCTTTATACTCTCCTCATAAGCCGCCTGCAACAGTGAATGAATCGCCTCTGCGCCCTTCTTCTTTCCGGTTTTCTCCCATGCTTTTCGCATCGCCGGAAGGCCGAACGCGAGCGCGATTTCCATTACGTTTGATTTATCAATCTCCGCAAGAGCGGAAAACATATCAACCGTCCCGATTCTATCGTCTGAGATTGTGTACGCACGTCTCGCCATCTTTTCCCCTTACGAATAAATATCCGACACTTCAACCCCTAACTTCGACCGACAATAACGCTGCTTTGGAGGGTCGAAGTAAATCAAACCTAGACTCCTCAGCGCCATAAAGACCGCACTGGTACGCTCGCACTTGCCCTGTATCCTGCCCGGATCGTTGTACCAATCAGATTCAGCGAAGCATCGAAACTCAGATCGCAGATTCAGACGCTCCCACAGTGGACTATCAAAAACCGCATTCGCTTTTTCACTAAACCTCATCACTGGCCTCCATGCATAAGCGGCAAAACTACCGCGACAGAGCGGAGATTAACACAAATTACGTACAAGTCAAGTGCGCTCACGTGTACGCCGACACTGCTTTTTCGCAGGCCACAGGCGCCGACCCTGCTTTTTCCCCCACCCTTCTTATCCAGGCGCCACTTTTGGCGTGTGGAATATATTGTGGTGTCCCAAACTTCGAGCGGACTTAAGTCAACATTTTAATTATTTAAAGATCAACAAACGTTGCAAACAAGCGAAGCGAGTGCAACCGGCGTTGCGCCGCCTGCCCCC
>Ga0065707_10082334_pt1 | contig 16705 bp, 9 predicted proteins | sample SwiRhicommuniRL3_FD_59094 | JGI IMG/M metagenome (GOLD analysis project Ga0065707, IMG submission 59094) | Switchgrass rhizosphere bacterial communities from Rose Lake, Michigan, USA - RL3 v2 (version 2) | ecosystem: Host-associated > Plants > Roots > Rhizosphere > Soil | place: East Lansing, MI...
TTAAGTAGTGGTGCTTCGGAGAATAACTCGTAGAGTGCTTACAACAAGATACAAAGGATGCTTAGTCATATCTAAAAAGTTACTGGAACAATCCTTGTCAGAGTTCTCAGACATATCCTTCTCCAATATTCATTCCATTAATTTCTAGTCATCTATATCTTCTTAGTGTTCTCCGATTTGAATGATTCTCCTGAGCATTGTTACTAAGGTTGGACTCCAGGAATTGAAATATGGTCAGTATATCATTAGGGATTTTCCAACCGTATAGAAACGATATTAATAATTTCATGTTGGTCCACATCTCATAATCTAGAAGCTATGCAAATTGTTCGAATCAGAGGTGAGCACACGGAGTTCTATATATTGGCAATCTCTAATGAACAAATATTTGTATCACCACTGACAAATACTTGTCACCACTAACAAATCTCTCTAACAAATCGACACTTTGCTATTCTCAGTATTGATTCTCCATACTTGTATCAAATTAACACTTTGCTACGCTCAGTTTTGATTCCCGGGTCTTGTATTTGTGCCTGTCTATATGCAGTCCTAAAATCAATCTATTGCTCACCAAATCAACCCCACAAAACACCTCACCACCCAAGATATCTCCTTTTTCTCAGTTATTATAAGATCGTTTACTACCTTTATTATAAGATCGTTCCCTATTGTTATCCAACAGCTATTGAATCTCCCAACACAAATCCGTTTTATATCGAGGTTTCTGTTGTTCGTTTCTCCTTTTCTCCTTTTCTCAGGTTATTAAGACCGATTGTTTCAGGGACAATATGGATCTTTTATTGTCAACACAAGAGAATGGGAGTGCGAGAGGTATGTTGATTAACCAAAACGAGGAATATCGTTTATCAGTCAAGGTCCCTACTAACAAACAGTGGTTAGTATTACTAGGAATAGTCCTGAGTCTTTGAACGTTAAGTTGAAGAATGAATTCTGTAGGGATTCTAAAGCCAACTATATTCAAAAGATCATCACGTTCAAGTTCCAACACAAGTTGTACCTTGCCATTTCTCGTAAATCGGGGTTGATCCAGTTGTATGAGAAGTGTCAGGACAAACGGAGTGGACAAAAGTATTACCAGCTCTTCAAGGAGTGGAAGAATTCAAACTTCAACAACCAGGACCAGACCATTGCGCTTGGTTTCTTTCACCAACAGTATCTCTATAGTTGTTCGAGTGAAGGTAAATTGATTTTGCGTGACCTTGTCAACGACGACGCAGATGAGAGCTATAAGGTGTATGTCATCCATGGACCTGTGGCCGACATTCAGTTCTATATGGGTCTGAGTTCTGATAGGATCACTGTGGCGAGTGCTGGTAAGAATTGCGAACTCAAACTCTATGAGATAAATTCTTCCCTGATGAAACAAGTGGTTTTCCAACACAGTGGGGTCAGATCGGCTTTTGAACTTAGCAATGCGGACACAAGTAGTTTACGTCCTATTAGAAGATCTTTCACGGGCTTGAATTTGAATGGATCTTTGGGTGACTCCCTACAAATGAGCCAGCCAACCCAAATCCCCTCCAATAGGTCCTTGAGTCCCACTATTTCTCCTCCTTCTTCTTACGAAAGATCAATGTGTGGGTTGACTCCATTCTGGAATGCTTCCACAAACATGGATATGTTTGAATACAATGCTCTTCCCACCGAAACCATTTCAAGCTGGATCGTCAGTATCTGTATGATGAATGATTATATCTTTTGCGGGACCCAGTTTGGGAAGTTGTTGGTGTATGAAATCTACGACGAAACCATTCCAAAGGAAACTCTTCAACTTTCCCATTTTCCGATCACGAATTTGACACGTCTAGGAAATAGTTCATATGTGTTGTATACCGACTCTATGTCGAAAGTGGGCATTATCGACACTGTGAAATTCGAAGTGGTCAAATTCTACGACAACTTGAAAATCGGGCCCTTGGTGTTTTGCAAATTCATTACATCTCCTTCGATTAAAAGGTCGAAGAGAAAGGCTAGAAACTGGCTATACTTTGATCCCATCTACGTGTTGGCCACCACAATTGACAAATCATTCACCATCTATAAACTCTATGACGACAACACTTATGAGAATTTAATTAACACGAAGCTTGTGGACTCGCTTATTCCCAGCATATGTGTAATGGGCAATAACGAATACGGATCTTTTCACTCGGTCTTTGGATCATCCACGAGCTATGCTGTCGATGCAGAACTCGAAAGTCAACAAGAATACAAGAAAAGAAAACTCGTGAGTCCAGACTCCTTGCATCATGCTTTGACTGTATCCTGTATTAACGATGGAATAGTTCCAGTATGTTCTTTGCCAGCAAAGAAATCTGTGAAATACTCAGAAAAGAAAGCGAATCCGTTTATGATTAACGAAAGCGGACTTAACGAAAGTGTCAAAACAATGACAATTAAATAGAAACATGAATCATGAATCAACGATCCTTGAAGATTACGAACGATGGAAGTGGAGAGTACCAGTGAGGGGATCGATAGCTAGAACCGTTGAGCGGATCAATAGCTAGTATCAAATGCAGATCTACCTCACTAGAAGTACCAACTACGGACACTCTCCAGGGAAAATCTCACCATTCAAGGTCTGTTAGAATCTAGTTGATGTTTTATGTATTGTATCTGTATATTTAGACACTAAAATACCAGCAAACAATAGTTGTACATATTCTGGTATCTTGAGACATTTCTGCCAATATTTACCGAGTTCGATACGCCACCGTCTTCTTAGCGAGTTAGTGACTTAGAGAGTTGCTAGTCTCGGTAGTTTAATATTCTAGAGAGTAGAGCAGCGAACGGTTCACAAAGTGTTGCGTTATCAGCAATATGTCAATACTAGTGTCTGATCGTTTACTAACAGATCAGACAGATCAGACAGATCACGCACAGACTCATGAGCGATTGAACGATCCGACAATATTGTAGTCAGAGAATATATCAATTATAGAGATATCAAGAGTTTAAAGAGTGAATGGTGAGTAGTGGATAGTAGTGAGTGACTTATCAATACAGAAGCAACGAAACATTTAATGTTAGTGGAGATTTAACGAGTACTACCAAATATTAGTGGAGATTTAGTTACTTACAGATTCATCTCTGTAAAATACATCTCTTCACTCGTAGTTTCTCACTATTTAAAGCTGCAAATAATCAACTTCAGAAATTTCCTATATAATATTATATGCAGTACCATATCATCAATAGATTTAGCTAGTTGGATATTGACCAAAATTGCCTCTATTAACTAAGCTAGCTCATAGTATAGCCTGAAGAAGCCTCCAATATATCATGTATGAATTCCTAGTAATATTGAGCAGTAATTATCTACACTATTCACTATCTAATGTCGATTACGTAGTATTCTAAAAATACATAGAATTCAGCACCGCGACCTAGTTAAAATTAATGGAGATTAGTGAATATTAATGTATATTAGAGGTGTGTATCAATGATTATTAATGGATATTAGTGGATTTAGTGATATATGCAAATTAAAAGAGAATACTTCGCTGAGCTCACTATTCAATATTAGTAGATTTAGTGACCATATCAATACTTCACTTCGCTCAGTATTAAATTGGACGTGTACTTACCAATACACTCACCATTTCATCTTTGCCACTTGCAACAATTTGCAATTTATAACCAACATGTCTTTCAAGCTTAGTGCAACTCTTAGCGGTCACGAGCAAGACGTTAGAGGAGTCGTAGCCCCATCGAACTCTGTGATTATTTCTGGGCTGAGAGATGCTACCGTTCGTATTTGGACACCAATTGGTTCGTCAGGCTGTTGGGGATCTTCATTATCAGAACCGTTGATTGCATTCCATTCACCAACCAATTCATTCATAAACTCAATTACTTACGTAGACTCTGAGAGCGAGCCTCTTATAGCTGCTGGAGGTCAAGATAGTATGATTTATTTATGTGATGTTGCACTCTCCGACAGGAAGCCAGAGGACGACGTGGGCAAATATCAGTTGATTGGTCATTCTGGTAATGTGTGTTCGTTGTCATCCAAGGACAATCAGATTATCTCGGGGTCCTGGGATACAACTGCCAAAGTGTGGGACTTGGATACGTTTTCTGTCAAGTATGATTTGGTTGGCCATGAGTCGTCAGTGTGGGATGCTCAAATTCTTGATTCTAATAGATTCATTACGTGCTCTGCAGATAGAACAATTCGTGTATGGGAAGGATCTAAAGAGATTTCTCGTTTCACAGGCCATAATGATGTAATTAGAAAGTTGTTGTTGCTTCCAGGGGATCAGTTTGCATCTGCATCCAACGACCGAACCATTAAAATATGGGACTTAAAGACAGGCAAGGTCCAATCCACTTTGGTTGGCCATGACTCTTTTGTCTATGACTTGAAGTTGTTATCGAATGGCGATATCGTATCTACTGGAGAGGACAGAACGGTCCGCGTTTGGAGAGACGGCAAAATTTTACAAGTAATAACATTGCCATGCATTTCAGTGTGGTGTGTGGACGTTTTGGATAATGATGATTTTGTTGTTGGAAGTTCTGATAACTTTGTACGGATATTTTCAAGAGATAGTTCCAGATACTCTTCTGAAGACGAGTTAAAGCAATTTGCAGAGTCAGTGAAACAATCGACAATTTCGGAACAATCTTTAGACAACTTAAAAAAGACAGATATTCCAGGAATAGAAGCATTGCAAAAGCCTGGCAAACAAGAAGGTGCAACGATTATGGTTAAAACACCAGAAGGAGTAATCGAAGCTCACCAATGGTCTGGCGGAGATTGGATTAAAATCGGAGACGTTGTGGGTTCTGCAGCACCCGATCTGAAGAAAGAATTCAACGGCAAAGAATGGGATTATGTGTTTGATGTAGATATTGAAGATGGTGCTCCTCCATTGAAATTACCATACAATCTCAACGAAAACCCATACCTCGCAGCAGAGAGATTCTTGTCGATGAACGAGCTTCCTTCGTCATATATAGAAGAAGTGGTTAAATTCATTGGCAAGAACACCGAAGGCTTTCAACTCCTGGAACAAACCGAACCAATTGTAAATCCATACGCCGACAAACATCCACTGAAAGCCCCTGCCCCAGCGACGGCTCTTGAAGTACTTCCGCAACAGGCTTATATTCAATTTAAGGACTTCAAGGCAGAACAACTAATTAAGGGATTAACCAAGTTCAATGCGGACCAGGATGAAGCAAACAAATTCAGTACTTCTGAGCTCGCCCAAGTAAACTATCATTTGAGTGCATTGAACTCTAAAGAAGCAGTCGAGCTAATCTCAAAGTATATTCCAAAAATCATCAAGAATTGGAAACCAGAAACAAGAATGATTGGGTTTGATTTGTTAAGAGTAAGTATTCCTCGTCTAACTACTGTAGACGTGATAAGATCAACAGACATTGCCGAAGTTGTTTATGGATCTATCGATTCTGGAATTGATATTGTAACCGCATCTACATTACCGCTCTTGATGCTTTTATTGAAAACTATTAACAACTTGCTTGATACCGTTTTGTTTGTCCAGCTATTCATTGATCCAACAGCTGAAGGAAAAAGTTACGAGTACAACCAATTCTTCAAAGACTTGTTAAGCAAGATAGGAGAAAAGATAAACGCAATTGTTTCGTCCCCGGGTGCTACTGAAAACAAGCATTACCAATCTACAATCAATACTCTTGCAACTTTAGTCTATAATTTGTCAGCCATGCAAGTCAAGACTCAACAATTAAGATCTAACCCTGGTTCTTCGTCATCTATCGTGGATTTCAGCACCAAGTTGGGCAAAATAATCGTGGAATCCAACAGCGAAGCTGCCTACCGGTTAGCTATAGCTTTTGGTAACTTTCGTTATGTCAAAGAGATCAAGGAAACCCCAGCATGGGTCGAAAATGTCAGAACTCTTTATGGCAGAGAAAAGAGATTCATTGATTTGGCGGGCGATATCGAATCTTTATGAATTATGTTGATATATTATACAATCTAAGATTACATAGATGAGATAAACAATATTAGAGAAACAGAAACTTGTGAATAAACCAATAAAGAGTAACCAGTAGCAGTGCCAGTAATAGACTAGAAATCATTCCCAATTTGCCAGAAATTAATTAAACACTACCAGCAATTAACTGAATATTTACCAGTAATTAATTAGACATAACCAGTATTTCACTAGACATAACCAGTATTTCACTAGACATAACCAGTATTTCACTAGACATAACCAGTAATTTAATAGTAGTATAACCAGTAATTAACTCAACATGGCTTGCAATTCACCACCCCCAGAATCACGTAATCTGGAGATCTAGTAATCAAGTAAACCCATAAACGAGCCCATATCACTATCATATTAGCCATAACCAATAGTGACCACTAAAACCATTAATAACCAGTAAAATCTAACCAGTAATACTAGTAATACTACTAAATCATCTATTCATAGTACAATTCTGGTACTTTATGAACAAATTGGACCAATTTTTGAGCAACTTCTAAATTAACATTGTCAGACAACTCTATCACAGAGTAAACATTCACAGTTAAGTTGTTTGAACTGACTTTACCGATGACTTCATAGTTTTTGCCTGGGACCAAGATATCTCCACCAGTGAAAGTCAAGTTGACGGGCCCATTACTGGACAATGTTCCGGCGGAAGAATTTGAATCAAAGTTTTCACATTTCCCGATTATACGGACAAGTTTTCCTTGGTGGGATTGCAACAATGTCGCATCTATTCTTATGTTAGCAGCATCCATCTTGGTGGGTAAGTAGTCTTATACAATTCCAGACGCGTTATTAAGGTCAAGAGAGGTCGTGTATATAATAAAAGAGAGGTCGTGTATATAATATATTTACTGCATATAACCAAACCATATATAAAGACTGAGATTTGACCGTTGGAATATTATCAGGGGTGGTATACCCCCGCTCGTTAGTCTAGTCACTAATTGTTCTATCTTCGTCTCAATGACGAGCGGAGTACGCTAATTGTTTTATATTATGCTCACTACCGAGTGGAACGAATTGTTTGCTATATTTTCACTAACCCTCCACTGGTTGTGGTAGTCTAAAAATTTCACTAATTGTTCTGCTATAAGTTCACTAACTCGCTCCGCTCGTTAGTCTAACAATTACATAACTCACTTAAAGCTTTAGCAGCTTCTCCCCTTTGTTCGGCTCTCATCAAACTCTCACCGATCAAGAACCCATCGATTCTATCTTTCTTATAACTCTTGACTTCGTCAACAGATGATATTCCTGACAATGCTAATACCAAAACATCGCCCTTTCTTCCGTTGTTTTCCTTAGCAATTTTCACCAACGATGTGGTGGTGTTTAAATCAACATCGAATGTAGACAAGTTACGATTGTTGACTCCGATAATCAACGGTTCGGTGGTGTCTTTATAAGTCAACAACAACGCTTGCTTCAATTCCGGTTCGTCATTGACTTCTACTAATGGCACCATTCCCAAGGACCAAGAATACTCGTATAATTCCTGTAACAATTTGAAATCGTCGAGCATCTTTACGATCAAAAGCACGGAATCGGCTCCAGCCAACCTAGCTTCCAAGATCTGGTACTTGTTGAAAACAAACTCTTTTCTTAAGAGAGCTGGTCTCTTGTATCCTTCGATCTTAGGGGTATCGATAACCTTGCGTACTAACATAAGATCGTCCATGGAACCTTTGAACCATTTGGGTTCGGTGAGGACAGAGATGGCAGAACATCCATTCACGGCGTAGGAGTACGCCTGTTTGCCAGGATGTGCAGTCACGTTTATGTCACCCTTGGAAGGAGAAGCTCTCTTGAATTCTGACAAAATAATGGTTTGGTTCAATTCTTTTTGGGTATAAATAAGACGCTCATAAAAGTTAATGGCTGGTGGAGCGACATTCAAACTCAACGAAATCTCCAAGTCTTCCAACGATTTTCCTGGAAGCGCCTGGATCTGTTCGTAATCGAGCTTACGTTGGTTGTAGATCTTCACGAGGATGTTTTCCTTCGCTGGACTCACCTGGCTCTTAGCCTCGCTCTCTGCCCAAGTACCTCCAGTAACAGACAAGATATTGTCGATCATGATTTGTCCAGATTCAGTCAAAATCGACTCGGGATGGAATTGGACTCCCTCAATAGTGAATTCCTTGTGTCTGACTCCCATAATGATTTCAGGCGACGTTTCTGTAGTAGCAGTCACCTCCAAACAACTGGGCAACGACTGGAGAGTTCCGGCTAAAGAATGGTATCTCGTAACAGCCACAGCCTGGGGAACATTTGCAAACATCCCCTTAGCATCGTGCTTAATCGTAGTCGTCTTTCCATGGACAATTTCTCCTGCAAAACCGACCTCACCGCCAAATACATCGAAAATACACTGGAGCCCCATACAAACTCCGAAAATCGGAACTTTTCCTTTGAAATGGTTGATCACATCTCTGGAGATTCCAGAGTCGGTGGTGGGATGGCCTGGGCCCGGAGAAATGAAAATGATGTCTGGTTTTATTTTCGTTTCGATTTCTTCAATGTCTATTTTATCGTTTCTAAACACGTCAACTTTCCCACACAATGGAGATTGGTGCAAGTACTGGTACAAGTTCCAAGTGAACGAGTCATAGTTGTCGATCATCAACACATTCTTCTTAGAGGTGGTCATCTTGGTGGTAAGAAGAAGTGAATCTAGAGGCTAGTGGAGAGAAGTTCCTAAATATTGACTCACACCTTTTTACAGGTTGGGGCGGGAGTGATGATTTACAGGTTAGGAAGAGCTAGGAGCCAATAAGCTAATGAGCTAACGAACTTAGCGAGTTAGCGAGTCTTACGAGATGTTTAAAGAAGCTTCGGGTTTAAGCAAAGTTGGTGATAGACCGAGTTAGTAACTTAGTGCGCTGTGAGTTGTAAGTTAGTAACTTTGTGAGTTGGTGAATCGCAAATAGTCTTTAATTAATAGTCGCAAATTAAAATTAATAGTTGCAAATTAATAGTCACAAATTGACCATTGTTAACTACAAAATCTTGTAACGTTCACTAAATCTCCACTACTAAATCTCCAAGAATACACATCACGACTCACTAACCCCCACTAATGTTCTCTACTACTCACTAAAGCTCCACTAATTTTAAATACGTTGATACGCTTAGAATTCAATGAACTTTTGTAGAAGATTATGTAATCTATACTCGATGTTGAGTATTGTGGGGTAATTATTCGCTAATTTTACCGTGAGTTGGTGGATGATATACTGGGGGTTATATCAGGCTGTAATAATATCAACTCAGTTGGTAGAGGCAATTTTGATCAATTTTGGTCAATATGCAACTAGCTGAATCTACTGATATAAGTGTACTGCATATAATACTACTATATATCACTAGATAATTTGCAGCTTTAAATACTGAGTATTGAAGACTCTTCAATAATTCACGTATATTGAGTATTGAGAGCAGCGAGATGTTCAATAAGACACAAAGTCTCATTAATATTCACGAAACCTCACTTCAATCACTAAATGTCCCCAAAATTACTAATATTGAAATACTTCGCTTCCCTCAGTATTCATACGTACTCCTAGACCAGGCCTGGTTTGCTAACATATGTCCTACAATAGTCAGCCCATACTTAAACGTTCTTTTATATTTGATATCTGTATAGACAAATTATATGGTCTAAAACCAATTTTGGTTGACATCATAATGTCATCAGTGTGAATGATTATGAGTCTTTCTTGACAGCTCTGCGTCTAACTCTAGCACTTATAGGCTCGTCCGTCCCTTCTTCAAATAATGACTCCTTTTCATCCTCAGATTCCGAGGTCGTCTCCTCATAGTCTATTTCAACACCTCTCAAAATTATCGAGCTTGCAAGTTCCAAAATCAACATGAATAATGATGATAAAATAGCCAAACAATAATTGGAAATACTGACCCCGATATCCAACCATGAACCTTCCGTTCTAACTAAGAAGAAGAAGTTTAACGACAAGAAGTCACTGGTGGAGATAATCAACGTAGAAATCGTGAACTTTCTGATCTCAAGCTGGTGACTCATTATTCCCAAACATGTAGAGAGAAGAATATAAGGAATAATCAACTTTATCATCAACAAGGCACCCATTGGGAACGGATCGAAGATCGGGAGTAATCTGTAGACAGAGTCTAATGAAAAGGTCGAGATCGATGCGATGTTACCAGTACCAAAAAACGCCAATTGCAAGAAGAAAAATCCAACAATAGTGATTCGGATCACTTGCAACCAGTAGCCCTCTGGTAATCTACCCTTATTTTCTTTCTGTGACCTTTGGATTTCTGATTGGGAGAACTTTAACGACTGCTCGATGTTGAGCCATTGTAAAAGAATCAACGAGAAGCCAACGTAGAACAAGAGTTCAAATGAAATAGTCAAAATCACAAATGCTGGAACAAATGTAAGGAACACTATAAGCAATCTCATCTGGTAGTCTTTAGAGGGGTTTAATGCATGTAGTACCGGCCATAAAATCAACGAAACTATGAATGTTACCCAGCCAATTATTTGTGAGTGTAAGGGTAAGCCAGTTCTTGCTTGTAAAGACAAAACTGATACGTTTGTTGCATATAAGATCACGGGGATTGTAGCTATTTGTAACAGAACCAAGTTCTTTTGAACCTGGCCAATACTTCTCTTGAAGACAATGTTGGCTCCAGTAATGCTGACTGCCAACGCAATCACAGTACCAATATTGATTTGGGTCAAACTTTCAACCTTGACGGGATCCAAGTTGGTGAAAATACACATTGCGAGGCAACTAAGAATCCAAGTGATCTTGAACAAGAAATGAATTCTATTTGAACCGTTGACAAAGAATGGATACAATCCAACAATAAAGAAGAGAACTGAAAACATAAATCTTTCAAAGAAACCGTAGGCAATACCTTCATACATCCCAATGAAGGAAAGAGCAATGAGAATCTTGGTTGGACCTGAGATACCATGCAAGAATAAATCTAACCCATTAAAAAGATAAATCGACTCGTTGATAATCGTGTACCAGAAGTATAATGGAAAAGCAGCATACATGTAGTAGTTGAATGGAGAGTTTTGATAAAACAAAATGTAGTTGATGGAGAGGCCTAATGTTGCAAAGAAACCAAATAACATTGGAGAACTCTCTGGTTTGGTTGATTGCAAATCATCTTCACTCAAAATAAACAACTTCAAGAAAAGAATAAACGAATAAACGATCCAACCAATGAATCCCAACGTAACTATTGATCTCAATAACAACCAATTGTAGGTCTGGAGATAATTCAACCCGTCCAAAGCATTTTTCATCAACTCTTCAGATAATCTGACAGCCTCGAGTTCGATTGATTTTGTTTGCTTTTCTGTAGCTGTTTCACTCTGCAACTTTGCAATCAAAGCATCGATATCGTTGGTATATGTGTAAATAGATTTTTCTTCAAATGGACTGTATGGTTTGAAACTGAATTGATGGTCGTACACCTCTTGTTCTTTGACCTTGTATTGTTCAACGATTGCCAATGCATTGGCATATAAAGCTTTGATTTTGGTGACTGAGTCAGCATCGAGGTAGTTCAACGGTAATTCTCCAACAGAGTTCGATGGATAGTTAGCACCAATCAAGTATGCCATTAAAGATGCGATATCGGCCTGTTTGACGTCATTTCTGACCAAATGGTCAAATTCCCAAGTATCAAAGTATTCTGCTTCGTATCCAGTCAGTACAGGATCTTGAGCAAGGATCTGAGCCTCGGGGCTATCTAAATCCGCCAATAACTTTGGCTTATTGACACCTGCTCCCCATGCAATCAATGGAGTTCTGGTGTTATCTGGATGTCCATCTCCATGAGAACCAAAGTCGGACATTCCATGATCGGCTGTAAATACAAACGCAGAGTCTTCATCGCCAAAGAATTCGTGGATTCTTGGAATCAACTTCTCCAACTTTTCATCAATGTACTCGATATTATCATAATACTCTGCAGAATAAGGACGATACGCATGGCCAGCAGTGTCTGGTCCTAATAAATGTAAAAAGAAGACATTTCCATTTTCATGTAATTCGTCGTGTAGCGTAACATTCGATTTCAGGTCTTCCATCAACTGGTCGAAGTGATTAAAGACAAACGAGTCCAATTCTATCGAGCTCTGGGTGAAATCCTCAAATTCGTGGCCATACATGCAAACATCGATTCTTCCTGGAACGACTCCTTCACCATATGCAAACATAGGCAAAATATCGGGAGATCCAAATGAATACGTATGCTTTGACTGGTTAAAGAAAGAGTCAAAATCGACGGGGTTTTCTTTCCATCCCTTAGTTACTGCTGATACATCTTCATAAAACCCTGCAATCATCGCTACGTGTCCTGGACGCGATTCGGTTGGCATTCTGGTATTGGAGATACCCCACGTACCTTCGGTGAGGGCCAAGTTTCTCAAATAAGGCGCCAAATATTTGGTTTCGCCAGTCCTAGGATGCTTGAGCTTCTTGAACGTCTTATCTGCTCTCAAACCATCCCCCACAATCAAAAACAACCGTTTGGCTGGTGGCAGAGATGTGGAGACGTGATGGTCCATGCCGTGCACCAAGGGCGAAACAAAGTAAATATCAAAGATCGACCATAAGTAGAAACTGTGGAATATTACCCCGACAAAGAGGAGTAACTGACGATTCTTGTTCATTCCAGGAAGTTGTTGATGTTAGAGCTGATCCAACCGTTCCACGTTGTAACTGAAAAGTTAAAAAATTGAAAACAACGCGCCCACCAGGGTACCATTTCACGACCCTACAAAAATGGAATAGTGAGATTGCAACGAGAATATTAGAATTATGATGTTATATATTAGTGAGAGAAGACCATGTAGAGGGTGAGATAGGCCGATATTGGTGAACTTCATGGAAGTTTGACCAGTTGACAGAAACCTACTATGAGAAGATTGGTTATTCCAGAAGTGGTGATCTACAAGTGATGATCTAGAACTGATGAAGTAGAAGTGTTGATCCATGTTACTAGAAGCACTAACCAATCAAGATGTGTTGATCCATGGTCACTAGAAGCACTAACTAGTCTAAAACTGTTCATCCATGACCACTCAAAACTCCATTGTTCAATCTTTATGTCGATCAGACATATCCATCCACCTGCAATTTTGCTTATATACGCTCATGGTGGTATTGTAGATCCTAAGCTGAGATGTGTAGTCCTGTTGAAGTTCAAGATCTTGTTGTAAACATCTTTGGTAGAGCTCGAAATTGTTGATATTGGAGTTGATATATGAATGGTACTTTTCATCCTTTTTTATTCTTTCCACTTGATATTGCAAAAAGCTCTTTTTGAACTTGGTGAATTGGTCCTGGTATGTTTCTATGGACTTGACGTATTTGTTCCATCCTTCCAGACTTATCGCAGGGTCCAATATGGCATTGGGAGGAGTGATTTTTTGCAAGTCTGAGGACGAACTGGGAAGTAACATTGTCATGGTCAAATTTTTGATCGGGGGTGGAACGGGATGTCCCTTAATACTCAGCTTATTGATAGGCGTAAAAAGAGTTTCGGCTTTGGAAGTACCGTTTGAGTATTCCGCAGTTTTGACTCGTTTATTCTGGACCCTGGTTCTGTCTTCGCTGACTTTCCTTCTATTATTACTAGTCTCTTTGGGCAAGTTGTTCAACATTTCTGTGAAATCGACATTGTCGATATTTTCGCCCAAGTTCTTCTCCAACTCATCAAACGCAAACACGTTAGTTTTGGCTCGTTTGGCTGATCTTTGTGGGCCGGGAGATTCTTCCTTTCGAACATAACTTGTAGTCAGCAGTACTGATGGTCTCTTGGGAGAAGCAGATCTACGGAATCCAGGCTCTTGCCGAGGTCGTATTTTGGCAGATCCGTTGAGTAAATCGTTCATCTTGCTATTGATTTCATCGTAGTCTCCGAGTGGATTTCTCGGCGTAAACTTGATAGATTCTTCGGGAATGGTTTGCGGTATTATGGGCACATCATCGTCGTCGTCTTCGTCATGATGAACGGAATAAAAGGTGTCGTCTTCGCTATACAGCAGGTTTTCATCTTTGGGCTTGTCTTCATTTTCGTCATCTAGTACAATGGGGTTTTTGGAGTTTGAACCTTGGCCAGATGTCTTGTGATTGTTGGTATGGTATTGTTGGTCTAATGCGTCGTCTTGAAAAGGTGTTTCTGGAGTCTTCTGAGCAGCTTCTTGGGCCCTTCGTTTTTCTGTATTGTACAATTCTTCTTGTTCTCGCTTCACTTTTGCATTGGTGGCTCGTAGTATTTCTGCAGCTGCCATTGCTTCTGCTTCCATTTTCTGTCTTTTGATCTCTTCTCTTCTACGAATAGCTTCCTGAGCCTTAGCGCGTTCTAGCATTTCACGTTTGAGCTGTTCGTTTTCAAACCTCGTCCGTTCTTCTTCGTGTTTCCTCTGTTGGTCATCCTTTCTGCCATAAACATGTTGATAATATCCATAATATCCGCCCCCTCCTGTGAAGTTTCGTGTTGTTGTGCTTGTGTAGAAACTGGTAGACAGGCTCTTGGATGTATGGGTTTGGGTAGGAAAATAATTACTGGTATGAGTATTCTGAGGTTTTAGTCCGTTCTCTGTATCATACTTGTTTCTAGACTCTGGAGATCCCAAGATTCCATAAGCCTGCCCTATTTGGAGGAATAATTCGTGGTGAGACTTATCTGGAGTCTTATCTGGATGATATTTTAACGAAAGCTTTCTGTAGGCTCTCTTTATCTCGTCCCCACTCGCCCCCACGCCTACTCCTAGTATCTGATAATAGTCTTGTGTGGACATAAAGAGACAGAAGGAGTTGTTCTATAAATGTTTGGTTTTTTCCCCATGAAGTTCCACATTGATTTGCAGTGCGCCATCAGACTATTGTAAGAGGAGTGATTTTAGAGACTTAGCCCATACTTAGCGAAGCGAGGTATTAGATAAGTCACTAAACCTCACTAATATTCACTGCTCACCAATCTCCACTAATCTTAATACTTGACTGCCCTCAGTATTCAAGTATAGAGTAGGAGCGATGAATTTTTGGAACAAGGATACGTAATTTACGCTCCATGTTGAATATTGCGGGCAATTACACGTTAATGTTTCTGTAAGCTGGTGGATTATATAGCCGTGGCAATATAAAGCTGCTCTAATGTCAGCTTAGTTGGTAGAGACAATTTTGGTCAATATTGCAGTAGCTGAATCTAGTGATGCAAACGTACTGCATATAATATATAAAACTCGAGAACCTTTGATAGATTTTTTGCAGCTTTATACTCTGTAGAAATTCTTTAGCTAACTTAAACATTGGCTTATATAGACTATCTAACAGCGATTCTTTACAGCTTTAAATATTCTGTCTTCGGCTAAGATACATTTTGGTTTAATTAGACTCACCTACGCCAAATATTTGCTTAGTATTCTGAGCGTAGCGAAGTATTCAAAACTCTTTAACATATTGAACACTTTCTCCGCTCAGTATTTAACTAGACTGTATTCCGTAACTCGCTGTATTCTAAAAATTCAAATACTCCATTAAACATTTCTAATATTCATTAAATCACTAATAATCATTATTCTCATTGAAATTCACTATTCGCTATATATAGTTCCTATTCACAAATACGTTTTTATCTCAATAATCTCCACTAATTCCATTTAAAGCTCTTTTTGATCCGCTCAGCTTCCACTTAGCAAATCACTTACCAGACCTGGAGCGAGATTCGCCCGTTTTAGCTATTAGTATTCTCCGTACATCAGGAACCTGACTAATCTAACTAATAGCTCTAATGTTTTTAAACTGCCGTTAATAGTATTATTAGAAAGAACGATGCCACATAACCAATTCACTAGTGAAACGGCCTTACTGTAAGACAAACGCGACCCGTATACGTCACAGCAACAATAGCCGTTATATTATTTATTATTCGGCTTTATATCTGTGAATCCAAACTGGAAATATAACCGAAGTGGACCGAAAAATAGGATTTATCATAACGTTTTGGGGTTTAGTTATATTAATAGACCCGTTCTCCCCTGGTTAACGAGAAGAGCTTCATAATTAGGATATAATGGGACTCTTCAGTAAAGCCAAAGCCGAATTGAAAAATGCAAAAAGTTTTGCTAAAAGTATTCAACCTTCTAGTGCTAATCAACCTTTAAGAGGTATTACTATTCGTACGGTTGAAAATGGGGGTCAAACCCCCCAACCACAACAAGTGTCAGAATTAGCTATGTATAGTCAAAATGATTCTGTGTTTTTCCAAATCATGGATACATTGGCAGAATACTTTGAATATAAAGGCTCAGATTGGATAAGAATCGCCAATGCTCTTGAGATTAGTGAATACTTGGTGATTCATGGAAGTGAGAATTGTGAGAATTATTTATGTGATAAAGAAGATATTGTTAAAGATTTAGAGAGTTATTCTGGACCTGGTAGTGTTCAAATACAGAGGAGTGCCAAAGCGTTATTCGATTTATTGCAGGATGATGAATTGATTCAAAAGAGAAGAAAAGAAGAAACAAATACTCCATTTGATGGGGTTATGATAAGTGGAGGACAGGTTACCACCCTTGATAAAATTTGAAGATATTTGGATATAGACTGTGGAGGACACAGGTATGCTTTGAGAGTAAACTGCTAAATATTTAAATAAATAAATTA
>Ga0065707_10000659_pt1 | contig 16703 bp, 15 predicted proteins | sample SwiRhicommuniRL3_FD_59094 | JGI IMG/M metagenome (GOLD analysis project Ga0065707, IMG submission 59094) | Switchgrass rhizosphere bacterial communities from Rose Lake, Michigan, USA - RL3 v2 (version 2) | ecosystem: Host-associated > Plants > Roots > Rhizosphere > Soil | place: East Lansing...
GCCTCAGGTTTGCGCACGGCGTCGATTCGCGTGCAGGGCGAATTGCGCCATCCTGCTGAGCCATTTGCCGGCGATGCGACGCTTCGACTCACGTGCCACCACAACGAACTGACGTCTGTCGAGGTGATCTGCGCCGAAGATGATCTGGAGCGGATCGCCGCAAGCCGGCTGGCCTAACAGCGCTCGTTGAAGTGCGTCTCGTTCCCACATGTAAGGGATAACGCCGGGAGGGGTGGGGGCGAACACATGGGTCCGGGTCGGTTCGTGGAGTTCGTGGGTTCGTCGGTTCGTGGAGTTCGCGGGTTCGTGAGTTCGTGGATTCGGTGGTGTGCGCGACGAACCGATCGAACCCCACGAACCCCACGAACCGCACGAACCCGACGAACTTCACGAACTCGTGTCAGGGCTTCATGTCGGCAATAAAGCACCCAACGGCCTGCGTTCGTGGCGGCACGATCGGCTTGCCGGCGACAAGCGCGGAAAGGGCGTTTCGCAAATCGTGCTCGGTGGCGGCCGGGCGCTCGCGTCCAAGCTCGACGAAGCGGTTGTCGATGCGCCCGATGTAGACGAGGCGACCGTTCTTGTCGAATACCGCCGCTTCGGGGGTGATCGTCGCGCCCGCCCGCTTGACGAGCCGATGGTCGGGGTCGCGTTCGCCAGCCACCGGCAACCGAAACGCGCGGACGTGCGTGTCGATCGCGGCGGGCGTGTCGAGGGGATTCGGGTAGACCAGACGGAAGCGAATGCCCTGCGGCGTGAACTGCTCGTAGAGGCGGGCGATCTCGGGCGCGTACCGGTTCGAGACGGGGCAATCGGTGCTCACGAAGATCAGTACGGTAAGGGCGAGCGCGGCGGTCATGCCGTCCCCGGCCGCTGACACGGTGTCGCGCGAAGGCGACGCCTGCGCGCGCGATCCATGCGTTTTCTACGCAATTCCGCTACGTTTGACATGGTACAGCCGTTGCTCGAAGCAGGATCGTCAGCGTGTCAATCCGGAGGCTTGCATTCGTGCGTCATCGATCACGTGTCGCGATTTACAGCGCGCTCACCATCTGCGCGTTGTCTGCGGTGTCGGCTGATGCCCAGGACCATCAGGGCAGGCACATCGCTCCTTATTATCCCGGCTTTGCGCAGTGGTACCCGTATCCGTACCCGATTATCGGATATCCCGGACCCGTCCCGGATCACGCCGTGGCGCTGCGGCTGCAGGTCTCGCCGCGCGAGGCGTTCGTCTACATTGACGGCTTTGCCGCGGGAGTCGTGGACGATTACGACGGCGTATTCCAGCGCCTGCGTCTTGTGCCGGGACCACACGAGATCGTGATCTATCACGCCGCGCATCGCACGCTCCGGCAGCACGTGTACTACAACCCTGGGTCCTCGCACACGATCCGATACACGCTCGCGACCCTCGCACCGGGCCAGGCGCCGGAGCCGCAGCCCGTGCCCCGCATGATGCCGCCGCCGGGCATGCCGCCCCCGGCCGGCGCGCCACCGACCCAGACGTCGCGCTCCGGCACGCTGTCGCTCGGCGTGCAACCCGGCGATGCCACGATCCTCGTCGACGGCGAATCGCAGAGAGGCCCCGAGCCGGGGGAGCGGCTGATGATCCAGGTTTCCGAAGGGCCACACCGGGTCCGCGTCGAAAAGAACGGATTTCAACCGTTCGCGGTCGATGTCGACGTGCGCGCCGGAGAAACCGCGAGCTTCAACGTCACGCTCGTTCCCTAGTGTCGCTAGCGTGACGCGGGGGTGGAATATACTTCCATTCTCGTGAGCGCCACTGCCCCTCAGACAACAGGCCGCGATCTTCTCGACGATTGCGTCCACTGTGGTTTTTGCCTGCCGACCTGCCCGACGTACTTGTTGTGGGGACAGGAGACCGATTCGCCGCGCGGACGCATTCATCTCATGAAATTGAGGCGCGATGGCCGCGACACTGCCAGCGACAGCTTCGTCCGGCACATCGACAGCTGTCTGGGCTGCATGGCGTGCGTGACGGCCTGTCCGTCTGGCGTGCAGTACGACTCGCTGCTCGAAGCCGCACGTCCCCAGGTTGAGCGCGAAGCCAATCGGGGCGCCGGCGATCGTGCGTTTCGCAGCCTCATCTTCGCGGTGTTCCCGCACCCCTCGCGTCTGCGGGTCCTGTCGTGGCCGCTCGGCCTTTATCAGAAGCTGGGCATTCAACGGCTCCTTCACAAGACGGGCGTGCTCAGCCTGCTTCCCGCACGGCTTCAGGCGATGGAGCGGTTGCTACCTCCGATCACGTTCGGTGCGAGCCCGCTTCCCGCTCGCATTCCGGCGCAGGGAACCCAGCGCAAACGCGTCGGACTCCTCCTGGGCTGCGTGCAGCGCGTCTTCTTCGGCAATGTGAACGACGCGACGGCGCGCGTTCTTGCCGCGGAGGGCTGCGAGGTGGTGATTCCCCAGACCCAGCAGTGCTGCGGTGCGCTCGCGGAGCACGCCGGCGAAGAGAAGGACGCGATGGAGTTCGCGAGACGCCTGATCGAGGCGTTCGATGCGAGCCAGGTCGATACCATCGTGATCAACGCGGCCGGGTGTGGATCTGCGATGAAGCGGTACGGTCATCTGCTCCGAAACGATCCGGCGTATGCCGCGCGCGCGAAGGCGTTTGCCGCGAAGTGTCGCGACATCTCGGAAGTGCTGGTCGAGCTCGAACCGAGGGCGCCCCGAGGCACTGTCCGGTTGAAAGCGGCCTATCACGACGCCTGCCATCTTCAGCACGCACAGGGCGTGCGCGCGCAGCCGAGACGACTGCTCCAGGCCATTCCCGGCGTGGAGGTGCGCGAGATCGGCGAGTCGGAAATCTGCTGCGGATCGGCCGGCATCTACAACCTGCTCGAGCCCGGGCCGGCGACCGAGCTGCGCGATCGCAAGGTCAGGAACATTCTGAAAACCGACGCCGAGGCCATCGTCTCGAGCAACCCGGGGTGTCTGCTGCAGATCGCCACCGGGCTCGACGCAGCCGGCCGGCCGCTGCGCATCATGCATCTCGTCGAAGTGATCGATCAGTCCATCCGTGAAGGACAACGCCAAAACTAGTTACGTTGGGCCTGTCGCCCCGTAGCGATGTGCGAAGATGGCGCGAAGGCGGATGCGGCTATCCGATCTGCCAGCGGTCCTGCTGGCGTTACTCGTCACAATCGGTGCCTGGGCCGTCACCGTTCACAGCGCCCGTTCCATGTCTTCGACGATGCCGATGCCCGGCGGGTGGTCGATGTCGATGGCGTGGATGAGCATGGGGAACCAGTCCGCGCTCGCGCACGCCGCCATGTTTCTCGTGATGTGGGCGGTCATGATGGTGGCCATGATGCTGCCGTCGGTGCTGCCGGCCGTGCTCCTGCACCGCGGGCTTCTGGCCTCGCGCGTCGGCCGCGGTGACCAGGCCAACGGCTCGCAGTGGCTGCTCGTCGCCGGATACTTTTCGATCTGGGTGCTGTTCGGAGCGGGTGCGTATGTCATCGGCATGGCGATCGCATCGGCGGCCATGCGATCGATACACGTCAGCCTCCTCGTGCCCGCGGCGACGGGGCTGGCGCTCGGAGCGGCCGGCGTGTTTCAGCTGACGAGCTGGAAGCAGGTCTGCCTGCGCCACTGCCGCTCGCCGCTGGATTTTTTTGCGCACCACCCGATTCGCGGCGCCTCAGACTCCTGGCGATTCGGCCTGCACCACGGCGCGTATTGCGCCGGTTGCTGCTGGGGTTTGATGGTCATCCAGCTCGTGCTCGGCATCATGAGCGTGCCGCTGATGGCGGCCGTCGCGCTCGTCATCCTTCTGGAAAAGCAATGGCGGTACGGAGAAATGCTGGCCCGTGTCGTGGGCGCCGCCACGCTGGCGGCGGGCATTCTTCTCTTCCTTCGGGCTACAATCCACCGGTGAACACGAACAGCTACGCGCAATTCGCGTCGATCGACTGGACCAATGGCTGAAAGACTCCTGCAGACCGCCGTCACTCTCGTCGGCAGCGCTGGTGTTCGCCCTGGCGCGCCCGCAGATGCCATCGAGGGTGTCGTACCTGGCATTGTCGTCGAGCCGGCGTCCGTCGATGCCGTAGGAGGCCTTCTGGCGTGGGCCTCTCGCGAGAAGTTATCCGTGCTGGCGCGGGGATCGGGCACGAAGCTTGGCTGGGGACCTGCGCCGCGTACGATTGACGTGCTGCTCTCCACCGCGAAGCTCAATGCCGTCGTCGCGCATCGCCACGGCGATCTCACGGCGACGATTCAAGCTGGCGCGACACTCGGGGATGTGAATCGCGCGCTCGCCCGGCACCGTCAGTGGATTCCGCTCGATCCGCCATCCGCCGATCGGGCGACGATCGGGGGCCTCGTGGCCACCAACGACAGCGGGCCGAGGCGTCACCGCTACGGCGCGCCGCGCGATCTGATCATCGGGATTGAATTCGTCAGAGCCGACGGCCTGCTGGCCAAAGGTGGCGGCATCGTCGTGAAGAACGTCGCGGGCTACGATCTGCCGCGCCTGCTCACCGGGTCGTTCGGCAGCCTCGGCGTCATCGTGACGGCCACCTTCAAGCTCTATCCACAGACGCCGGCATCTGGCACGCTGGTGGTGGATCTGAAGGATCCGAACGATCTCGCGACGCTCACCGGCAAGGTGCTGATGAGCCATCTCACCCCGACCGCGCTCGAGTTCGCCACGCACCCGCTGCGCCTGATTCTGCGGTTCGAATCGATCGAAGCCTCGGTGCAGCAGCAGTCGCAGACCGCGGCCCGGCTCATCGCCGAATGCGGATTCAACGCGCGATCGGTCCCGGGTTCCGAAGAGGATCGGTTCTGGTCGAGCCACGACGTCTTTGCCGAGGAGGATCGTTGCGCCTTGCTGAAGGTCAGCGTACTGCCGACCGAACTGGCCGCGACGCTGGCGCTCATCGAACAGCTTGCCGGACCGCGGGGCTACGCCGCGGTGGGACGTGCGGGCGCCGGTGTGTTTCAGCTGTGCATTACCGGCGACGTCCAGCTGCAGAAACGCGTCATCAACGGACTGCGCGATGCCCTGCCGCTCGGCCGTGGCAGCGCGGTCGTCGTGAAGAGCCCACCGGAGTTACGGACGCACGTCGATGTGTGGGGCCCTTTGGGCGACGGCCTGACGCTGATGAAATCTGTCAAACAGCAGTTCGATCCAGTGGGAGTGCTCAGCCCCGGGCGCGGACCTGGAGGCTTGTGAACTGACGCAGCAATCTGCGAATTCACATTCTCTCCGCCACGCCTGCCTTTTCTGCCGGATGCTGACGATACGGGCCCGGCACTTCGCCGCAGAGACGGGGCGTGGGGAAGACCTTGCCGGGATTGCAGATGCTCGTGGGATCGAACGCACAGCGCAGCATCTGCATCGTGTCGAGGTCGGCCGGCGAGAACATCTTCGCCATCGACGCCGACTTGTCGGCGCCGACGCCGTGCTCGCCGGTAATCGAGCCGCCCGCTTCGATGCAGTACATCAGGATTTCCGACGCGACCTGCTCTGCAAGCTCGCCCTGGCCGGGAACAGCCTCGTCATAGCAGATCAGCGGGTGCAGATTGCCGTCGCCCGCATGGAACACGTTGCCGATGCGCAGCCCCGATCGCTCTTCGAGCGCGCGGATCCGGCCGAGCACCTCGCCCAGCTTCGTGCGCGGAATCACGCCATCCTGCACGTAGTAATTGGGCGAGACGCGTCCCATCGCCGCAAACGCGGCTTTGCGTCCCTTCCAGATGCGCGCGCGCTCCTCGTTGTTGCGCGCGATTAGTATCTCGGTGCCACCCGTGCGCCGGCAGATGGCTTCGACCATCTGGAATAACCCGTCGACTTCCGATTGCGCGCCGTCGAGCTCGACGATGAGCACGGCTTCGGCCTTGGGGAAGTTGGGATGCACGGCGGCTTCGGCGGCTTCGACCGTCAGCCTGTCCATCATCTCGACCGCCGCCGGAATGATGCCTTCCGAAATGATTTCCGAGACCGCGACACCGGCGGCCTCGGTCGATTCGAATGCCGCCAGAATCGTTTTCACCGCCTCGGGCACGCGCACGACGCGCAAGGTGACCTTGGTCACGACCGCGAGAGTGCCTTCTGACCCGACGAGCGCGCCCACCAGATCGAGGCCGGGCGAATCGAGCGCCGCGCCGCCGAGGTGCACGATCTCGCCGCTCGGGAGCACCGCCTCGAGGCCGAGCACATGGTGCACGGTGAACCCGTACTTCAGACAGTGCGCGCCGCCGGAATTCTCGGCCACGTTGCCGCCGATCGAGCAAATCTGCTGGCTCGATGGGTCGGGTGCGTAGTAATAGCCGCTCGGCGCCACGCTCCGCGTCACCTCGAGATTGATCACGCCAGGCTCGACGGTGATCCGCTGATTGGGAATATCGATCTCGATGATGCGGTTCAGCCGCGACAATCCAATCAGGACGCCGTCCGGGTGAGGCAGCGCACCACCGGATAAGCCCGTGCCGTGTCCGCGCGCGATGAACGGCACGCCGTGAGCGTGGCAGTGCCGCACGACGGCCTGGACTTCGTCGACGGTGTGAGGCAGCACGACGCAGCCCGGTGTGGCCCTCAGGCGTGCCAGCCCGTCTGACTCGTATGTCAGCAGCTCGTTCGCATCACGAAGGAGTCCGTCCGGTCCGACGATGCGCTCGAGCGCGCCGATGAAATCGCTGTTCAACATGGGCCTGAGGTTTGGATAGTAGCATGGCGGCAGAGTGGTCTAACGCTTCAGCTCGGCGAGTCTGCGCTCGGCCTCTCGGAGCGCCCGCTCTGCCTTTTCGATCTCGCGCGCACGCCTCTCCTGCTCTCTGCGCGCCTTTTCTTCGGCCTGCCGTGCTTTCGCTTCTGCCTGCTGTCGCGCGCGTTCCGCCTGCTTCTCCGCAAGCCTGTGCCGCTTGATGTCAACAGGAGAGGTACTGGTTTGACGAGCTGAGGGCTTCACCTCTGGTTCACTCGTCCGTGGCTTGATGCCGGTGAGCAGACTGAATCCTGCCGGCGGCGGCTCGCGCGTGATCCGCCCGGGCGCTTCGTCGGTCGGCAGTGCGGCCAGTGTACGGCGGACGGTATCGCGCACCGCGTCCGTCGTACGAACGCCCTTCTTTTCGGCGGCACCGATCGACTGTGCGAAAGCGTTCTCCAGCGTCGTCTTGTGGAGCTCGCCGGCTTTGCGTGTGTCCGTGGCGCGTCCCGACAAGGCGGCGCGATGCGCGGCCCGCAGTTTTTCGGAGGCATCGACGAGCGCCTGATAGGTCGGCTTGTTGTGCCAGTAGAGGTGGTTGATCACCCACATCGCGAGCGAAGGCTTGACCAGCGAGGCGACGGCTTGTCTTTCGCGCCCGTCGAGCGTCTTGGCGAGCGCGTTGCGGGCTTTCGTGAACTCGTCGAGGGGCAGTCCGTACAGGTCGTCGATTTGCGCCTGGAGATTGGATTTCATCGCGTCACACGTTCAATGGAGCATCGGCCGGTACCTTGTCGAACAGCTCGCGATGCGCGCGATCGCGCTCGCGGTCGATTTGCTCGGCGGTCGCTCCCAGCCGGTCGAGGATGCTTTCGGTCAACGAGAGCGCGACCTCGCCTTCGCCCGTGAACACCCGGTCGGCACCGGCGGCGACGAGCGTCGGCAGGTCGCGGAGATACTGCGCGCGCGCGAGCACATGAATCCCCGGACTGATTTCGCGCGCCATGCGAATCACCTCGGACGCGCTTCCCATCCCTGCCGACGTCAGAATCAGCGTGCCGGCCTCGCCGGTCCCAGCCGCATCGATCGTATCGCGCTGCGTCACGTCTCCGTACACGGCGTCGATCCCCAGCTGCCGAAGATGCCGCACGGTTTCCATGTTCAGCTCGACAACGGTGGGAGTGATGCCGTTGTCGCGAAGCAGGCGAACGACCGTCCGCCCCGTCGGCCCGTACCCGACGACGATCGCCCGCTCGCGCCGAACGGTAGATCGTGCCGGACTCGCGGCGTCGCCGTCCACGACCCTCGGATTGAGTAACGGTGACCAACGCGGATGCCCGGCCACCCATTTCTCGACACGCGGAACGAGCCGGTACAGCACTGGATTGAGGACAATCGAGACGATCGACGCGGCCACGAGCGTGTTGGTGGCTTCGACCGGCAGGATACCGAGGTCCGTGCCGATGCTCGACAGGATGAAAGAGAATTCGCCAATCTGCGCGAGCGCGACCGAGATGGCCAGAGCGACCCGAAAGGGATAGCCGAGCATGCGCACGACGACGAGCGCGATGAGCGGCTTGCCGATCATGACCACCGCCAGCGTCGCCAGAATCAGTCCGGGCGCTTCGAGAAGGTAACCGGGCGGCAGCAGCATGCCCACAGCCACGAAAAAGAGCACGGCAAAGGCATCGCGCATCGGCAGGGCCTCCGACGCCGCGCGCAGGCTGTAATCGGATCGGCCGACGACGAGCCCGGCCAGGAACGCACCGAGCGCCATCGAGACCCCGAAGAGTGCGGCCGATCCCACGGCGATGCCAAGCGCGAGCGTGAGGACCGTGAGCGTGAAGAGCTCCCGCGAGCCGGTGTCGGCGATGTGGTCGAGCACGAAGGGGATGACCCGCGTGCCGACCACGATCGTGAAGCCGACGAGCGCGGCGACCTTCAGCGCGGTCACCGCCAGCGCCACCACGACGCTCGTCTCCGATCCGGCATCGGCAAAGAGGACGGGCAGCAGCACGACCGCCAGTACGGTGAACAGATCCTCGACGACGAGCCATCCGACGGCGATATGTCCCGTTGGTGTATGAAGCTCGCGATGATCGGCAAGCACGCGGATGAGCACGACCGTGCTGGCAACCGCCAGCGCCATGCCAAAGACGATGCCCGCGGGCCAGCTCCATCCGAACCAGCGCGCGATGACGGCGCCGAGCAGGGTAGCCACGGCGCTTTGCGCGATCGCGCCCGGAATGGCGACGCGCCGCACCGCCAGCAGCTCTTCGATATGAAACTGCAGGCCGACGCCGAACATAAGGAGGATGACGCCGACCTCGGCCAACTGTTCGGCGATGTCGCCGTTGGCCACAAAGCCGGGCGTGTGCGGACCCACGAGCGTGCCGGCCAGCAGGTAGCCCACGATGGGCGAGAGGCCGGCCCGCTGCGTCAGGTAGCCGAGCACGAGCGCGGCGGTGAACGCGCCGGCCAGCGTCAGGATGAGATCAAGGTTATGCACGTTTTTGTGCGGCTTCCCTCGATCCTACGCGACGTCGGCCTCTCGCGTCGGCAGCGCGTCGCGTTGCGACTGTGAGAGCACGCGCTTGTACCACCAGGAAGTAAGCAGGGGTGTCAGGATTGCGGTCACGATGACCGATGCGGCCACCTGCACGGTGGCGGCTTCGGCGACAGGAAGGTAGGTCTTGTCGGCCAACGCGACGGCCTGGGGAACGGCCGCGGAATTCCCTGCTGTACTGGAGGCGGCGGCGCCGGCGATGCCGCTGCCGCCCAGCAGCTTGTCGGTGAGAATGCAGACAAACCCGGTGACCACGACCACCGTGATGCCGAGAAGGACACCCGGTATGCCTGCCGTGACCACAGACCTCAGATTGATGGTCTGGCCGAGCGTGAATGCCATGAACGGCACGATGATCGGCTCGTGCGATCCGAAGAACTCCTTGATGTCGTCGTCCAGGTTGCCGAGGACGGCGCCCGCGAGAATAGGGGCGATCACCGAAAGCATGGTGAGCCACGGAATCACGGCGAGCCCGGCGCCGACGAAAATGAGCATCGTCAGAAACGGGCCGGTCTCGATGCTCTGCACCACGTAGGTGCCCGAGTCGTCCTTGCTGCCCATCACACTGGTCAGCGCGAGGAACATCCCGCCGTTGGTATCGCTCATCGCGACCATCACGGCGAGGGTACTGAGCCCCAGAATGCTGCCGCCGAAGTAGTTGGCGATGGCGAGGGCAAACAGCGTGGCCGTGCCCACTTTGGCCAGAAGGATCCCGCCGCCGCGCAGCAGCATGCGTGGCGCTGCGCGAAACGTCATTTTTGTACCCACGGTGAACAGGTACATCCCCAGGACCGTGGGGTAGCCGGCTCCCGTAAGAGCCTGAGTAAACCCGCCAATCCTCAGGAGATCGGGAAAGAACGTATTCAGGACCATACCCAGGAACAGCGGAACGACCATGAGGCCGCCGGGCACACGATTGACGGTCTTGAAAATTTTCATGAGCGCCTATTCTACTTGCGCAAACGACGACAGAACGATATAACACGGTCCCTCTGGAAAATCGACAAGCGAGTTCTCAGCATTGGCTCCGCTTCGCCAAATGGGCGAGCGTGTGCTGGATCGTCGTCTTCTGGAAACTCGGCGCGCCCGCGCTGATGGATCCGGATGAGGCGCACTACGCGCAGCTCACGCGCGAGATGCGGCACGCGGGCAACTGGATGATGCCGTTGCTCGACGGCCTGCCCTACATCGACAAGCCCGTCCTGTTTCACTGGTTGCAGGGGCTGGCGATTGCGGTGCTCGGAGAGACCGAAATTGCGATGCGGCTGCCGAGCGCGATCGCGGCGCTCGCGCTCTTCTGGATGACGCAGTGGACGGGCGCGCGGTTGTTCGACGATCGCGTGGGCGTGCGCGCCTGGCTCATGCTGGCCACCGTGCCGATGACGTTCATGCTCGCGAGCATCGGCATCTTCGACATGGTGTTCACGGCCTGTCTGTTTGGTGCCGTGGCGTTCGCGCTCGTCTCCGCGCTGCGCAACCGGCCGGGCCTTCAGTACGTCTCGTACGTACTGCTGAGCCTCGCCGTGATGACCAAGGGTCCGGTGGCCCTCGTTCTGGCGGGCCTCTTTTTTCTCGTGGGGATGGCGTGCGGACAGGAGTCGCGCCGCGCGCTGCTGTCGCTGCACTGGGTCGCCGGGGCCTTCATCTCCGTAGCGCTGTCGCTGCCATGGTTTGTGTGGATGTACCACACGCTCGGCTGGCCCTTCGTGCACCAGTACGCGCTGGCCGGCAACCTTTATTACATCTCGCAGCCGGCATCGTTCTCCAATCGTGCGTTCAACCATACGTTGTACGTGTCGACGTTCCTGGCCGGATTCTTCCCGTGGAGCGTTCTGGTGATCGGTGGCGCGATTGATACGGTGAACCGCTGGCGCCGGAGCGTGCGGATTCCCCCGGAGGAGCGCCTGCTCTGGGCCTGGGCGGGCACGGTGTTCATCTTCTTCAGCCTTGCGCGGTTCAAGGTCGATCGCTACGTTTATCCCGCGGCGCCCGCCTGCTGCCTCCTGGCCGCGCGAGCCTGGATGAGCGTCAGCGTGCAGCGACCCGAGATTGGCGCGGCCCGCGACAGCACGTTCACGAGGTGGTCTATTGCCACGCTGGGTCTCGTACTGGTCGTCGTCAGCGCGGTAGGCGCGTACACGTTGTTCGACCTCGGGCTCGATCTTCCGGCCGCCGCCATCGTCATTCCGATCAGTCTCGCGGCGGGCGGGGCGGCGCTGGCCGTGGTGACCTTCAGGCAGCGCGTCGTGTCGCCCACGCTGTTTACGTCCCTGCTCGTGGCGCTGCTCGTGATTTATGCATGCGTTGCGGCCATCGGTCTGCCTGTTCTTGAAAGCACACGTCCCACCGCGGCAGTGGCGGCCGGCCTCAGGCCGAAGCTTGCGGCCAACGAACGTGTCGGGCTGTATCGTCTCGAGAAATGGCGCTTCAGCCTGCGGTATTACCTCGAGCATCCCGTCAGCCGGCTGCAGAATTCCGGCGAGGTGAAGGAGTTCCTCAACAACAAAGGCGGCTACATCCTGATGTTCGATGAGGACTTCACGCGACTCCGGAACGACGGTGTGAAGCTGCGCAGCGTGGACGAGCGGCGTGCCGTGACGGGCACGACCGGGAAGGGCCTGCGCCGCCAGAAGTGGGGCGCGCTGGTCGTGGCGACCTCGGACGACACGCCTCGCACCGAAGAAAAGCCCCGGTAACGGGTCCGCCGTTTGGACGTACCATAAGAGGATGACCAGGCGAGCACGGCTGGCACTCATCTTCGGTTGCGCGCTCGCGATCGGCAGCATCGCTGTCGCCGCCGAGCGGGCGTGGGTGAAGGCTACGTTGCAGAATTACACCGTCGAGCGTCCGAAGGTGCTCTTCAGTGCCGAGGCGCGCGATCCCACCAGCCATATGCCTCGGACGAACGTGGCGCGCGAAGTGCGGACGTTCGTGATCGACACGAGCACGTTTCGCCTCGAGTTGCGCCAGGACGTGACGGTCGATACACCTCGGGTCAATGTGCTGATTGGTCAGCCCGTGCTCATCGCGATCGAAAAGAAAACGGTCTACGTGAAGGACGACGATGGCCGGGAACACAAGCTGTCCCTGCGCAAACAGACCGAGCTCAGCAAGGTCAAGGAATAGAGAGCGTCCGCTAGAAGCGCTTCATGAAAGCTGACAGCGGCTGGCGCTGAGCGCCTGCCGCGTCGAAATTATCCGGCGCGAGCCAGGCTTCGAATGCGGCTCTGCGTGCCGGCCATTCAGTATCGGTTATCGAAAACCACGTCGTGTCGCGGCTGCGCTGCTTGTACACGATGGCCTGCCGGAACAATCCTTCGAAGGTAAAACCTAGTCGCAACGCCGCCTGGCGCGAGGGCGCGTTGAGGCTGTCGCATTTCCACTCGTAGCGGCGATACCCGAGCTCGTCGAATGCCCGCCGCAGCATCAGGTACATCGCCTCGGTGGCCGCCGCCGTTCGCTGCAACTGCCGCGAGAAGTTCAGGTGGCCGATTTCGATGACGCCGTTCGCGCGATCGATCCGCATGTAGGCGGCAAGCCCGATCGCCCTTCCGCCCGGGTTGACGATAGTGAAGAACAGCGGGTCCTGGCTCAGCGCGGTTTTGACGAGCCAGTGCTCGAAGCCCTCTCGATGTTCGAACGGTCCGTACGGCAGGTACGTCCAGCGACCGTCGTGGTGTTCCGGAGCGCCGAGGCACTGGTACAGATCGCCCGCGTGCGTCGTCGGATCCAGGGGTTCAACGCGGCATAATCGGCCTGGAATCGAGGTGCGCGGCGGATGGGGCCTGGGGATCCAACTGGGAAGGGCATCCCCGATCGGCTGGCCGAAATCGTTCGTCGGCATCAGCCAAGGCTAGCATTTCCCTCGACAGGATAATCACCACCGGCCGGCCCGCCTCTGACAGGGCCACCGGCAGACCGTTCGCCTCGTACGGAGGCGGAGCTGCCGGTGGCCGGGAATCGAGCGCGTTATATCGGTGAAGCACCATCACGCCCAGCGCGACGGTTGCGATGGCGCCGACCAGTTGCGCCACGATGCGGCCGGTGAACGAGATCCAGGCCGAGCGCACCTTGTCCTTCTTTTCCTTCTTCTTCCCGCCGTTGTCTGCGTTTGCCGTCTGTGTGTCTTCCATAGTTGAGTAAACGCCATTCACCGTGTAGTTCGAACACTGACACTTCGTCGTTAATACTCATGTGCGTGCAATATTCCTCTTGGCGGTCGTCCTGGCCTCGGCGGCGCCCGCGGCCGCTCAATATCCTTCAATAAAGGCCGGAGACTGGCTGCGCGTGGATTTCCGCGCGAGGTTCCAGGGAGATGTGCGGCGGTCGGAAGCCCTGATCGCGGAGGACGACTCCAGCCTCGACATCGCGCGGCGCCGCGTGGGCATCGAAGGGCGTCTGGGCCGGGCGCTCGATTATCAGGTGGAGTACGAGCTCGGCCTGAACGAGTGGCGCGATGTGTACATCGACTACCGCCAGCTCAAGGCGCTCCAGCTGAAAGCGGGCATCTTCAAGGTGCCCTTCGGCCTCGAGGAAAACACCAGCTCGACGAAGCTCGACTTCATCTATCGCGCGCGCATCAGCTCGCGACTGGCGCCAGGACGCGATCGTGGCGTAAGCGTCCATGGCCGCGTGCTCAAGAACATCGTGACCTACGAAACGGGCATCTTCCGCCACGACGGCGACAACGCGCAGCCGTCGGCGAGCGCACGCGTGTTCGGCGGACCGACCATTGCGCTGCGCGCCACGGCGGAACCGTTTCGAGATTCCACGTCGAAGTTCAAGAGCCTGCAGGTTGGTGGCGCGGTCGCGTTCGCGAACCTGCCCCTGGGATTTCCCGCCGTCCGCGCTCGCACGGTTTTCGGTGCGTCTTTCTACAACTCGGATGTCTGGGTGCAGGGACGAAGGCAGCGGTCCGGGCTGGAAGCGCGATGGCGCCCGGGCCGGTGGTCGTTGCAATCCGAGTACATCCGGGTCAGCGACGAGCGGCGCGGCCAGAGCGTCGAGAACGGCGATTTGTCGCCGCTCGTGGCCCACGGCTGGTATCTGAGCGCGACCCGCGCGTTGACTGGAAAACGCAGCCGCTTCGGCGTCGTTGAAGTGGCGTCCCGCTACGAGACGTTGCGCTTCGGCAGCAACGGCCTTGCCGGCGAACCGTCAACCAGCGCTCGCGCCGACGTGGTTGCCGGCAACACCGATCGCGCGGTCACGCTCGGCGTCAACTGGCATCTCAACAAATGGATCAAGGTTCAGATGAACCTCGTCCGGGAAGACATCGAGCGTCCGTCGATCGGGCCCTCACCGGATCAGGCCGCGTTCTGGAGCCGCGTCTTCAGACTTCAGCTCACGATGTGACCTATGCGCAACACGATTCTGCTCATCGCGACCTTGCTGCTCGTCGGTGCGTCCGTCGCCGACGCCCAGAGCCCGGACGACCTGTTCGACAGCCGGACGCTCCAGGAAGTGCGTCTGTACATCCACTCGAGCGATCTCGCTCAGCTTCGCGAGCGTTATCTCGAGGACACCTACTACCCTGCGGATTTCGAGTGGCGCGGCATCCGCGCGCGCAATATCGGCGTGCGCGTGCGGGGGCTCGCGACCCGCAGCCCGATCAAGCCGGGCCTCAGAATCGATTTCGACCGGTACGTCGCCCAGCAGACCTTTCTCGGCATGAGCGCCCTGGTGCTCGACAACGCGTTGAAGGATCCGTCGATGATTCGTGAGCGCACGAGCATGGCGTTCATCAAGCGAATGGGGCAGCCGGCGCCGCGCGAATCGTTCGCCCGCGTGTTCATCAACGGCTCCTATGAAGGTGTGTACGCGCTGGTCGAAGTGGTCGATGCCAGATTCCTGGCGCAGGCGCTAGGCGATGGGCTCGGATACCTGTTCGAGCACAAGTACGTGAACGGGTTCCATGCCGAGGACCTCGGCGACGACTACGAGGCGTACAAGCTGCGCTTCGCCGCCGCGACGCACCGTCTCGAGGGGGACTACACGCTGTATGCGCCCATTCGCGAGCTCTTCCGCGAGGTGAATCAGCCGGTGGATGGTGTCTGGCGCGAGCGCGTGGGGTGGTTCATCGATCTCAACCAGCTCGTCACGTATGTCGCGATCGAAACGTTTCTCGCCGAGTTCGACGGGTTTCTGGGGGGATCGGGCATGGCGAACTTCTACCTCTACCGTCCGGTGGCGACCAACGTGCACCGGTTGATCGCGTGGGACCGGGACACGACCTTCCAGGAGATCGAGGCGCCGATCTTCGCGCGCGTTGACGAGAACGCGCTCTTCCAGCGCGCGTTGATGTTCCCCGACCTCCGGCGGCTGTTCCTCGACGTGCTCGACCAATGTGCGCGCGCCGCGGCGCAGGATCGCTGGCTCGAAGCGGAAATCTGGTGGACGCACCAGCTCATTCGCGACGCGGTCGGCCAGGACACGACCAGGATGTTTTCCAACGAGGAGTACGAAGGCGCTATCGGCCACCTGCTCGCGTTCGCACAGGGGCGCCCGGCGTTCGTGGCAGGCGAGGTCGCGAAAGCGCGATGAGGCGGTACCTCGTCGCCTTGACGATCGGCATCGCCGCCTGCGGCGCCGAGATTACGTCACCCTCTGCGCCCGACATCGACGACGTCGCCGTGCTCGTCGGTGCCGCGGATATCGCGGTATGCGGTGCGGGCGGGTCGATGGAAACCGGCCGTATGCTCGACACACAGCAGGGCACGGTCTTCGTTGCCGGTGATATCGCCTACACCGAGGGAACGGCCGAGCAGTTTCGCGCCTGTTACGACCCGGTCTGGGGGCGGCACAAGGCCCGGACGCGTCCGGCCCCCGGCAACCATGAGTACGGCTCGGCCGGCGCGGCGCCCTACTTTGCGTACTTCGGGTCGAACGCTGGTCCAAGCGGCCTGGGCTACTACCGGTATCACAAAGGCTCGTGGCTCGTCTTTTCCCTCAACAGCAATATCGAGGGGGCCGAGCGCATGGCGCAGCTCGAATGGTTGAGGCGCGAGCTTGCGACCCAGTCGGACTGCACGGTCGCGTACTTTCACCATCCGCTCTTCAGCTCTGGTCCCCATGGGACGGTCCCTCCGATGCCCGTTGTCGCTGATTTCTGGCGCGAGCTTTATGCGGCGGGCGCGGACGTCGTGATCACGGGCCACGAGCATTTTTACGAACGCTTCGCGCCGCAGAACCCAGACGGTGCGCCCGATCCGCGATTCGGGCTCCGGCAGTTCATCGTCGGCACCGGCGGCGCACCGATGACGCAGCCGGTCCGGCGAGCGCCGAACAGCGAGGCCGTCGTCCTGACGTTTGGTCTGCTTCGGCTGACGCTCGAAGCCCAGTCGTACCGATGGGACTTTCTGTCTGTGGATGGCGGCGCGATCAGGGATTCAGGGACCGGGAGCTGCCACGGGAAGCCGTAGACCACCTACGAAAACAGGAGACTAGGAGATTAGGAGAAGAGC
>Ga0065707_10082335_pt1 | contig 16699 bp, 7 predicted proteins | sample SwiRhicommuniRL3_FD_59094 | JGI IMG/M metagenome (GOLD analysis project Ga0065707, IMG submission 59094) | Switchgrass rhizosphere bacterial communities from Rose Lake, Michigan, USA - RL3 v2 (version 2) | ecosystem: Host-associated > Plants > Roots > Rhizosphere > Soil | place: East Lansing, MI...
AACTTAGAAAAGTTAATTCCTGCAAATCGTGAGATTTGGTTGGGGTTCCCGAGAGCTCATTTAGCTGATTGTGGTTGTGGTGACAGAATGTATCGACCAAACTTAGTAGTCATGGTTAGAGACTCTATAACTATGACTGAGGATGGAAAGGAAGTAGTCAAGAATATTTATAAAACAACTCATGTTAGTTCCTTTATAACGTTTGATGTTCCAATCATTGGGTGGGATTTAGCGAAGCCGACTGAAGTTTGTACTGGCATGAATATCTTGCTTCCAAACGGGATTTCGTCATGGAACATAAAATCAATTGAAAAGAAATCAGATTCAAATGAATGGCACTCGGAAGATTACATGACATTGATGTTTGCTTTGAGTGATTTCACTGTGCACAGAATGAATATCAAGGGCTTTTTGAGTTTATTATTGAAATTAGATAAGCCTTCATTATTCTTATCTCCAGACGAAAACTCCACAATTGATGAGGCCACTGAGAAAGCTAGAATGAAAGATATGGGGATTCCTGAAATGGCTGTATTTCAAGATCCTAAAAAGAAGTACACTGAAGAATTGATTGGTTATAATAATGATAATATTGTGTGTGCATTGGAAAGTTCAACAAAATTCTGTGCTGAATATGGAAAAGACTATAAAAGTCAAGGTCCTTCTTCAAATGAAGATTACAACAATTTTATTAATGAAAACGATATTGACGAATCGGTAGATAAAATTGCTGAGTATAATATGGAGTTAAAACAAGAATCATAATATAGTTGAGAGAATACTGGATTATAGTTAATAGAATATTCAATGGATTATATAGTGAACGTTTTAGGACAAGAATCGTAATATAGTTCGTAGACGAATCCTCAATAAATTTCATTAGGAAAGTTCGAAGAGGTTTCCAAGAACAATCACTAGGTAGATGAGCCAAATGTACATTCATATTCATATTGAATGAAGAGACGAGATAGAAACGTACTGTTAATATCTACTCGAAATAGGAAAAAAAAGAAAGCTCCGACACCGGGAATCGAACCCGGATCACAACATGGAGAGTGTCGGGTGATAGCCATTACACTATATCGGACTTCTATATCTGAAACGAATTCTTAATCAATATTCGAAATCAAATATTGATCTTGAGTTTCGGTCTTTATGAGTTGCCGGTAAACAAGTAACCAGTTGTATTTATGCTAGATACTGATATTGGTTTCTGATGAATTGATTACATAGACCAATCTGAAAATGCGTGAGAAACTTTATTCGGTGACGTATGTCTTGAAACAGTATCTTTTTCAACTACCCTGTTGCCAATGGCCACAGGTTGAAAATGGTTCTTAGGTCTAAGATCAACATTAGGAAGTAATTGAACTTTTAAGAATGATTAGATGGTGAAGGTTCTTTTAATATTAATATTAAAATAGAAGAAATTAAAGTTATTTCCCATCTACTGATTTATTCTCAACTCATAATGGTGGCCACGAGGAATCTGCACAGTTGGATTGAAATCAAGCGGAAGTTTAGCGTTTTCCAACATCTAGTTACTAGACACTAGTCGCAGACAATAAACTTCAATCACTTAATTTAAAAAAATCTTAATCTTGAAAATTATGTGAATTGATTAACGGATTATATATATTTTTCATTATATATGAATGTAGTAATAAACCATAATTAAAACGACAAAAAATTATTATATAGACTCAAGACATATTAACAATTTATATAATAAACTTATAAATTAATATATTGGAGGTATTTGTGATGGTGTATAATTTACAATATATGCATTATTGAATGTAACACTAGCAGGATCTGAATCAGCTATTGGTTCAAGTCTAGTAGTATCATATTTCAGATTAAAGAGGGAAAGATAATGAAATATAATGTTTAATCTGTAGCTTATGACCATTAATTTGCAGGAGAGTTTTTTCTAATCTCCAGCTATGAAAGAGGAGGAATTACTGGATGCAAAAAATGGAATTATTCCATAGCGAGATCTCGAATTATTTGACCCACAACGTCACGTGACAGGCTATATCTAGGAGATTATAATCTGTATAAATAAATACTATATTCATATTGATACTAATATCATAATAACCAGTATTTCCCTATGTTCTTGCTAAGCTACAGCTAGAGAGCAGGATCTAATATTCATCGACCACAGTAACCTCGGTTGCTTGGGATGCATAAATGAATATATTCGCCCATGGATCCTGAAATCTCCAGTAGTCGGGTGCAAAAAGGTGACTTGGATGAGAGTATATTATAGATTCTTACGCTTTCTTTCAGATCAACCAGCTTTAGGATACCAGTTATAACATAATACAATTAATCTGGGGTATACTAAGATATTGAAAATGTGGTCTGGTGAAATGAAATGTGGAGGAAACGATATATATAAATAACCGACCTCCAAAAACCAATTCTTTACTATTCAAAAGAAGCGGACAGGTTCCACATAAGCACTTTGATTAGGCCAGATATGTCCTAATTCTAGAACTCATATGAATGTGAAACCTGCTTCTTGACTCCACCATCTTGGTAACATGAATAATGTCGTAGTAAATATGAATAAAGACACAATTTTGAACGACATTAATTCATCGCTGATTTTTGTCGGTCCGCCAAGGTGAACAAATCGGGCTATTCAACGCGAAGCAGGTGATACGAGTAAAGAGACCAAAACTCTAGATCGTCCATCATATTCTACATATTATCAACCCATCCACTAACAGAAGAATATTCCGATTGCCTATATGAAAATGATTCATTCTACTATAGTACTTTATCGAGATTTGACAATTCCGCGCTTGACGGTTTTCCAGCTCCATTTTCTCTATCATTTGCGAGAGTGCGCGCTAAGCGGAAACCCATTTCCACAGATCTCTCTTTGCATAAATTTCCCTATATAACTGGGGATTTCGTAGATATGTTATAAAGTTGTAAAGTATTAAGAATGCTTAGAGTTTCAAGACGTGCTATAACCGCGAGATCTTTTCGCAGATCTGCATCGACTGTTGCTAATCTTTATTTCCCAAATGAACCTAAATCTCCACAATTGTTGACTAGCACTATCCCGGGGCCAAAATCCCAGGCTTTTAACGATGAACTTGGTGAAGTTTTCGACAATCGTGCCACTTACTTCGTGTGTGATTACTATAACTCCGTTGGGAACTATCTTGCTGATGTGGACGGCAATAAATTATTAGATGTCTATGGACAAATTTCATCCATTGCTCTTGGTTACAATAATCCAGAATTGCTCAAGACAGCCAAATCTGACGCTATGGCCAATTCTCTTGCCAATAGACCTGCTTTGGCCTGCTTCCCATCTTCTGATTACAAGGACATCTTGGCTGATGGTATTCTTGCTGGTGCCCCACCAGGGTTTGATAAGGTTTGGACTGCATTGAGTGGTTCGTGTGCAAACGAAACAGCATATAAAGCAGCATTCATGTATCAACATGCTAAAAAGAGAGGTGCCCAAGACTTCTCCGATGAAGAATTATCCTCAGTAATGCAAAATAAAGGGCCAGGTTCTTCTGATATGGTTATCCTTTCATTTGACAAGGGTTTCCATGGAAGATTATTTGGATCTTTGTCGACCACCAGATCAAAGGCAATCCACAAGTTGGATATTCCTGCATTCCCATGGCCAAAAGCTCCATTCCCTGCTTTGAAATATCCATTGGAGGAATTCAAGCATGAAAATCTTGCTGAAGAACAAAGATGTTTGGATGCGTTAGAACAAATCATTACCGAACAATATGAACCTCACAAGATCGCCGCTTTGATCGTTGAACCTGTACAGGCAGAAGGAGGTGACAACCATGCCACTTCTTTCTTTTTCCAAGGTTTGAGAGATCTCTCGTCCAAGCACGATATCTTGATGATTGTTGATGAAGTACAAACCGGTGTTGGTGCAAGTGGTAAGTTCTGGGCTCATGAACACTGGAACTTGTCGACCCCTCCTGACATGGTTACCTTCTCCAAGAAGTTCCAAGCCGCCGGATTCTACTTCAGCAACCCAGATTTGCAACCAAACCAACCATACAGACAATTCAACACTTGGTGCGGTGATCCATCCAAGGCCATCATTGCTAAAACAATTTACGAAGAAGTAACCAAACATGATTTGGTTGCGAAAACCGCACAAGTCGGTGATTATTTGTACAAAAGTTTGGCAAGTCTTCTTGCACGTCATGAAGACAAAGTGAAAAACTTGCGTGGAGAGAATTTTGGAACCTTCATCGCTTGGGACTGTGCTGATGCCAATTTAAGAAACGCCATTTTGATGGATTGTCGTAGTAAGGGTGTTAACATTGGAGGATGTGGAGACCATTCTATTAGATTGAGACCAACTTTAACTTTCGACAAATCCCATGCAGATGTGTTGTTGCAAGTTTTGGAAGATGTGTTTAAAAATGTAAAATAAGTCAATGGCCAGATCCATAGCTATTTAGAAATAAAAATGGAACAGGAAGAAGAACTATTAGTTAATTGATGTAAATTTCGACAATTCAGTCTCTGTATTGATAGATGTAGGTCTAAACAAGATGTAGGAATTCGCACTATCTGGCGTAGGAATCGACACACCAATTTGAAGCTGGATTCTCTGGTTATCTATCACGCATTCGACGATACGTTGGTAATTATCTACACGAATGTATGTTGTGGTATATTTAATTAGAAATCAGCTAGTAATTGCGGCAATTTACCAGATCCCACTTCATAATACTACTAGGAGAATATTTAACTCAATTCCGTGATTATGCTCTTATAATACTTGACACAAAATTCCGTGACGTAATGAATAGAAAGACGGTAAAATATTTGTTCATACATCGTAATAATTATACTAAAAATGACAGTCTAGAAACAGATGTTCAAGTTAAAGAATATATATACCATTCATCATACAAAGGTGTATAGGACGAGTGATTCATATAAGCCCAACCACTATGAACTAAAAAATCGTAGACGTATTCCGAAACGAGTAACTCTAGCCGTCATATTCTATATATTCTACATATTCTACATATTCTCTAAGCCATATAATTTGCTTAGAAGCTGAAAACTCTATAGTTAATTTATTAACATCACTATTAAATGTCCAACCAACATCCTTCAATTGTCACATGATCAGATAACTTCATACCTTCAATGATAATTGCTGTAATATTCTACAGTTCATAACTTACATTTATAGTCACCACCACTAACTTAAAACTGTGTCCCAAACTCCTTTTACTATACGAACTGATTTCTCTACTTGATCGTCATTGGTTTCTCAACAAGGCGGTCGTAAAAATTAAATGCCGCTTGTAATTCGGAACGTTATTTATACTAAACAATTCCACACTCATTCAGGTACCTCTCCACACCTTTGATATCCCACCAATAAGATATATACACAACATTCTATCGCCCTATTACGGCCGTAAACTCCACATCTCCTAATAGAGGTGTAAATTCTTATTTCTCCTTTCGTATAAGCGCACAGGAACGAGAGCTAGAGGACGCTGAGGACACTTGCGAAGGAATTCCATCGTTCTTCCTCCTAGTACTTCATACAGATACTCAACCCAGACTTAGGCTAGAATTTCGAATCGCCGTTGCCACAAAAAAGTGTTCTAAACCATCGATCGAAAAAGTGCATCTGTTCATAACCGGGGTTAAAGAGGGCGAAATCAGAAGCGAACTGAAGAATAGACCAAGCCAAGAGAACAAAGATTCATTAAATATTGCAATCAGTGTTACACACATCAAGATATTGATTAGGGATATTGAAATCATAGCTCCTAGCACCCATCACGCGACCACTGTTTCATCAATATAGGTATACGTATAGAAACCCACTACTACTTGTGATTAACTAATAGAATTACGTATACTCAGACCTTCGGAACTTAAAGAATCAAATCTTCACGACTTCTAATCCACTTATACATAAACCGACATTCAAAGTATTTGTCTAACCCATAGTTTACTTAAACAGCAGGACCAAATCTCATCTTATCACAATACCTTAAGATACTGATAATGTATCTATCATCATAGCCATCATATATCAAATTTCAATATGTTGGGAAGGTTATTTAAACAAAACAATCCTTCTAACGGTTCCCATTCACATTCGGGGATACCACATAATAATTTATCGTCATCAAATGTACCAACACAAGTAAGCAATACAAACTTATTTGAAGACTCATATACAAGGGAGATCCTATATGGAACGCAAAATTCCAACCAACTCAAACCACATCAAGTCAATAATAAGTACTTTCGAATAATAGTGTCACAGGATGGAGGTAATTTGAGGTCAAAACAAGTGTTGTTTGATTCTAGTCTTGATACTTCGATATCTCCAAACAATAGTGGTGCTTGCTCAACTCAAAAACCAATGTTGAAAAACAAGCATATAATTTCGTCCAAGATCCATCACAATCCAAGTGAACTCAATGATTATATGTTTGGATGTGGATTACCAACCAATGAAACTCAAAGTGTAACAAAAATTCATGTGTTGCCCTCTCTAAATAATTCCATTTACGGGTCCTATCAATCGATTTTGATCACAAGGTTGTTTTCGATAACAGACGAGATCCAAGAGAATTCAAGACCTTGTGAAGTTCAAGATAACTTGAAAACAAGTGATGAAAAATGTATTGCATCCAAATCGTCATCCCTGGATGGCGATACATTATGGAATCCAACACCTACATTACCTATAAGAGAAATTTCAATTCACAACTATGCATTTGCAAAAGGTTTATCAAAAGTCAACCAGAATATTTCCCTGCATTCAACGATGTCCACTCATCCGTCATCTACTTCAACACCAATTCCGTCATTTTTATCTCAACATCCACCAGCTCATTCAACTTCTCCACATCCGATCTATCCTCCTACATCTGCATCAACAAACAATATCAATTCTAGATTCTCCATAGGCTTAATCATTCCATTAGAATCTTTGAACGATATTAATGATGTTGTATGTAATAATTGGGACGAAATATGTCATTACCTAATACTTCTACAAAAATTCACCATCAAGAAACTCATTTTGCAACTCAACAATTCACTTAACTCAGAAAATCAAACCCCTTTCATAACTAATAAGAGAATTCAGTTTCCAACCTACATTCTTCAAAATGAAGTTGATATTCAGAGTCAAACTTTAAAATTAATAAGGCTCGTGCATTATACATCAAATATTCCAAAGCTCATCAATTCTAATAGCTTAATGAAACGCTCCATTTTGAACCACGCAAACAAATACAACTCAATTCTCGTTAAGTGGGTATTGGAAGTTCTCAACTGGCTAGAATTCAAAGATGGGAAGAGTCCTTTCAATAACATGAACTCGCTTCATAGTTCAAATAATAACTATGAAACTAGTAATTATTTTAGCAGCTCTCAAGCCTATCCAAATTCACATACGGGTTCTGATGTGCATTCTTTGAATAATCAACCTACCAAGTATAGTTTTTTGGCTAGTTTGTTGGCTTTGTTAATACTGTTCCGTGATCTGTTATGTATCAAACCTTATCAAAACGTTACTGATTCAAAAGTCAGAGAAGTTACAAGAGTTGTGGTTATGACTTATAATCCAGTGGTGGCAAAAAAGTTGATTTTTATTATCAATGCCATTCTTCCTGATGACGATATCGTGTTTTCAATAGAATCTCCGTCCAACGTTTCGGAGTTTGATAGTCACGAAAGTCGGGGGGTCTCTCCAATAATGTCAGAAGACACCAATGAAGGAGATTCACGAGATAATGAAGATGAATCAGAAGAAATAGAAGAGGATGTTGAATTACAAGAAGATGACGTAGTCTCACAGGATTCTTCGAAATTCATCAGCTACAATCATTTACATGGAAAAAGCAAACTCAAACCTCTACATGGAATGTCCATCCCTTCGCCTAGAATGCAGTCTATGTCAATGCAAACTATATCCACACTGCCACATACCAACCCAATACCAATAAGGAAGAATAATGAAATATCTGACACCCTGAGTTTCTCAGAAAATTCATGGTCTCGCTCGACGCCTTCAAACAAGGGATGGGAAATTCCATACAAATCAGCTAGCACAACGACAAGCACTCCTGATAAGTCTAGAATTGAAACAAACACCAAGGGAATACCAATTGCGAAAGCAACAATCAGTACTTCGGCAAGAGATCGCGAAATGGCGAATTCGTCATTGTCAAAGTCAGCTTCAATGACGTACTTGTCATCATCACTAACTTCTTCGGTATCCTCGAATTATTCATTGTCCAAATTGGGCGGAAGTTTCATTGATAAATGGAAAACTTCATTTGGCAGTTATACAAGCAACTCATCCAATCTGAGCAATCTCAACTCCATGAATAATATGGGTAGTTCAATGAACGGAGGGTCGTATTTTGATAATAGCGAGTATATTCCAGTGGGTTTGCCCCCAGCCACTTTTGGCAGTTTAACAAAGAGAAACTCCATTCAGTCGTTGAGAAGTCCATCACCAGCATATGAAAATGACGAATTTGCGTGGTGTCCTCCACCTGCTATTCATTCAGCCTCTCCTGGGATTTATATCAAGAATCCTGTAACAAGCAATAGCAGCGGGTCAATTAATGGGATGCTGCTGACACCAAACAAACTATCGAGAACACAGTCTATGTTTGACTTATACAACATGAATGGAACTGGTGGGCAACACGGAATTGTTGACGAAGAAAGGAATGGCAGTGAGACCGAAAACCACCCAAATCACAATATACAAATCAAGCGAACTAAGACCCTGATCATCAAACCATTGATCAATGATAACTTAGTTAAAAATGTTCGTGAACATAATCGAAGTGCAATCAAAAGAAAATGTGGAGAAATAATGAAAGTCAAGTTCCCTCCGACGACTAGTAGCGGTACCACGTTGATAGTTTTTCCTACAGTGTTTACGTCAGAGAACGGCGATTTTGAAGATATAGATGATGTTGAGAGCTTTGTGAATGACCAAGCGACCCTAACGTCGAAGCACGACGAACGTCAAATATTCAGCAAAAACACAATACTTAAGCACCGGGCTTTAAAACCCAACGTCGCGTTTAGTGACGAGTTCCGTCCAGAGTTCAATATCCAGAGTTGTCCTATAAATCCTAGACTAGAAACACAAGTTATGAATTCGATGAAGAACGATTTGTTATTCTACCAGACAAACTCTCAATACGAAAAGGTAGTTACTCGAACTGTATTCATCAGTTTGAAAGCAAGAGAGATCGAAGTAATTGAGATGGCAACCAACAATCAGGTGGGAGAAGAAGACAGATATTCACAAGCCATTTCGCCAATGTCAGCTTCATCGTTCTCCCCAACGCATGGCGAGTATTTCGATCAGGAAATTGGAACTCAGCTGAAAAATCGTTACAAAACAAGAATCAAAAAAGTATATACACCCCTCAAGAATTCTGGAGATTTAGAGGCAATTCATAGGGTACAAACGATCTTGGATGAAATTAATCAAATTGTTATTTCTCAGCAACAAATCGAAGGTAAACCGTATAATTCCAACTCAAAATCAAGGATTGATACATCCAACTTTTCGAAACAACTCTCTAGTCTAGTATTAAGTTTATTGAAGTAGATAGAGATAAAATGACACAACACAGAATCTCCTCCAAAAGAAGTCTCCTAAAATAATAGTCCCCTAAATTAGTCTAGAACAAGGGATTACGATGAAATATAGGGGAGTTTACGGAACTCAGCAGCCTCAAAGTTTATTTGGGGTCTAGATAATTCGCCTCATGGAAGGTTTCATAAGATAGCATGCCGAATTGGTGAAGACAGAGGAGAAAGTTTTAAAAATAATATGAAACGCACAGTAATTTCCAATATTCGGAATAATCGAAAACACTTCTGATTATTCTTGATAAAGCCGGGCCGAGAGATTCCGTAATGGAATCCCGCTGCAGCTACCCTTGAAGATAATCCAATACGGAAATTCATACGGGAAAAACCGAGTGAACCCCTCAATTACATGTTTTCTTGATGATAGCCTGGCTACAATTCAGATATATTTTTGTTGAAACAGACATTTTTGTATTACTTGCATTGAAATCTTATGTCTCCCATCGGAGTTATTGTCGGGCAAACGACAATACTAAGTACGTAGTCAACATTTTTTGTTATAGATTTGTCAGCCCTCGGGCTGGCTTGGCTTTCATTGGGATATATTATTCTACACATTGATCCAAAGTCTATTTCAACAAATGCAAGTCATGATGTCTTTTATTACAAGAAATATGTCGAAATGACGCAGACTTCGAGCACATCCATATTTTCAAACAAGTAGCATGAGAGGCGTTATCATCATGCACCAAATATGTGTCATGTATGCAGGCTTAGAAGTGTTTCTCGATTTGAAATTGTTCTCCGTTCAGCCCCGTCTTCAATACGAAAGTCGGGCTTATTATGTGAAAACACCCTGAAATGGTAACGTGGGTTTAGTGATTGTGTTAATCATAAACATTGCATGTTCAAGATGTGCGTTTTTAATGTGGGAAGTACATGCTTAAGGAATTCGGTGAAGTAGTCGATATTTTTTGTACGATTAATTTTTTATTTGAGAGCGATGTGAAATTAAATATTAAATACAATAATGAATGTACGACAATTGACGAAATGAATAAACAAAGAATCCCAACTTTAAAAACAAACCGTAACATGTCTCTATATTTATAATCCAATGTTAGCTGATAAAAATTCAGGTGTCCATGCGGATAATTGTTCTGATTTGTTTAAGTCGTTGTACTCGAAGCCAGTAGGAGGTACAACACCAATGAATTCAGACAATTTCTGGTTAGAATTGTTGTAGTCATCGTTCGTGGGAATGGTCTTCATTTGATTGTTCAACATGGCTGCGTCTGAAGCAGCATTGATGTCGACATCCAACATATTAGAAAATACAGGCGAAGTGTTCGCTGAGAGTTCATGGAAGATAACATCATCGATGGCAGTTCCAAAGTCCACTGTAGGAGAAATGGACGAAAATAATGATGAGTCGTACTCTTGTTTGATATTTTCTTGTTGAATAGGTGATTTTCTTTCGTCTAGCCTTTGAGAATGACTGAATAAACTTACAGGTGCTTGACGAGATCCATACTTGGTTAAATCTGGTGCCAGGAAAGCACGAGAATAACTATTGTTGGATTGCAATTGTGGCATGGTTTGTGTAGTAGATTGTGGACTCTGAGATAATGGAGGCATTTGCGGCATTTGATCAGATTCAAACATATTAAAATTTGAAATGAGTAAAGGTTGATTTATATCAAAAGTAGCTTGTTGTGGTACTGAGTACTTGACAGTTTTCGAATCGTTCATAATTGGTGGAGTTAAGGTATTGTCTATAGCGGACTGGTTTAATTGAGCATAATCCATTTGAGGATAGTTTGATGAAAACGGAGAGACACTCGAAGTATCCTTCTTTATCCTCTTTGAAGGTGGCCCTGAAGCAATATCAGGTGAAGTTGGAACTGATGATTGATTGTTTGAACTAATTGAAGTTGGAGTTGGGGTATTACATTTAAAGTTCTCGAATGCTGAAGTACGTCCAGAATCCTTATACTTTTTTATGTATTCCCAACATTTGTCACCGTAAGTCTTTGGCGTGAGTCCAATTACGGATTTGAAGACTCTATGGAAATGCCATGCAGAAAGCTTGGATTTAGCAGCAAGTTCCTTGAATCCTAGTACACCTCCACGACGTCTGCGTTTCTTGCCTCCAGAGCCAGAAGCTCCTGGAGAGTCGCCTGGACTTCTAGGTACTACTGGAGAATAAATAGAAACAGCTGCAGCCAATGCTAAATGTCTGCAAGCCAAATCGACTATTCTATAGTGATCAGAATCGTTCTTAGATAATGCAGCATCCTTAGATAACTTTCCATCGAAATTAATTACTGGAACCAGGGATCTTCTCATTCCAGAATTGTTAATAACCTTCAAAATCTGCTTCTCATTGGATCTCTTAGACTCGATAATGTTTGCTTTAATCTTTTGGTTGTTTCTTTCTTCATTCTCGTCCAACAAGGGCGGTAAGAATCCAATTTGGTCGTTAATTGAGGCAACAGTTTGAATCAACAAGTCAACATCAATTGAGGGTAAGCTTGTAGGATCACATACCTCACAGGCAGTGTATCCTAAACTAATTGCGTCCCCGGCATTAGTTACAAACTTTATTTCGGATTTCAAGTTAGTTATAGGCCTTGCGTCACAGTCAGGACGACAAAAGAATTTGTTAACCTTATTGCAAACATAGAATGAACCAGCTGCAAAGGGATCTGAGAATTCATAAGCCTTCCACTTAGAGTTTTCTGAGGAATAGACCATTGTAAATTGGTGTTACTATCGTGTAACTAGTATTCACTGGTGTGTAGAACGGGTCAGTTAAGTGACTGAACAAAGTGCGTCAATATAGTTAAGCGTGTGTCAATATAATATAATACAAGCTGAAGGGTCTTTGCGTTAACGATTTAATCTTTTCACGTTATTAAGTTGTTTTGGTTAAGAAGTTTTAAAGTGAATTGAGGTTATCCAGATGTCGATGGGGATTTGACTTCTTTATAAACCAAATTTTGCGTCTTAATTGAATCATCATACATTTTGTGGCCCTAAAAAATATTCTTAAAAAAGAAAGGTTTGAAAACTGAAAGTTGGTGTATCTGCAGGAGAAAATTCCAGAATTTTCTTGTACTATACAGGAATCGGGGTTCCGAAGCTTGGAGGTGGATACTGTGATTTGTACGATGTACCCATAGATACCTTAGTAATAGCCTAGATCGAGAATTTTCATTCCTCAACCTCAATGTGAATAGTTTTTAATCAATCCCTACTTTGTCCACCTTACTCTTGGAGGTATTCTTCCGAATTGATAGAATGCACTCGCCACAATTAAAGAGCGAAGACGTAAGACTAAATTTGATATTAGTTACGAAATATTTTGCAACGCAGGTTGACGCTGGGAGTTTACTTGACGCTCCCATGACGGTTAATTCGTAATGCGTTAGAGCGCAATTCCATATATCGTCACCGTGGGGTGTGGCTGTTGGGGTGCACCTTACAATTCCGACAAGTACATTATCCCTTAGCATGGGGTTCATAACCATTACTTGGCTTCCGAACTAGACAACCGTATGCTTACGCAAGAATGGGACTCCGTTGTTTTGAGGGCTGTAGTCGGAAGAAATCTCCCCATCCCGAAAAGAATGTGCCTGAGACAGGCATTGTGAGGTGGTCTATTTCTAAAATATTTCAATTTATATCTCCGCTTTTGCTGTCTCACAATCGACTTGGGATTTAACTCAAGACCTGGCCATTCCCTTACTAGCTCATTTCTCAGCTAAATTTTTGATCTCTGTAATAATAAATATTTTTCCGAAACCCCCAATTGTTGCAATTACATTCCAGAGCGATGGTTGACACTTCATACATAGCCACTTTCCAATCATTAACTCAATTGTTAAGTAAATACGAAATAGAAATCGATGGATTCAAAAACCGTTGAAGAACTATTTCGGTTTGATGAAGTCTTTATCTCTCGCAACCCATGTTCTAGATGAGGACTTAAGAGAAACTTACCTTTTCCATCACATTGAATGTTTCAGATTCCTGTGCTATACTCGCTATGGGCTCAGGCAACCCATTCGCTATCTATTTCTGAGTCTACTTTTCAAATGAAATTAGTACTCTAAAAGTCAAGTTCGAAACCATAACAGAATAAAAGGGTTTCACCCGAGATACTTTTTGTGTTGTTTATTAAGGGGTGTGCAGATAATTTGCCACGATCTGTATGAGCACTTACGTCACATCGCGTACATATGCATTTACGTTCCACATTAATTCAAAGACCCAGTTGTACATACAGTAGCATTAGCGAACCCTTGGTGATGATTAATTCATATAAACAGGAGTAAAAAATTGGTAGATCTCCTCAAATTGACCCTCGTTCTTTTTTTATTAAAATTTTAGTAATGTGACATTGTTTTGAGCCTTACTTTCTTACTTTGCCACCCCCTTGATATAAATAACTATTTTTTGACACCACCTTCTTTCATTTTTCCCAGACACAAGATGGATTCTTTCAGCTACGCTTTGCAATATATTTCTCCTCGTTCTTTAACTGTTGTAACATGAAAAAGCTGCACGTTCGTGTGGGTTTCGGAGATGCTGGAAGGGCCAAGTTAATAATGCGTTCAAAAAGCTTATTATGGAAAAAAAATATTATTCAAAACTAGACTCCGTAGCCCCCAACTTTATGACATTTTTCTGTTGCATGCTATCGTACGTTTTTGATATGACCACATGCACCACATCCCATGTAACCTTGTAATTATTCCGCATTAGTGATATCACCGTTGCATTTTTGTGTATGCTTTTCTAAGACATAGGTAACCTGTAAAGCTCGAATCTGCAGAAGCGCATCATCTGGGTATAGGGCCACTCTTGTTCCTCGGTTACTGTTAAAAACTGGTGATATTCTAAATTGCCGTTTGATGTAGTTTCCGACATCTTCCTATATCCACGGAACTCCTTACAGCTTAGTCTCAAGATCGATACACTGGCACCTGCATTATCCATTACGTATCCCGAAAAACTTATCGTTCTGCATATATAATGTGGAATTCCATGGGGCACTAGTTCAGCGTCCTGTAGCACCTGCTAAGAAGAAGTTGATAAGGGTTATGTAGTGCGTCATACATCACCGGTTTATTTTGTGTGATGTATTCTGAGACATATATCAGCTAAAATTCCTGGTTACAACTTCCTTGTTTAAGATTTGACTGTGACAATTCTCCAAACCTTTGGCTGTGTTTTCTCTTCAATTTCACTTCTTGGCCCAATTTTTTGAATTTTGTACTGTGGGATAGTCAAGATTTCAAGGGTGACTGTGCCAATTGTATGAACACAACTTGGAAGAGTTTTAGGACGTACAACATTTTTCATTTCCTGCATACTGTACTCGTCATCGCTACTTCTTAACTCCCCACCCTACTGCATACCTCACGTTATTCTTTCCTTAACCTGTACTATTGTATTTTGTAACCTGCACTCTGGTACCCTCCCTAACCTGCACTCTTTCACTTCCTATTATCCTGCAGTTTACATATCTCTATTCTCTAAAACTCATTGCTGAGACAAATACCCTTCTCACTTACCTATGCATTCAGTGGACATTGTACCTAGGCATGGTCACTTCCACACCGCAAATATCAAGTATGGGTACTTAATCTTTGCATTGTCAATCATCCATGTTGTAATTACGATTTTGTCGAGAATCTTTTGGAAGAAAAGGAAGCTTCCTCTATGGCTGATTGTCACTATATGGACAATAATATTGGGAGGAGTTTCTGTACTCAATGTTCCAGAATTGAATGAGAATTCGTCAGTTGTTTTGAAGCGATTTGGTAGAATGGGCTATGTCCTTATTCCGTTTAGTGTCGCGTTGGCCATACGATGGCCCCTGGCCGGTCCTTCCAGAATATCAGCAACAACGTGGCTGTATATGTTAAATTTGCCTCTTCACAAATGGGTGCTGCGTCTTATCCTTCTTTGTGCCTCTATCCATTCGATTGGGTTCATCTATAAATGGTGGGTCGGAAATACATTATCAAAGCTCTTCACGTTGTACAATTTCTTGGGAGTGGTGGTGTGGACAATCTCGCTCGTACTTGTCGTGATATCTATAAAATTTTGTCGCAAGAGATGGTACAAGACGTTTTACGTTGTTCATAACCTAACTCTTTGGTTATTGGTTCTTGTGATTGCAATTCATGCTAGACCAGGAGTACTCCTCTTCTGCGTGATAAATGCCACTATACTTGCGCTTCAGATCTATCAACGGTTAATGGCATACCCAGTGACTCCTCAAATTGCAACTGCTCCATCGTCACTTCAGTATATCAGTATTTCAAAACCTCCTACGTTTCCTGTGTACTTACCTGGTTCTCATGTTCGTTTAACATATCCGATTTCCAACTATAAGTCATGGTTATTACCGACGCATCCATTTACCATTGTGTCCTCGCATCAACTGTCCACTTTGGACCTAATTATCAAAAAGACTTGCTTTGAAATATCAACAAATATGGACTATTCACTCACCGGACCATTCCTGCCTTTACCCGCGTCCTTCTACAATACCACCGATCAATTGAATATATTGTGCGGTGGCTCGGGTATATCTTTTGGTATCCCATTGCTCGCCCACTTTAACACCAGTATTCCGATTCGGTTGGTGTGGTGCATTCAAAACAAACAAGATCTTCATGTTTTGAAGAATTTGGATACCATGCTCATGTCCCTAATAGATGTTTATGTTACAGGTGATCTTTCCGACGTCGATGAAGCAGCAGATGGCTTGCTTGCCACAGATATCGAGCTTTCATCGTTGAATGAACCGAAATCGGAGTCCAGTCCAAGAATTTTAAACGGCAGACCTGACTTCTCAAAGGTTCTTATAGACGATGCTGATGTTTCTGTAAATAAGAAGTGGATCGTTGCTTGTGGACCCGTTTCTCTCGTAAACGATGCAAAAACTCTCAGCAAAGATAAGGGCTGGCATTTCTTTCTGGAAGTTTACCAAATGTAGTCAAATAGTATACATTTTGCAACTTCAGAATAAGAAGCTGTAATTCATTGGCCACAAGCT
>Ga0065707_10082336_pt1 | contig 16686 bp, 16 predicted proteins | sample SwiRhicommuniRL3_FD_59094 | JGI IMG/M metagenome (GOLD analysis project Ga0065707, IMG submission 59094) | Switchgrass rhizosphere bacterial communities from Rose Lake, Michigan, USA - RL3 v2 (version 2) | ecosystem: Host-associated > Plants > Roots > Rhizosphere > Soil | place: East Lansing...
TCGCGCAAGGCAGCCGGTGGAAACGCCGGGGTTTCCTTGCGCCGATCGGTCAGCTTGCGCACCTCGGATGGGAAAGTCATCCGGATTGGGTAGCTGCTTTCTACCTGCTGAATGACGTGCTCGATCTGCTCGAATATGGTTCCGCCACAGTCCGGGAACATGTCGAAGTCGTTGTTGTCACGGAAGAAGCCGGCGCGAATGCACGCTGAAGGATAAAAACGCTGCGGCTGTTTGCCGAACAAAAGTATTGCCGCGTTCGTAGGGCACGCATCGGCAAGCAGATCGAGATTGCGCAAGATTACCGGCAACGGATGTCTGGCGCTGATTTGCTTCGGTAGTCGGCAAGGCTTTAGCTCTTTGGCGGAGCGGATAAATGCTCGCACCTTCGACACAGAGATATCGCGCTCGATTGTGGCGTCGGCTGGTTCTTCGTCCCAGGTTTTTCCCGTCTGTGCCCGCAACCGCACAGCAACTTCGTCTTCGGACATTTCCATGCTCGCGGTGCCGACGCGGCGATGATAGCGGCCATCGAGGCGCACCAGGCGTTGAGCACGAGGAATGGTTACGACGAGCAAGCGATTGCCTTGCTGGGTAGCGGAAGTGACTTCCGCAGCGATGCGCAGTTTCGATTCAATTTGATTTGCGACTAGCAGCTGCTGATGGTCGTCTGAAGTGGCGCCGACGATCTTGCCTTTGTCGCTGACGCCCACATAAAGCCTGCCGCCACGCGAGTTGGCGAATGCGGCGAGATCCTTGAGGGCCTTGTCGGTCCAGGACTCTTTGAATTCGACGGTGTCGCTTTCCTTGGCGGGCAGGCGGGACATGAGAGGCTCGACGACTCGAAGATGAAAAAGCGGGAAATGTACGCTTGAAAGGAGACGAAGGTAAAGCGGGGAAATGGCAGTAACGGCCCCGGACCGTTACTCAGTCGAGGCTGAAAAGACTGTCGAGATCGTGGCGGGAATAGGCGCGGAAGGCGATGAGGGTTTCGGTGCGGGTGATGCCAGGCACCTTACGCAACCGGTCCGCGACCAGCTCCGCCAGTGCTTCATTGTCTTTGACGCGCAGCACCGCCACAAGGTCGTAGTTGCCAGCCACGGAGTACACCTCGGACACGCCCGGCACATTCGAGAGCTCCTCTGCAATGCGGCTGGTTTCCTCGGTGCGGACGTTGATCAGGACCACTGCCATCACCATAGCTCAAGCTCCTCAAGTCACCGCCGGCAGTGAGTATCGCGGATCGGCCCATCACTCGCTACCCAGAACATGGAGCGCGCAGGGGATGCTATTGAAGCGCACAGCTGCGTCCCCATAGAAGCCAAACGCCATGAGCGACGTAGTGCAAATCGTATGCCCCCACGATGACGCCGTGAATCGGGTGCCTTCGGCCCGCCTCAAGGACAACCCCAGTTGCGGCAAATGCCATCGCCCGCTCTTCCCTGGGAAGCCAGTAGAGCTCACGGCCGCGCGCTTCGATAAACATTTAACCCAGAGCGGCGTCCCTTTGCTCGTCGATTTCTGGGCGCCATGGTGCGGACCCTGCAGAATGATGGCGCCGGCTTTTCAACAGGCGGCGCAAGCATTGCAACCGAACTTCCGCCTCGCCAAAGTCAACACCGAGAATGAGCCTGCGCCGGCAGCGCGTTACAACATCCGCAGCATTCCCACGATGATTTTGTTTTCGAATGGGCAGGAAGTGGCGCGGCAGATCGGTGCGCTCACTAACGCGCAAACGATCGTTAGCTGGGCGCAAAGTCAAAAGCGTTAGCGGTCGACCGCTATCCTGCGCGGCAACGCCGTCCACGCCTCTTGAAAGGCATAACGAGCAGGTCCTTGGGCTACTGGATGCGAATCTTCGCGGGGTCGTACGCCGGCTTGGGATAGCGCAGCGGCAGCTTCTCGAGCTCTCGCACCAGGATCTGCGAAACCGCGAGATTACGAAACCATTTTCGATCGGCAGGAATCACATGCCAAGGCGCATACGCCGTGCTGCACTTCGCCAGCATGGTTTCATAGGCCTGGCGATACGCAGCCCATTGTTTGCGCTTATCGAGATCCGCCCGATCGAACTTCCATTGCTTGGCCGGATCGCGCACGCGGGCCTCGAAACGCTTGCGCTGCTCGTCCTTGCTGATGTGGAGGAAAAATTTCACGATGCGCACGCCGCTCGCCGCCAGCATACGCTCGAAATCGTTGATTTCCTCGTAGCGTCCGCTCCACACGGAGCGCGGCACGAGATTGTCCACCCGGACCACCAATACATCTTCATAGTGCGAGCGATTGAATACCGCAATCTCGCCGCGAGCCGGCGCGTGCTTGTGAATGCGCCAAAGGTAATCGTGCCGCAGCTCTTCGGCAGTCGGCGCCTTGAAGGAATTCACCGTGCAGCCCTGCGGATTGAACGCGGTGATGACGTGGCGGATCGTGCCGTCCTTGCCGCCCCCGTCGATGCCCTGCAGCACGATCAGCACCGGAAAGCGCCCGTCCGCATAGAGTTTGAATTGCAGCTCTTCGAGCCGCTGCCGATTCATCTTGAGCGCCCGCCCGGCGTCTTCTTCATTCCAGCCGAAATCGCGGTTCGCCGCTTTCTCGTGAAGCTGCGGCCGCGCTCCGGGCCGCACGATTAATTCCCGGGCGAGATCGTCCCTACTCAACCGTTACGCTCTTCGCAAGATTACGCGGCTGGTCGACGTCGGTACCTTTCAAAATGGCTACATGATAGGCCAGCAGCTGCAGCGGAATGGTGTATACCACCGGCGCCTGAAGATAAGTGACATGCTTGGGCATGGTGATAACCGTGACGCCGTCGCTGGGCTCGATGCCCGACTCCGGATCGGCGAACACGATCAGCTCGCCGCCCCGCGCGCGCACTTCCTGCAAGTTGGATTTCAACTTCTCGAGCAGATCGTTGTTCGGCGCCACAGTAACCACAGGCATATCCGCATCGACGAGCGCGAGCGGGCCATGCTTCAGCTCTCCGGCGGGATAGGCCTCAGCGTGAATGTAGGAAATTTCCTTGAGCTTCAAGGCGCCCTCCATCGCTATGGGATGCAGCGCGCCGCGGCCCAGGAACAATGCATGGCGCTTGTCTGCAAAGCGCTTCGCCAGCTCTTTGATGACAGGGTCCAGCGCGAGCGTTTTGTCGATGAGCGAGGGCAGTTCGATCAAACGTGTGACGAGCCCGCGCTCGCGTTCGGCATCCGCGCCATGATGCTTGGCGAGCGCCACAAACAACATTCCGAGAGCGGCAAGCTGGGTAGTGAAAGCCTTGGTCGAGGCGACCCCGATTTCCGGCCCCGCGCGCGTCAACATCACAAGTTGCGATTCGCGCACGATGGAGCTTTCCGGCACGTTGCAGATGGCGAGCGTAGACAAATATCCGGCCTGCTTCGCCAACCGCAACGCGGCAAGAGTATCCGCCGTCTCTCCAGACTGCGAGATCGTCACAAACAAGGAATTAGGCAACACGACAGGACTGCGATAGCGGTATTCGCTGGCAATCTCCACCGTGCAAGGCAGCTTGCAGATCTGCTCGATGAAGTAGCGCGCCACACTGCCCGCATGAAAGCTGGTGCCGCAGGCCACGATATGCACGTGTTGAGTGCGTTTGAATATATCCGTCGCCGCCGGGCCGAACGCCGCCTCGAGCAAACGGCCGTTTGCCGCGCGCTCCTGCAAAGTATTGGCCACTGCCAGCGGCTGCTCGTGGATCTCTTTCAGCATGAAGTGCGGGTACAGGCCCTTCTCGGCGGCATCCGCCGTAAGCTCGCTCACGCGCATGGGGCGCTCGGCGGAAGCGCCATCTTTATCGATGATGCGAACCGTCGTGCGCCGCACCTCGGCCACGTCGCCTTCTTCCAAAAACATGAAATTCTTCGTAACCGACAGCAATGCCGCGACATCGGAGGCGACGAAACTCTCGTTGTCGCCGAGGCCAATCACCACCGGGCAGCCTTCGCGCGCGAGGATGATCCGCTCCGGATCGTGCTCGCTCACCACCGCGAGCGCATAGGCGCCTTCGAGCTCAGCCACTGTGGCGCGTACCGCCTTGAACAGATCCTTCACTGTCTGCAAGTGATAGTGAATGCGATGTGCGATGACCTCCGTATCCGTTTCCGAGCTGAAGTCGTAGCCCAGCCGCTTCAGCTCGGCGCGCAGCTCTTCGTGGTTCTCAATAATGCCGTTGTGCACGATGGCGAGGCCATCGCGCGAGATATGGGGGTGAGCGTTGCGTTCGCTCGGCACGCCGTGCGTGGCCCAACGCGTGTGGGCGATTCCCAGATTTCCATGCACGGGCGTCTGGTCCAGCGCTTCCTGCAACATCTTTACCTTGCCGAGCGCTCTCAGGCGGGTGAGATGCTTGGTGCCGTTCAATACGGCAATGCCGGCCGAGTCGTAGCCACGGTATTCCAGGCGCCGCAGCCCCTCCATCAGAATCGGGACGATGTCGCGTTGGGCTATGGCGCCTACGATTCCGCACATATGTGAAACTCTCGGCCAAGTGTCAAATAAGAGGCGGCGTAGTGTGCCAGAACCGCTTCCCTGGCGCTCCGGACCTAGTCGTCAAACCGGGCTTGGTCCTTACGGCCCCGCTTCGGGTACACAACTTGCGAGCTGCTGTCTTGGGGATAAATTAACCATCAAAAGAGGCTCGACATGAATTTCATCATCTGGTTGGTCGTCGGCGGTCTGATCGGTTGGATCGCCAGCATGATTATGAAGACGGACGCACAGCAGGGCGTGCTGCTGAATATCGTCGTTGGGATTGTGGGCGCGCTGCTCGGCGGCTGGCTCATCAGCCCGCTGCTCGGGCAGGGTGACATCAATTCCGGCGATTTCAGCCTGGGCGGGCTGGTCGTTTCGCTGCTCGGAGCGGTAATTCTGCTCGCGATAGTGAATCTCTTCCGTCGCGGCCGAGTGCGCTAAGAGTCAGGGTCTTAAGATAGACACGCCGGCGCGGCAGGAAAATCCGCGCCGGTCGGCTTTTGTCCCGCCTTTACCTCCGCATACGGACGAGGCAAGCTGGATTGCCTGCAACCACGGCCATGGCTGGAATATCTTTTGTAACGACGCTGCCGGCGCCTACGACAGCCCCTGCGCCGATCCGCACGCCCGGCAGCACGATGCAACTGGCGCCAAGCCAGACATCGCTCTCGATGACGACCCCCTTGGCCACGCGACCCGCGCTGAAAACCTGTTCTCCGGCCGCCGGGATGATGTGATTGGCGGAAAAGATCTGCGTGCGGTAGCCAATCAACACGCGGTCGCCGATTTGAATGCCACCGCCGCTTTCCACCAGCACTTCCAGCGCGAAATCCACATCGTCTCCCACCGTCAGATTGCGGCCCGGCATGATCCAGGCGCCGGGGTAAAACACTGCACGCGCACCGATCCGCGCGCCGTTCAGCCGCAGGAACGCCGATTTCAAACGGTTGAAGGTGCGATAGCGCGGCAGCGAGAAAAGACAGCGCATCGCGGCTTCATAGGACACCATCACGAACCACTTGACCCGCGGCCGGCGCGCCAGCCATCGAATGACCTCATGACCTTGCATGGCGCTCCAGAATGTCGAGGTATTGGCTGAAGCGCTGCTGCGGCGTGGGGTACTGAGCCAGCTGCCGATGCCCGGCGGCCACGAGCCCGGCGCGCTGGGCGGCATCGTTTTTGAGCTCGAGCAGTCTTTCGGCTGCGGCCACGTGATCGTCGTAGGGAAAATATGCCGCTGCTCCCCCACACAGAGCGCGAGCCCAAGGCAGATCGCCAATCAACAGCGGCCGACCCATCGCCCAGGATTCGGCAATCGTGTTGCTGAAGCTTTCGAGCTGCGAAGGCAGGATCACCGCGTCGCAGGCGCGGTACAACTCTGCGCACTCCTGCTGCGGTACCGGGCCAAAGTTGATCAAGCGGTCTGCAACGCCCAGCGCTTCTGCGGTAGCGCGTAGCGCGCGCCACTGCGGCGAATCATGCGCAAGTGTCAGCACAAATATCGTGTCGTCGGTTTGGACGCGCGCCTTGAGAGCATGCGCAATTCGCGGCAGCAACTCGAAATTCTTGTTGGGATTGTAGACGGACAGCAGCAACACCCGAAATCCGCGCGGCAACGCATCGCAACGCGCCTTCGTTTCGGGATGCTGCCCGTGTTCGTCGACCAGCGAGCTCACGCTGGGGCGCACCACGTGCACGCGGTGCGGATCGAGGCGCAGATGTTTGAGCCCGCGCTCCGCCAGATCGTGGGTTTCAAAAATCACCGCATCCGCTTGCTGCATGCGGCGGCGGCGCAGATTGTCCACCGCGGCGCGCAGCCGGCGCTGCACAGGGGGCAATCTGCGCCAGAAGTCGATTTCCGGATAACAGAGATTGGAATATGCGCACCCCACGACATTGACAGCGCGGGTAGCTCCCCACCATTGCGGTCCGAATTGGGTGTACACCACGGCCGGGCCTACAGACTTCAAAACATCGCGGCAACCGACCGATTCAAACCAGAGGCGCGCGCGCCATCCGCGGGGCACTATCTTCGAGACCTGGAAATGTTCTGTTGCGCCGAGATCGGCGAGCGGCGTCCCGGCGGTCGCCACCAGAAACCAGCGATGCCGGCTGACAAGCTTGCGCGCCTGGGCGGCGAAATCGAGGCCCACCTGCAGGCCGCCTCCGGATTTAAGCGGCAGAAAATTGAGCAGCACATTCATGCGCGGGGCCTGGGAAAAACTGCGACGCAGTTTACCCGAGCCGTTTCATGCGGCCTTGATACGTTCCACTAATTGGGCATCGGCGTTTGCGCCGCAAAGCAGGATAGCGACTGTTTTTCCGGCGTATTCGGCTGCGACTTTGATGAAGGCAGCCGCGGCTACACCCGCCGCGCCTTCGACGAGCTGGCTGTCCTCGCGATACAGACGTCGCAAGACAGCGACGATTTCATCTTCGCTCACCAGCACTTTGCGATCGATGACACGCTGAGCCAGCGGGAACGTGACTGAGCCCGCCTCCAGTCCGCCGGCAGTGCTGACCGAAACCGTCGGCTGCTCCGCAACCTCGATAATTTTCCCGGCGCGCAGACATTCAAACAGCACGGGCGAGTTTGTCGGCCAGCAGCCCACAATCTGCGTGGTGGGCGCCGTTTGTTTGAGATAGGCGCCGATACCGCCAATCAGGCCCCCGCCGCCGACCGCTACGAACACTGCATCGAGCCGCGGCAATTGTCTCAACAACTCCACCGCAATGGTGCCCTGCCCGGCGATGACATCGGCATCATTGTAAGGTGACACGTACTCGCGTCCGGAAAGCTCGCCTTCACGCCGCGCGGTTTGCTCCGCCCGGAGTGGATCGCCCTCAACCAGCTGCACCTGCGCTCCGGAGGCTTCTATTTTCCGGCGCCGCACCGCGTCAATGCTCTTCGGCACGAACACTTCGGTAGCGATACCCAACTTCACGCCAGTGGCCGCCACGGCCAGGGCGTGATTGCCGCCGCTCGAGGCAGCGAGCACGCCGCGCGCAGCCTGCGCAGGGTTGAGAGACAGTAATTTGTGCGTGGCCCCGCGCACCTTGAAGCTCCCCGTATGCTGCAGGTTTTCCAGTTTCAAAAAGACCTGCGCGTCACTGAGCTCGCTCAACCGACGGGAGAGCAGTACCGGCGTCTCAATGACGTACGGGCGGATGCGCAGTTCCGCAGCGGCGGAATCGATGACGAGCATGCCTACTTCTTAGTCGGACGCACCCAGCCCTCGATCGTGAGCTGTTTGGAGCGCTCCAAAGTCAATTTTGCGGCTGGCGCGTCCCGGGTAATCGTAGACCCCGCACCAATGGTGGCATTCGCGCCCACGCGCACGGGCGCCACCAGCATGCTGCCGGAGCCAATGAATGCGCCATCGCCGATGTGTGTTTTAGATTTGTTGACGCCGTCGTAATTGCACGTGACGGTGCCGGCCCCGACATTGACCTTCTTTCCGATGATAGCGTCGCCCAGATAAGTAAGATGATTGGCCTTGCTGCCCTCACCCAGCTCGGAATTCTTCACCTCGACGAAATTGCCGATATGGGCGCCGCCGCCAAGAATGGTGCCGGGCCGAATACGCGCGAAGGGACCGACGATGCACGCCGAGCCGATGCGCCCCCCGTCGATGACGCAATTAGCCAGCACTTCGCTGTCATCGCCGATCTGCGCGTTGCGAATGAAACAATTCGGCCCGATGCGCACGCGCTCGCCCAGTTTGACTTCGCCTTCGAGCACCACGTTTACATCCAGCGCGACATCGGCGCCGTGCTCGAGCGTGCCGCGAAGGTCGAGGCGCGCCGGGTCCGCCAGCGTGACGCCGGCGAGCATGAGATCGCGCGCCATCTGCGCGCGCCGCATGGTTTCGAGCTCGGCGAGCTGGGTCTTATCGTTCACGCCCAGCACTTCAGCGATAGTTGGGGCAATCAATGGCCGTACTTTCACTTTATCCTTCACAGCCATCGCAACGATGTCCGTGAGGTAGTACTCGCGCTGTGCATTGTTGTTCTTGAGCTTGCCGAGCCATTTCTTCAGCAGCTTCGCAGGCACGGCCACCACCCCCGTATTGCCTTCGCGAATTTTGAGTTGCGCCTTCGTGGCATCCTTCTGCTCCACGATCTTGCGCACCTGGCCGCGCGCGTCGCGCACGATGCGGCCATAGCCGGTGGCATCGTCAAGTTGCATGGTGAGCAGGCCGACGGCCTTTGAGCCTGCCAGCTGCACGAGCTCTTGAAGCGTGCCGCGGCGAATCAGCGGCACATCGCCATAGAGCACCAGCGCCATCTCGCCATCCCGCAGCTGAGGCAATGCCTGCATCACCGCATGCCCGGTACCGAGTTGCTCGGCCTGCTCAACCCACGACACGCGCTCGTTCTTCAAAACCTCTCGCACACGCTCGCCGCCGTGGCCATAAACCACCTGCACTTGCGCGGGCTGCAGGCTTTGCGCGGTATCGATAACATGTTTGAGCAATGGGCGGCCGGCCAACGGCTGCAAGACCTTGGGCAGCGGCGATTTCATGCGCTTGCCCTGACCCGCGGCGAGAATGATTACGGCGAGCGGCAAAGAGCCGCCATCGGTCTTGCTTCGATTGGCCTGCAAGAGAGCACCCTCCATCGGTTGAGCGAGCGGCCAGTTTAGCAGGCGCCCACGAACCGCCGCCGTTACTCCCGGGCGAGCTCCGCAAGCGCCAGCCGCAGCTCCACTAGTTTGGGTGGCTTGCTCAAGACGCGGTCCACATGCTCGGGTATGTCATTTTCCGCCAGCAGGCGATGCCCCCACCCCGTAAGCAGGATCACCGGCACATCCGGCGCGGCTAATTTCACGGCGCTCGCCACTTTCCGGCCGTCGACATGCGGCATGCCAAGGTCGGTGATGACTGCCGCGAAAGGCTCGCCGCCCTTTTGGGCGGAGTTGAATGCGTCGATGCCGCGCTCTCCCCCATCGGCCACGACGACGGTGTGGCCGTCCTGCTCGAGAATATCGCTCAGGGATTTCAGCACGCTCGAATCGTCATCTATGAGCAGAATTCGCAGCGCCCGCGAAGGCTGCAAAACGGGCAGGGGCTTGCTGCGGAGGGGCGGTGCAATGAGTGTGCTGGCTGGGAAAATAAGCTGGATCGAAGTGCCGCGGCCAGGCTGGCTTGCAATCTGAATCTCGCCGCCATGACGCTCCACCATGCCGTAGACCATGGCGAGCCCGAGACCTGTGCCGCGCTCGCCCTTGGTGGTGAAGAACGGTTCGAGGCAGCGCGCGCGCGTTTCTTCATCCATGCCAACACCGGTATCGGCGATCTCCAGTTGCACTGCGTCGTTGACTCGCCGCGAGCTCAGCGTGAGCGTGCCGCCTTCGGGCATTGCATCTACGGCATTCAGAATCAGATTCGTCAGAGCGTCGCGGATTTCGCTCTCTGCGCCGGCGATCGGCGGCAAATGCGCAGCCAGATCGGTTTGCATGCGAATGACGATGCCTCGCTCCTGCGGCATGTCGCTCCAGCGAGCGCGTGTGAGGTCGATCACCTGTTTGAGAAGGCTGTTGAGATCGACGGCCGCCGGTGTGAGCTGCGGTTCGCGCGGGCGATAGAAATCTTTCATGCGTGCGACGGTGTGCGCGACGTCCTCGATGGCCCGCTGAACGATGACGAGGTGCTCGCGCGCCTCAGCGCTCAGGCCCGAATCCTGTTCGAGCAGTGATTGCGCATAGACAGAAGCCGGCGACAACGCATTATTGATGTCATGAGCAATGCCGCTTGCCATCTGGCCGAGTGAGCGTAAACGTTCCTGTTGCATCACGCTCTGTTGTGCACGCTGTCGCTCGTCCACTTCACGGAGGAGATTTCGCGTGGCGTCTTCGAGCTGCGCTGTGCGTTCGACTACGCGCTGTTCCAGCTCTTCATTGATGCGCCGTACGGCGTTCTCCGCTCGCTTGCGCTCGGCCACCTCGCGTTCGAGCCTGATGTTGGCATGTTGCAGCGCTCCGGGACTTGGCAGGCGCAAGGCATCCGGAATCAGCTTGACGAGGAGAATCGCGGTCGGAACGGAGGCGAGCGCGGTAATGGCTTTGACGCTCCCCGACAGCCAGTACGTGGGATGCCAGACCGTCCAGATCTCCATCAGATGCGTCGCGCCGCAGGCGACGATGAAAACGGCAAAGCAAACGAACATCCAGTTGAATTGCAGGTCCGCGCGCTTGCGGACGAAATAGAGGAGCGTGAAGGGAATGGAGAAGTATGCGAGCGTAATCAGCGCATCGGAGGTGACGTGGAGCCCAAGGATGCCGGGTTTCCATAGATAGCACATGCCATGAGGCATGAATCCGTCCGCGGAAAAGAGATGCCCGATGTGGTCGACCATGACACACCGCCTTGCAGAGTATTGGAGCTGTAGTCTCTTGTAGCGGGTGCCGGCGCGGCGTGCAACTCAATAATCGTGGATTTGGTCGAGGATCGGGTTAATTCGGGGTAAGCACCGCATCCGGCAGCGTGGCGGGATCGATTGCAGGCCGCGCCGCATCGACAACTATAAGCCCGCCGATCGGCAGGAAATAGGCAAACCTCAACCGCGAATCTTGCGCAGGCGCTCGATGAGTTTGAGTTGTGCGGCAGCGCGGGCAAGCTCCGCAAGCGCTTCCGCCTGGCTGATCTTGTCCACATTGTTCTTGAGCGCCTCTTCCGCACGCTGCTTCGCAGCCAGCGCGGCGGATTCATCGAGGTCCTTTGCGCGCAGCGCAGTGTCGGCAAGCACCGTCACCTTGCTGGGCTGCACTTCCAACACTCCACCGCCCACGAAGAACGCCTGCTCTTCGCCTTCCGGCGGTTGAACGCGCACTTCGCCCGCTTTCAATAGCGTGAGCAGCGGCGCATGGCGCGGCGCAATGCCGAGCTCGCCTTGCGACCCTGGCGCAAACACCATTTTTGCCGGGCCGGAGAAGATCTCGCCTTCGGCGCTGACGATATCGACATGAATGGTGTGCTGGATCTCGGCCATTATTGCAGCGTCTTCGCTTTCTCGACCGCTTCGTCGATCGAGCCCACCATGTAGAAGGCCTGCTCGGGCAGTGAGTCATAGTCGCCGTTGATGATGCCCTTGAAGCCGCGAATAGTTTCCTGAAGCGACACGATCTTGCCATCCTGGCCGGTGAATACCTTTGCCACGTTGAACGGCTGCGACAGGAAGCGCTGCACCTTGCGCGCGCGGAACACGGTGAGCTTGTCTTCGGCCGACAATTCATCCATCCCTAAAATCGCGATGATGTCCTGCAATTCCTTGTAACGCTGCAACACGGCCTGCACGCCGCGCGCGGTGTTGTAATGTTCCTCGCCGACGACCAGCGGATCGAGCTGGCGGCTGGTGGAATCCAATGGATCCACGGCAGGATAAATGCCCAGCGCCGCAATTTGCCGCGACAACACGACGGTGGCGTCCAAGTGGGCAAACGTTGTAGCGGGCGAGGGATCGGTCAAGTCATCCGCAGGCACGTACACCGCTTGGATTGAAGTGATCGAACCTGTCTTGGTCGAAGTGATGCGTTCCTGCAGCACGCCCATTTCTTCCGCCAGCGTCGGCTGATAACCCACTGCGGAAGGCATACGACCCAGCAGCGCGGACACCTCCGTGCCGGCGAGCGTGTAACGATAGATATTGTCCACGAAGAACAATACGTCGCGCCCTTTGCCGCCGTCTTCGCGCACTTCGTCGCGGAAATGCTCGGCCATCGTGAGCCCGGTGAGCGCTACGCGCAGGCGATTGCCCGGCGGCTCGTTCATCTGGCCGTACACCATGGCCACTTTTGAATTCTCGAGGTTCTTCAGATCGATAACGCCTGACTCCGCCATCTCATGATAGAAATCGTTGCCTTCGCGAGTACGCTCCCCCACGCCCGCGAACACGGACAAGCCGCTGTACTGCTTGGCAATGTTGTTAATGAGCTCGAGCATGTTCACGGTCTTGCCGACGCCGGCGCCACCGAATAGGCCGACTTTGCCGCCCTTGGCGAAGGGCACGAGCAAATCGATAACCTTGATGCCCGTGACCAACAGGTCCTGGCCGCCCGCCTGTTCGTCGAACGAAGGAGCTGGACGATGGATAGGCAAACTCTGCTGAGACGACACGGGTCCGCGGTTGTCCTGCGGCACGCCGAGCACGTCCATGATGCGGCCGAGCGTGGGCTTGCCCACCGGCACGGTGATCGGCTTGCCGGTGGATTCCACCGCAAGTCCGCGCTTCAAACCTTCGGAAGCGCCCATTGCAATGGTGCGCACTACACCGTCGCCCAGCTGTTGCTGCACTTCAAGGGTCAGATCGGTGTCCTTGAGCTTCAGCGCTTCATACACCTTCGGAATGGCCTCACGTGGAAATTCCACGTCGATAACCGCGCCGATGATTTGTGTGATCTTGCCTGTTGCAGTAGTCATTTCAATTCCTCAAATCTTGCCCCCACCCTGACCCTCCCCCGGCGACCGGGGGAGGGAACTCTTACCCCCTCCCCTGCTGCGAAGCGGGGGAGAGTTGGGGTGGGGGCGTTTTTAAACCGCGGCAGCGCCGCCTACAATCTCCGCCAATTCTTTCGTAATCGCAGCCTGTCGCGCTTTGTTGTAGACAAGCTGTAATTCTCCAATCAACTTTCCCGCGTTATCCGACGCGGCCTTCATCGCGACCATACGCGCGGCCATTTCGGACGCCACGTTTTCCACCGCGCCGCGATACACCTGCGATTCGATGTAGCGCATCAGCAGCCCATCGAGGATGTCGGAAGCGTCCGGCTCGTAAATATAATCCCAGTGTTCCTGCAGGCCTTCGATATCGACCGCTTCTACAGGCAGCAGCTGCGTAACCGTCGGCTTCTGCGTCATGGTGTTGAGGAACTGCGCATTCACCAGCAACAGGCGGTCGATCTGCCCGTCGCGGTACGCATCCAGCATCACCTTCACGGGACCGATCAAATCTTTCACGTGCGGCTTGTCGCCGAGGCCAGTGACTTGCGCAAGGATGGGCAATTGCAGACGACGGAAAAAGGCGAGGCCTTTGCTGCCGATGAGGCCCAGGCTGACCTGCGCGCCCTGCGTCTGCCATTCACGCAGCAGCTGCAGCACTTGTTTGAAGATGTTGGCATTGAGACCGCCCGCAAGTCCACGGTCCGTGGAGATGACCAGGATGCCGATGGACTTGGGATCGCGCGTGACGAGATAAGGATGCCGGTAATCCGGATTCGCCTCGGTCAAATGGCCGATGACCTGGCGAATCTTGTCGGCATAAGGCCGCGCGAGCTTCATGCGGTCCTGCGCGCGACGCATCTTGCTCGTGGCCACCATCTGCATGGCCTTGGTGATCTTCTGAGTGCTTTTGACACTCGCGATCTTGGTGCGGATTTCCTTCGTACCGGGCATGGTGGCTCAATAAGCGCCCGTCGACACGAAGTCTTCGACGATCTTCTTCAATGTGGCTTCGTGCTCTTTCAGTATCGGCTTGTCGTTGATGGCCTTGATGGCGCTGGCGTGATTCGAATTCGCGAACGCCTGCAGCGCCGTTTCGAAATCCACCACCTTCTTCAGCTCTACTTTGTCCATGTAGCCGTTGTTGACGGCGTAGATGGACAGAGCCATCTCCGCCACGGACATCGGCGCGTATTGCTTCTGCTTCATCATTTCCGTGACGCGCTGGCCGCGTTCGAGCTGCTTGCGCGTGGCTTCGTCAAGATCCGAGGCGAACTGCGAGAACGCCGCGAGCTCGCGATACTGCGCAAGGGAAAGACGAATACCGCCGCCCAGCTTCTTGATGATGTCCGTCTGCGCGGCGCCGCCGACGCGGGACACCGAGATGCCGGCGTTCATGGCGGGACGAATACCTGCGTTGAACAGGTCGGTCTCGAGGAAGATCTGGCCGTCAGTGATTGAGATCACGTTGGTGGGCACGAACGCCGTGACGTCGCCCGCCTGCGTTTCAATGATGGGCAGGCCGGTCAAGGAGCCAGTCTTGCCCTTGATGGCGCCTTTCGAAACCATCTCGACGTATTCTTCGTTCACGCGCGCGCTGCGCTCGAGCAAGCGGCTGTGTAGATAGAATACGTCGCCGGGGAACGCTTCGCGGCCCGGCGGGCGGCGCAGCAACAGGGAAATCTGGCGATAGGCGACGGCCTGTTTGGAAAGGTCGTCATAGATGATGAGCGCGTCTTCGCCGTTGTCCATGAAGTATTCGCCCATCGTCACGCCCGAGTAGGCTGAGATGTACTGCATGGCCGCAGGCGTGGAAGCCGAAGCCGCCACGATAATGGTGTGCTTGAGCGCGCCGTGCTGCTCGAGCTTGCGCACTACGTTCGCAATGGTGGATTGCTTCTGGCCGATGGCGACGTAAACGCACTTAATGCCGGAAGTCTTCTGATTGATGATGGTGTCGATAGCCATCGCCGTCTTGCCGGTCTGGCGGTCGCCGATGATCAGCTCGCGTTGGCCGCGGCCGATCGGCACCATCGAGTCCACAGCCTTGTAACCTGTCTGCACTGGCTGGCTGACAGACTTGCGATAAATCACACCCGGCGCAACGCGCTCGATGGGCGCGGTGCGCGTGGTTTTGAGCGGGCCTTTGCCGTCAATCGGATTGCCCAAAGCGTCGACCACACGGCCGAGCAACTCTGGACCCACCGGCACTTCGAGAATGCGGTTGGTGGTCTTGACCGTGTCACCTTCGCTCAGGTGCTTGTAATCGCCCAGCACCACGGCGCCGACGGAATCCTGCTCGAGGTTCAGCGCCAGACCGAAAGTGTTGCCGGGGAATTCGAGCATTTCTCCGTAGCGCGCATCCGCGAGACCGTGAATACGCGTAATGCCATCGGTAACGGACACGATAGTGCCGACGTTACGGGCTTCAGTGACCGATTTGAAATTCTCGATCCGCTGTTTGATCAGATCGCTGATCTCGGTTGCCTTGATGGCCATTAATGAGTCCTCATTCCAATTCGTTTATGCGGTCAGCTCGTAAGCAATGCGTTCGAGACGCGCCCGCAAGCTGCCGTCAATCACCAGATCTCCGGCGCGCAGCACTGCGCCGCCGATCAAGGCGGGATCTACCGCCGTGTGCAAGCGCACTTCTCGCTTCAGTCTTCTCGACAAGGCGCTCGACAAAGTGCGCTGTTCGTCTTCAGCCAGTGGCGCCGCGGAAGTGACCGTAACGTCAACCACGCCTTCCGCAGCATCTTTCAGTTCATCGAAGAACTTTGAGATTTCGGGCAAGTAGCGCAGGCGGCGATTTTCCGCGAGCGTCTGCACGAAATTGCGCCCGTCTTCATCCAGCTGCGGCCCGGCAATCTCGATGACAAACTGCGCCAGCTGCTGCGGCGTGACATGCGGGTTGCCCAGCAAGTTCTGCACGCGCGCATCCTGTACGGCGGCCGCCGCATTGCCCAGCGCTTCGGACCAGGGCCCAAGGCGCTGATCGCCGCGCGCTTCCTCGAACGCCGCGCGCGCATAAGGCCGTGCGATTGTCGTCTTATCCGTCATGTCACGGCCTGCGGCCGGGGCTTACGGGGATTCGCGAAGCGCGCCGGTAAGACTGCCGCGCTCATCAGATTTGTGTCGCCAATTTGCTGATCAAATCCGCATGCGTGCGCGGATCGATCTCGCGCTCGAGCAGCTTGGACGCTGCGCTCACCGCGATCTGCGCCACTTCCTTGCGCAGGCTTTCGCGCGCGCGTGAAGTTTCCAGCGTGATCTGCTGTTGAGCGGCGGCAATCAAACGCTGGCCTTCCTGCACGGCCGCGCCTTTTGCCTGCTCGACGAGCTCGTTCGCACGATGCTGCGCCTGATCGATGATGTGCGTGGCCCGCTCCCGCGCCTCACGGATGATGACATCCGAGTTCGTATGCGCCTGAGCCAGCTCCTGCTGGCCTTTTTCGGCCGCAGCGAGACCCATCGCAATCTTGCGCGAGCGTTCTTCCATAGCGCCCAGAATGACCGGCCAGACAAACTTCATCGTGAACGCAATCAGCGCCACGAAGACGAGCATCTGGACGACGAGCGTGAGATTGATATTCATAGTAGGCGTCAGCCTGCGTTCAAGGCTCCGAGGAACGGATTCGCGAACGTGAAGAACAGCGCGAAGCCGATGCCGATCATCGCCACCGCGTCGAGCAGACCCGCGACGATGAACATGCGGACGAGCAGCACCGGAGCAAGCTCCGGCTGGCGTGCGACGCCTTCGAGGAAG
>Ga0065707_10082339_pt1 | contig 16657 bp, 7 predicted proteins | sample SwiRhicommuniRL3_FD_59094 | JGI IMG/M metagenome (GOLD analysis project Ga0065707, IMG submission 59094) | Switchgrass rhizosphere bacterial communities from Rose Lake, Michigan, USA - RL3 v2 (version 2) | ecosystem: Host-associated > Plants > Roots > Rhizosphere > Soil | place: East Lansing, MI...
GACCCAATACCAATCAAAAATACTAACGAAGAAGAAACTCTTAAACTTGAGTATTGATGGTCAAACTGTTTTTTCATTCCCAAGTATCCTGAGACTATCGACAATCCTCCAATACATAGAGCCACACTGTAACCTTTTTTATCGACTACTGCTCCTGCTAACGGACCTGCCACGGCAACTCCGATTGTTCCTACCAATGCAATTGTTGACGAATCTGTCACTGTATAGCTCAAGCGGTCAGCGAATTGAGGCGAATATGACGAGTATAAATATAACGTGCCACATATTAATCCAAGAAATGTACAAGACATCAAGACAAACACTTTTTGTATTACCTGAGGAATCATGGTGATGAATTTATAGTCAATATTTGTTTAGATTGTACCTCAGAGTGGTGGACTGATGAATATTAATTGTTCTTTGTAGATGATTTGTTGGACTATATGTCAGAGTGGTGGACTAATTGTGTCTTTGAAGTTAAACCTGTTCTTTAGATATGCAATTGGATTAATTCTATAATGTCTCTAAATTAGAGGAGCAATATATCTAGTGATGTTAACGTTATGACTCCCTATGTGATATTATTTTCCGATTCTCTTTCGTAGATTATGTCCCAGTTCAGTTTAGCACTTTAATACTACTTCCTTTTGATGATTAACTATATCTTCTTTCTGATGATGGCTCAATATAAACATGAAATAGACGTCTTGTTTCAGTTAGTTGTGATATGTTGACGTCGTGGTTTGTCCCGTGGTAATTCCTGAGTAGTGATACAGGGCGAACTATAACGATAGTGGAATGGAAGTTATTTGTTAAGAAATCGAAATTCGTGTTTTCGTATCTGGCGTATTTTTTGCGTCGATTAGTTTTGAGATCTTCCCTTTAAAAGCCAAGATTCAGTTTGTTCTGGGGCCACAAAACACTTTTGAACAATAGAAATGGCCTGTGTACCGTCCTATTGTAATCGCTATCTTTTTGAGGACATTGAGATATTATGAGCAATGGCGAACACGTAGCGATATGAAAGGGTACACCTGTTGTTTAGTGAGAGCGGGTCCCGCTATCTCAACAAGGTGACGAAAAATTGTATTAGACGTACGCCCGTAATTAAATATGTCGCGTTTGGAGTAGGAGCATATGCCCTGGGAGTAGGAACAAATGCTCAGGGAATGGTTTTAAATTGCCTTGTATGGAGAAATTCTCCTTACGTGAATCTAGGAACAACAATACGAACTTAAAGAGTTAGAACAGCAAGAAACCATTTCAGGTAAGCAGATTCTTTTCTCAGCATTTTGCATTTTTTGCATTTTTTTCCATTATTTTGAAAAAGTAACGTTTTAAAAAGATCTGTTAGAGTCTCAAGTTTTGGTCTGATGACAGTCGTATTTGGAAAAATAGTCTACATATTGTGAGAATTTGACTTTAGAACTTGTACAGAACTGAGTGAAGCGAAGTTTGATAGTGCTGTAGAAACGTGACAGAAGTCAGAGTGAGTGACCTCCTACCATTGTAAAATGTTGCTTCCCTGGTTCATATGAGATGGTTTTGCAGCCACCCACATATAATAAATGGTGCTTGAGTATCTGTTAGAAAGAGCTGATCACCAGCCAAATTGTATCACAAGTATCAAATCATGTTCCTGCTACTTTTTGAGCCTAACAAATAGCTTAGATGGCTTTCATCTAGAAGTGCTACTTTTTCCTTAGGTTACTGTTATTAATAGCAAACTTGAGATATCGTTGAGAGAAAAATAGTGAGAATATAGAACATGCTCCTCAACCGACCGTCAGAAATGAAGACCAAATGATTATCAATAACGAAGATACTTTATTCAAATCCATGTATATCATTACCTCATATAGCAGCTGTACCTGAGAAACATCTTGGAACATGTCTCTTTATTTTAAACCAGAAAGGGAGAAATATCTCTCGTCTACACTCTACTGTTTAATTATATGTTTTTTAATTATTAAATTAAAGAATGTCTTCAATCGAAGGGTCGTCTGCCCAGTTGAAGTTAGTTTTAGCCAGGAACTCTTTATCAGTCAGAAGAGTAGAGAAGTCGAAAAACTCCTTGTCTTCTGGATGTTCAAAAGGAGTAAAGTTAGGAAGTAAAGCTGCTTGTTTCTTGCCATCACTTATTGCTACCGTATCCTTTGGACTGATTTTATGAGGGATCTCTTTGGAATATCCGCGATCTTCATCCACAATCCTTGCAATTTGATGATTAAAAGAGGATCCCCTCGAAGAAGAATTATTATTTTTATTCTTGTGGTTCCTTTTTCTATTCTTAGGAGTAATCCACTTCTTGGATGGATCACTTGCCATTTTTTCAGCGACCTGTTTGTCAAACAATTTCTTCAATTGTTCGGGATAAACCTTGTGAATATTTAAAGATGTTGTCTTAATGGCAACTGATTTAGGTGAGGTTTCCAATCTTAAAACTTCAACCTTTGGAGCTTCCGATATATTAGCTTCCTCTTCGCCCTTTGGATTTTCTCCCTTTGGAGCTTCAATCTTACTAGCTTCAACCTCTGGAACTTCCACGTCTGGAACTTCCACGTCTGGAACTTCCAACTTGGTATCTACCATCTTTGTTTGAATCTCTGATTCGGAGTCCTTAATCCGTGGACTTCCTGAGGTCACTTTGGCTCCTGTCGGGTTGTTTTGCTTTCCATCATTTACAACCGTTTTATTAGACTTACCTTTACCACGACGGCGATTTGCTCTCTTTTTCGTACCAGAATTTCTGTTCGTTCCCTTCGTGTTGGTGACTTCTTCCTTTGGAGTTGAACTAGAAGGTGAGATGTTAGATGTCAATGAGTTTGGCTTTTTACAGGCAACCTTTCCCTCGCAACATTCTTCTAACTTAAGGGAAATAATTCCTTGAAAACCGGAGAACATGTCCTTAGTTAAACCATTACAGGCGGGATTTCCACAACGTGCTTCTAATTTAGGGGAACAAAGACTTTGACCATCTAATAATGTCTTGCTTAAAGCGTCATCATTTCGAAGTCCTATACTTGAATTCCCCAACCCATTTGGTCGTAACGAAGTCTGAGAACTGCCGCTTTCTTCAGCATTGTTAATTTTCATGGCTTCAGAAGATTCCAAAGTCGAAAAGGTCATGAGAGAATTGAAGGTCATTGATTCAAGACTTCTTCCCTCGTTATAAACGGTTTTATTCATCATCTTATCTTTATCTTTCTGTTCGCTCATTTTTGAGCTGCATCCCTCCTCTTCAACATTGTCAGTAGAACACCCAAATTCAACCCCAGAAGATTCTAAGGGTTTTTCAGATTCCAAAGGAGTCTGATCTAAAGAGACATCAAGTGGTTCGATAGTCTCAACAGCAACCAATTCTGGTTCCTGTTCTAAAGGTGAAACCTCAGATGATTCCAAGGTTTCTTCAGATTCCAACGGAGTCTGATCTAAAGAGATATCAAGTGGTTCGATAGTCTCAACAGCAACCAATTCTGGTTCCTGTTCTAAAGGTGAAACCTCAGATGATTCCAAGGTTTCTTCAGATTCCAAAGGAGTCTGATCTAAAGAGACATCAAGTGGTTCGATAGTCTCAACAGCAACCAATTCTGGTTCCTGTTCTAAGGGTGAAACCTCAGATGATTCCAAGGTTTCTTCAGATTCCAACGGAGTCTGATCTAAAGAGATATCAAGTGGTTTGATAGTCTCAACAGCAACCAATTCTGTTTCCTGTTCTAAAATGTTGTAAAATTCTAAGATTTCAGCTGGTTCTAATTCTGGATTCAGAGCTAAGGTGGCTCCAACAAGTGAAAGAATTTCAAGGGAAGTCATTTCTAATTTTTGTGTTGGAATCTGGAGAAATTCTTTAGTCTCAACGGGCTCCTCGGGAGTCTGATTCAAAGAGACTTCTAAAAGTTCCAAAAGCTTAACCGAAATATGTTCTTCTCCCACAGTATCCTCCAATGTTTCCACGAAGGTTTCTGGAGTCAGATTTAAAAAGTTACTTGACAAACGCAAGATCTCGGAAGACTCCCTGTCTTGAATTCCTGAATGCATCTCTGTAGATTTGTTAACAAAAAGCTCATTGAGATATTCAAGGAATGTTTCGTCGTCTAATTTGGCGAAAGGTAAATCAAGCTCAATCAAGTGTTCAACCATTAGAGAATTTTTGGTGGAAGCTTTTCCTGGTTCTGAGACACCTTCACGAGGAATAACACATCCTTTCAATTTCCGAAAGAAACGCAAGACGTTTGCAAATACATCCCGTTTTCTAAGACCTCTCTCAGAAGAACAAGGACTTGGTTTTGCTTTGGACTTCTTTTTAAATTTCGATTTCAACTTCAACTTCATCTTCATTGACATCTTGGTGTTGAGTTTCATTCTCCTCATTCTAACGTTACTAGTGATTAACTATGGTCAATTAAGTAACAGATGTGATATCAGGATCTTTCTGAAAGATCGGATATCAAGGGGGTGTTGTATAAGTAGATGGTGTATTTGTAAACTTAAAAATGTCTGAAAGCCTTGCAACCACAAACGGATGCAAAAAAGTCGCGCAGTCTTTTGTCGTGATATTAAGGGAATGGTTTTCAGGACACCTCCCTAAGCTGTCACGAACTTAGAAGTCATTTAATTGCTAATAAAATCACCATAAAGCAGCATGTAGTCGTCATAGAACGATGTTATCTAGGACCTATCTTGTTTGCCTTCTTGTAGCTCGAATCTTTCTAACACCAGATAAGTATAGTGTTGCGGTGTGGATGTTTCGCAATTCTACCTTGACTGATGTAATAGAACGACATTGTTAAATCGATAGGCGACATCTCCACATTTGCGACTCTTGAATTCGATCTATAAATGTTCAGTACTTCAACAACCATATCCGTTGCTAGCTATTATCATGTCTATACCGAGGGATAAGATAGACCACTTAATTCTTGATTATTTTATTCGCGAAGGATACCAAGAGGCTGCAGTGAGTCTTTCAAAGGAGTTGAATATTGATCTCGGAACAACTTCATCATTTTTAACAAGGGGCAATGCATTTGTAAATAAATTTGCTGGTAGAGAAGTAGGCGAAAACGAGTTTGCAGAGATGGTAGATTCTTACTTCAATGAAAAACTGGCCAACCAAGTACAATGCCAAGGTGAGAATCGGACTCAGGACAGCGAGAATGATATCCCTTTAAGCCGTGCCGACTCTTCTGAGTCTGCTGAAGGGTGTGGTGCAAGATATGGCGCCGGCTCAAGTACCGACAGGAAATCTAGAGATAGCCCTGCTGATATCACTGGAGCCGTGGTTGGGCCAAGCTGCAGCGCCACCCATCTAGTAAACAATTCGAGCATCAATAGCAAATTGATCTCTGGCTACTCTACAATTTATCAGCGAAAAGAGATCAAACTCTTAATTCTTAAGGGTTCTATAACCCAAGCAATACGAAAAATTAGCGAAAATTTCCCAACCGTTTTGGATTCCAACAACCTTTTGCACTTTAAGTTATTGCGCTTAAATTTGATTGAAATGATCCGAGACCATAAGCTTAATGTAAATCTCCATACAATGGACGGAGAGCGTCAGTTTTTGGCTAATATATTGACGTTTGTACGAGAAAACTTGATCAATAAAGTGTCAAATTCCTTTAAACTACTCAAGGAATTGGAAATAACCATGAGTTTGCTTTGTTTCAATTTTGACCCTACAGTCAAAAACATTGAGGATCAAAAGGATCTACCAGAACAATTACGGTCTCTTTTCAATTTGTCTTTGCGTAACCAGTGTTATCGGCTCGTGAATAAGGCTATTCTCAACTTATATGACAAGGATGATGTAATAGATTCTGGTGGCGATGACAATGAAAATGATAACCTTTCAATATTCAGAGGTCCAAAGTATGTGGAATATGATTTGTGCAATCTCGATGAATTCCTTGGTGATTCGAAAAACGATGTGTTACGTAAAGATATTGGATATTCCATTAGCGATGATAAGAGTTCGAGCCAATTGGTGTCTGATGAATCGGATGAAAATTTGGTACAAGAAGAAAGTATCGAGGAGGAAATGAATAAGCTTCAGAGTCTTTCTCTTGAGTCGAAATTGGAAAGGGTCATTAAGTTATGGACCATCACGGAGCAAAGGCTATTGGATTTAAATATTACAAAGGAAAAGAGATATGTGTTAAGTGAGGAATCATTGTGAGGTGTCATGTTGGTATTAAGGGACGTACTGTATAAGGGACAGTAGCAGCTTCTATATTTTGGGATCATTGAGTGGTTCCAGTGAGTCTATAGAGGAACATATCTGAAATAATGAAATTATGTGGGAAATGTACAGCCATTAGATGTCCTAATTGATCTAAAGCATGCTGGGAACTTGATGGGAAGCAATAAGCAGAATTTCAGTTCAATTATGAGTCTGATTCATTGGTATTAAGAGTTACTACGTGAAGTTGTTGGAATATAGTAACTTAGAAGGGGTTTGCTGTATTTTGCGGATAATATACATATTATTCTAGTATTACTTGTGGCATGTAATTGGGCCTGACTCCATAAAGTTTGACCCACGTAACGTCACTATACGTTTTGTATATTCTGAATATGTAATTCGTGTCAAGAAGGAAGAAATATCTACTCTATGCTGAGGTGTTGGTTGATTGAGTTTACGTTGATTCGTTCATATTGAAACACTTTTAAGATCGTTATATGGCAATAGTTGTTGTCAATGGTTGACCACTAAACCACTATAATGCAATCCACGATATTTCCAGTTTCGATCCCACACTTGACCAAATATTCCTTATCCTTAGCCAAACCCACCTCATTTGCATCACTTTTGAACAAGAGAACGTTTTTCTCGGTAATTCCAAGTCCTGAGTTGGATGAGATTGTCGAAGGGGGAAGTGTTTTTGAAACAGTTCCTTCAATAACGCTGGCTCCTGTTGTGGTTGCCACACCTTCTTGGACAGCATTCACAACCTCCGTGCTCTTGTCGAGAATAAACTCACTATAGACCCTCGAACCATTCACCATTCTTGCCACTTTTTGTCTCAAATGTTTCACGGTGGATCCAAATTCCGGCTCCTCATTCATTTCAAAATCTTCAGGGCTAAATTCAAAATGATACTTTATGAACTTTTTGATTTTGAATACTTCTGAGCCGAGCTGGTTAAGTTGGTTCCAATACAAAACCTGGTACTTCAACTTCTTTTTAAGTAGGTAGTATTCTCGAAGTCTACCCAATTGTTCGTTATCGACAATATTGACTCGAACATAAATGTGTGCACAATGGACTGGAACTTCAGTAAATATATCTTTTGCGTGGTATTCCCACAAGTCAAGGTAGATTCCCAACCAATAAATAGATTCATATGTAAGTAAGAAGATGAATGAAAATATTATGATAAAAGTAATGACTTTGCTTGGTGGTGTAGCGATAAGGGTAGAAGTGAAGGGGTAGGAATCAAGAAGTGAAGTTAGCTTCTGATCTATAACATTGAATGGCTCAAGTAGCGAAGTTAAGCTCAGCATTGTGGGTAGAACTGAAGGCTATCAAGATTTGTCAAGATTTGTCAAGATTTATGGTTTTTGGTTCAAGTGTCTGGGGAATGGCTGGTGCGACTGGGATTATCCACGAGTCGAGGTTTGAGTCAGAAGAGGCAGAAACTAAATTGCGGTATGGAGCTTTCTCGGAAGTTTACGGTGCGATGATATGTTTGAAGTCCATCGTTTAAATAATGACTTTGAGGTTCGTCGTTTAGAAGGAACGGACTTTTCAGACTCGATGTAAAATCAGCTGAGGTTTGAGCATGAACCGAAACGCGGAGTTTGACTTTTTCATACGAGCGCCGATCTGGCCAACATTAGTGAGGGGAGGAAATACTGAGCGTCGCAAAGTATTTGGAATTATGAAAGGATCAAGAATATCAAGAATATCAAGAATTCATATGCCACCTTGAAACTATCACTACAATCAGAATATTCTTGTAATTTATATGATTATGTCAGCCAAGATCATGGTCCACTACGGAAGGCGAGACTTTGAGAGCCTAAATATTGATAGGGTGGCTATTTATTTTCATAGGTATAAGTGGTTGAGCAACATGAAGCGAAGTGAGCTTTGTTCGTAATTCCAACACAAAAAGCACGGAAGGCCCCGTAGCTGCAAAACCTTCTGCTAGGGCGCAATAAACAAAAGAGGGAATCCAATTCGATTTCAAGAGGTGATAATGGTTCTTTCTGAACAAATTGAGTTGGTAGAAATATATAATGGCAATTTTAGCCATTAATTGAAGTTGTAGTGTATTGCCAACTCTATACAATGTTACCACCTTGACTGTCATGAATTTAGGCAACTTGTCCGAGTGGTTAAGGAGACTGACTCGAACTTTTCGAGTTATCAGTTGGGATTTCCCGCGCAGGTTCGAATCCTGCAGTTGTCGTTTTTTTTTTGCCATTGAAATCTTTCAGTTCCCAAATAGAACTTATACCAACACTTCTTCAGTGGCACGCGTTATACTGACTGACTATTATCACTGTCTAATAGACTTGATATACGGAAGGAATAATTTTTTATAGTTGAACTTTGCCTGGCTCGTCTAAAGTTAAAATTCGACGTGTAGTTGATCCAAAACTCATTGCCACTACGCTGAAAAGAATTCGAAAGTTCAGAGACTTCAAAGATTAGTAACTACCACTTCCAAGATTCAGTAGCTACTACTTCAACTCTTCTATCACGCGTTCCCCAACCATTAAGACTTAGCTGCGCCATATTTGATTAGTGTGCATATACATAAAGTTAATAATCGTGGAATCATCCTGGAAATCACTAACGAACAATCAACGCTTGTGAATAGAAAGTCGTTCTAGAGCTCATTCGAAGTTTATTCATTATTAAAGGCATAATTTCCTTATTGATAATTGCTTCTCAAAGAATTGTTCTTAGTATACATTGAGCTAGCGAGTCTCATTACATCCTACACGGCGATCTGTGCCATTAATACTACAATTGGCGCTAATATCTAGAACATGTCCATAATTGAATATCGAGGTTTCGACGATGTCTTCAAATACTCTGGCCCTTGGCTATGGTGGCTAGTTGGCTTCTACCTATGCCTCCCGGTTATTGCTTACAAAATCCTTCCTTTCATTACTTCCAAAGGTACATACTCTGGAAAACGAAAAACCATATCCATATTCGTCCTTGGAGACTTAGGGCATTCGCCTCGTATGTGCTACCATGCCAGATCCTTCTCCAAACTCGAATATTTCGTTAATTTATGTGGATACTTGGAAACTCAACCTTCTTATGATATCATCGATGACGTGAACATCGAATTACATCCCATTACTCCAGTCAAGAATACCTTCCTGTTACCATACCTTGTATTTGCTTTACAAAAAGTATTCATTCAGCTACAACAACTCTTCAATTTACTATTACAATTTCGTGGGTCTGACTACATACTTATTCAAAACCCGCCTTCCGTGCCTATACTTGCCCTAGTGATTGTGTTTATTAAGGTGTTCAGTAGAAACACTGAATTGATCATTGACTGGCATAATCTTAACTACTCCATTTTAAACTTGAGATATAACAACCTCAAGCATCCGCTTGTGCGTGCTGTTCAACTTTACGAACGTTTCTTGGGAAGATTTGCTGAACTTAACCTTACCGTTACTAATCAGATGAAAAGCTTCTTGGTTGACGACTTTCATCTCCAAAAACGTAAGATTATCACACTTCACGACCGGCCAGCAGACCGGTTTCAACCTTTGCAAGAATTGGAATTCACCAAAGAAGAAGTGTTTCGTAATCATGGTATATTTGCAGATATTGAAAACATCCAAGACTACAAAATCTTGGTCAGTGCAACTTCCTTCACTCCTGACGAGGATTTCAACCTTTTGCTTGGAGCATTGAAGAAATATGAACTTTCAGAATCTTCTTTACCTCCCATTCTTTTGATTGTCACCGGTAAGGGACCTATGAAACTGGCGTTCCTTGAGCGGGTGGACAGTTTAAAGTTTTCTTCCAAGGTCATTGTCCGCACAGCTTGGCTTGCTTCGGAAGATTATCCTGTGATTCTATCCATGGCAGATTTGGGTATATCTTTGCATACTTCCTCTAGTGGTATTGATTTGCCTATGAAAATTGTCGACTTTTTTGGCTGTGGTGTTCCTGTCATCTCCTTAAATTTCCCTGCTATTGGCGAACTTGTCAAAAACAATTACAATGGTTTGATCACTGCTAGCAACAAAGATTCTAGTGTCAAACAAACAGATGAAATTTATAGATTGATTACTAGAGCCTTCACCGAGCCTGCGCTTTTGGCTACTCTTAAGGAGGGTGCCATGGCCGAATCAAAACTCAGGTGGGATGAAAACTGGTCGTCTGTCTTGAATTCTCACTTCGCATAATAGTTTAGACCCTATAGCTCAAGTAAATATCTCCTAATATTCTCAATGTATTCTTCATCATTTTCATCTTTCATATTAAGCGGTTTGCTATTAACGTGGCTCCAAAACGCATATCCGTCCTTCTCATATACATCAAGGTGCTCATGCTCGGGAATCATATCAAATTCTATTGGTGTACCCAATACGGTCAGTGTGATATGCGTCCAACACTTAGCAGTTTCTGTATGGTTGTAGCCTCCACCACCAACCAACATCACTGGAATTTGTCCCACACTTCCAAGCACAGTCTCAATTACTTTAGAGAATCCATTGATGGTCATATTCCACTCACGATGTTTGTCTAACGCTAAACCGTCGCATCCACATTGTAATAGTATTGCTCCAGGTTGAAAATTTTCAATCAATGGTAATATTATTCGTTGAACAATGGTCATCATACCATCATCAGTTAATCCTCGCCTCGTTGGAATATTATACTTGTGCTTAGTTGAGCTTTCCAAGGAGCCAGTGCCTGGATAGAATCCCACATCCCACCGATGCACAGAACATGTCAGAACATTTTTCGAATATTCGTAGCCATATTCGACCCCATCGCCGTGGTGAAGGTCAAAGTCGATGTAGAAAACCTTACCAAATGACTTCCTCAAGACCCCAATCGCTAAAATTATGTCATTGACGTAGCAGAATCCAGCTGCTTTACCCTTGCGACAATGGTGTCTGCCTCCATACCAATTTATAGCAACATTCTGCACCGGTTTACTTGTTTTCTCGGTAACTAACCTCTGAGCTGTGGCTAAGCTAGAACCAGCAGTAAACCTAACATATGAAGACATGAAAGGGAATGGATAGCAGTCATCCACCAAACCAACTTCAAGGTCATTATTTGCTGAAAGATCTTCCCCTTCATCTTCCTCTAGCTCGTCTTCCTCTTGCTCGTCTTCCTCCAGTTCGTCTTCTTCGTTGAGGTGCTGCAAAATTTGACGAATTTCGTCATCTCCGTCAATCTCCACCGTTTCTCTTGAGCGCATCAATCCCTTGACCAAGGCACTGCTGTGGTATGATTCCAACTCTTTACGAGACGCTGGGCTTACATCAATGATTCCGTGACACTTTCTGTCTAGTCCATATGCTTGTATCATCGAAGTGACCAACGTCTGCCTTCCTATATTTGACGGTAGCATGTCGATGACTTTTGACAAGTAGTCATTGCATGTCATCCATACTTGTCTACTTACCATACCATTCAGTGTATGGTTGTGTGAAAGGTTTATGTCGTAAATATCATTAGATTTGGAGGTCGCGAATTTCAAGCAAAGTGTCAGTAAGTCCTAGCTAATGAACCTTTTATTAGAATAACGGTATTTTCAGGGTGCTGCCCAGCCATTGGATTTCAACGGTGTCTGGGGTATTTAATTTCAGTACCAATTTAGCCACTAAACTGGAACTAAAGTGCCGCTTAGTAACTCCGTTTCAGCCATAAAAGCGACGTCTTAAAATAAGTATATCTTATTAAACATGGAGTATTCGTCCGGCAACTACATCATTTTAGAATTTTTTATAATCCTAAAGTAGATCTACGGTGGTTAAATGAGTGTCAAAGTATTATGCCAATAGTTGGTTTATTTCGTGGATCGATAGACCTCGAAACATCAGTAGTTTAGGGAATTTCCTGCATTTTAACCAATATAAACTGCCCTAGTGTTCTATTTCACCTGAAGCAAGGCATGGAATCTGTTGTATCTGGAAGGACAAATTCTCAACGGCTTTCGAGAACACTTGATTCAAAAGTTGGATTTCATAGCACTTATTTGTTTCTGAAGAAATCTCGGTACCAACGGAGACCAGCAGTGAAGCTGAAAATGATCTGTATTCTGGTTTGGCTCGTCGCCCAAACGTATGAGATCGATAATATTCTTTACTTTGGTCGTAGCCATTTCAACTTTTGGTGGGAGAGGTGGTGTCTGCAAAAAGTGCACAACAAGCGTTGTGTATATCACCACCGCCAGCCTGCCGTTGGTACATTCACAACGCCAAATCGACAACAATATAGTCTTGATAAACACAACCGTACTGGGATCTAGCGCTAGCTGATATAGAACTACTGCCAATCTTCCAAGCAATAGTTTTAAAACCTCTAGCTCTATTCTCACGACTCCAACGCTATTCAAAAAGAAGGACTATATTCAATGGAATGAATGTACATGTGATTTTCTCTGCCAAAGAAGCGCTTCACATCACTTAACTCACTCCTCATATAGCGCTTTGTTCATGAAGCACCTTCTTTTTTAAAACAAAATCAAAATACTAAAATTCATTTGCGTAGTATCAAACTTATCCTAGATGATTAATATCTTCCAAATAATCCAATTCCAATTTAATATTTCGGCTCAAGCAGAATTCTCTAAGCATTGGAAGTACCGTGGAGGAATAAACAAGATTCCAATCGCGTAGACCCTCTGCAATAAAGTCCCTATGGGGAGTTTTAGAGCTGCAATTATTGATGGCTTCATGATATTCAAGAGAAGACTTTAGAAACTTGATTATGTTTAAGCACCGGCTGAAAGTATGTTCTTTGCTCAATTTTCTCAAGTATTCTACAAAAACTGTCACATCGTCAATGTGGGGGCCCTTTTGTTCTAAAGACATCATGATCCACATTGATATCTCTTTCTTCAAACTTAGATATGAACAAGCACCGTTTAAGAACAAAGGAAATTCCGATAACTTTTTTTGTGAACGAAGCCAATCTGATGTAACTCTATTGACCAATGGCTTCGAGTCGTGATATTTCTTATTGATTTTATCTTTTAGTGGCACCAAGTCAAACTTTTTCATTTTTTTTTTGTATTCGAGATCTTTCAAAACTTCGTTCCTCACTGAAGATGGTAGCTCATTCATGATAGATGAATCAAATGGATCTGAATCATCGTACACGCCTCTGTTTTTTATTGGCAGCAGTGCCCTCGATTTTACAGTTTGCTTTTTAGATGGGGATTTGTTGGGGGACCTTTTGGGGGACTCAACAACACGCACATATTTTGGTACAGCTCCTAGTTGACTAGGAAGTAATTGTTGTAAGAATGCTTTACCTTTCACATGGGCTTGTTTAGACGGTAGTGAAATCCCTCTACGAAGTAATTCCCTCTCTATTTCCCTTCGAATATCCCACGGAAGTGAATTGAAAACCTCCAAATCAATAGTTTCACCATTTCCATTATCGACAGATATTTGAGCTGGAAATGGATTTAAGGTGACTTCTGCGTCCTTCCTCGGTTCAGGAATCGTTGGCAATTTAGATTCCTTCATTTTGGTTTCTAAGAACGGATTGATTTCCTTCACCTGGTTAAATGGCAATTTCATCTGCCGTACGTTTTTGACATTATCCACATCATCCAATTTTGTCATAGAAACTGATATTCCTCGAAGTTCCTTAGGTGGTATATTGATCATCCTATACAAAGACTTGATTTCTGATCCAATTATTCCCCAGTCATTTGTCAGAACCCCCAAATTTGCAGACTTGCTCGTGAACTCACAGTACCCCATCCCCAAGTATTTTGTTGTTTGGACAGCTGCGTTTGGGGCCCTTTTGGCCAACTTGAGTGTCAACCTTGCTCCACAAATTCCTAGTGAAATTAACCTAGAATAGAGCTCTTTTGAAAGTCTCATAAAAAAGTTATCAACCTCTTCGACCGTGTCAAATCTAATTCCGAAATTGACATCTACTGAGACTGATTTTCTCCCCAATAGTTGTTCGGGGTTACTTGTGTCTATTCCCACAGAAGTATTTTCAATGCCTCGAGCATATTCATAAAGTTTCACGCCAGTTTTGTCACCAAATACTTGAACTAATTTCGTCTTGGTGAACTCCAAGAGGTGCTTTATGAGGGGAAGTTCGTCGTTTTTCATTAAATTTGCAAGTTTCTGTTTAATTTGACGACCGATACCTGGTAAGTTAGTCACAGGTATTTCTGACAAAAACTTATCAACTTCATTGAATACGAAGAACTGATTGTTTGGTTTTGCTTTTCTAAGAGCAAGTTTGGCTAGCAAGATATTGTGAGACACACCAATACTTACAGGGCATTTAGTGATATTGTAGATATCTTTTCTTATGCCAGTACAAAGAGAATCAACAGTTTCGACGATACTACGGTTTGAATTCAGGCATATCGACGATATATCTACAAGACATTCATCGATCAGCACTGGCAAAATTGAATCAAACGAATTGTAAGATAACAAGTAGTTGTAAAATTCGTTGGAAGACTTTTCATAAACTTCAAACTCGTATCCAATTAAGTGGAGGTCTGGACACAATTTTTTTGCCTGACCTACCCACATCCCATTTTTGACTCCAAATTGACGTGCCACATAGTTACAACTTGCAACATCAGAAGTACGGCCACCATGGCTTACTGCTATTGGTTGCTTTAGTATGTCAAGTTCTGGATGGTTAAGGCAAGAAGCAGTTGCAAAAAAACAATCAAAATCGATGTGCATGATAATTCTATTTTCCAGTTGTTTAGCAGAACATTTCTGCGTCTTATTCTCCTTGATCACCTTTCGTAAGAAGCGAAGTCTTAAGTCTGCTTTCCATGTACTTAAATGGTGAAGTCTCGAATTGGCAAAGAAATGTTGCAAAAAGTCTGGATGTTTGGCATCCATAATAATTTTGGGGTTTGTGTTATTGAAAAGTTGTTCCGGAGCATTAGGTTCTTGTCCAAAGTTGTTTATTTCCAGGTGGAACAGGTAATCTTCTAAGTCATTTTCAGTTTGAGAGATTAAAGGAAGTTCAAAGTCTTCACTTTCATCTCGGAGATCATCATCTATAATATCTTCCGATTGTCCGTGATTGAACTCAAGTCTTTTCTGACCATATGAAACCTCCTCAATGAGTCTGTAGTCTTGCCAATTAAGAAGTTCCTGTTTTGCAATTGAATCGACGATCCATTGTGCCTTCACAACCTTGTAATTTTTAAACTGAATTTTCTTACGGGGCGTCAACCTGTCGCATATAATGTGGGTAGCAGCACCTTTATTATGCAAGTAACTTAAGAATTGGCCTCCATGCAAAATAACTAATTTGTGTATTTCATTGATTGATGGTACGGTGTGTCCGTTAACGTGAATTATACAACCATCAAAGATTTGCAGTGGGCGAGTTGTATCAAGCCCCATATTTTTACGTCGTTCCTGGTCCCATTCCACAAACTTGGCGTCCTGTCTCCGCTGCTTTTTTAACTTATTGTGGAAGTAAGTTGCGTAATCACCAAATTTATGCTGTTCTACTGACGATTCCAGAGATTCCAGATCCAGATCTTCGCCTCCCGTTTTCTCTTGATCGTTTGCAAGTATATTATCTGCTTCCTTTATGTCTTCTTGGGTCGCTTGTTGAATCCCAAGTAGGACATCATCTAGTCCATCATTAAAAGGATCTGAGCTTGTTGACGCGAATGAAAACACTGTTCGTGGAATAATAGAAGCCAGTGGAGTCGAATGACCAGCTATTCCTTCATTCTCTTGTGTCTCCTGTTGGATTCTTCCATTTACGTTCTGGGTGCCACCTTCAATTGGATCCAAACTATTTACATGTAATACAAACTGCGAATCATCAAGAGACTGTAAAAATGACAGATAGTCATTATCTTCAACCCTATCCATAATACATCTTCAGTCTTCTACGATTCTCCCATGCATTTCTATTTCGCGTCTAATCAGGCCCGTTAAGCTCTTCTAGCCCTTTATATACGTTGCGTGTATTTACCGTTTTTGCTGCCACCGTCAGTCAATAGAGAACTGTTCAACCATATACGTGCCAAAATTAGAAACTTATTTAATATCCAAAAAATGGTATGTAAAAAACAGGTGTATGGGTATACCATGAGCATCAGCTTGTAACTAAGAATGAAATAATTTGAAAATAAGACGATTGAAAATTCAGGAGAGTTTATTACAAAAGCGGGAATAATTAGAAGCAAAACAATGCTCCTTAAAAGTTGATTGCGTGTGATCTCCGTTTAGTAGAGTCTACTAATCTGTTGTCTTGGCCTGTTCAAACCCTAGCTTCGTTCTATGTCCCGTTGATATTCAAGTCTATCTATGGCAACCTAGAGCAATCATAAAAACAATTGACAATATGATCGAATGGCTATTTCTGGCAATCTATACTGTGAATTTGAATGTACTTTCGTTTTCATATTCTTCAATTTAACAAGGGGACCTTCTGTTATGTTTAGGTTCCTTTAAAATTGATTGACCA
>Ga0065707_10082340_pt1 | contig 16644 bp, 11 predicted proteins | sample SwiRhicommuniRL3_FD_59094 | JGI IMG/M metagenome (GOLD analysis project Ga0065707, IMG submission 59094) | Switchgrass rhizosphere bacterial communities from Rose Lake, Michigan, USA - RL3 v2 (version 2) | ecosystem: Host-associated > Plants > Roots > Rhizosphere > Soil | place: East Lansing...
CCGAATCAGCCATGATTCGGGGGTTTGCACGTCACTTCGTCACTTCTTATCTTCGATGTTTACCTGCGTCTGCACCACCATTTCACCAATTCACAATGCGTCGACAGCACTATCTGGCTCGCCGTCGGCTTCAATTTATGAGTCTCTACGTGTCGAGCTTCAAGAGGTGGCTCGCTTCGCCTCTTTATTTTTGGTGTCGCCTCAGATCATAAATTTCATTACATTTCCTATTTGGGAGATTGTGGGTGTTGTGCTTGCTCGATTCGGAGGCACGTGACAACTAAAAAATTCCGCTTGTTAGTCATGTGATATGTGCACGTGATGTTTTTTGTTCATTATGCCCAAACCTCCGATACTGACAAAAGTATAACCTTACAACTCTATCATAGCCCACAGTACCTTCCATATATCCTTCGCTCCCTCATGTAGTCACCGCCATTATCATTTCCACTTATTTTATCACCACTTACTCTTTAGTCTTCCACATCTCTCAATATCAATTTCTGTATGTAACATTTGAAACCCACTATATTCACTTTACTCTAAGCAGTCAAGCTAGCTAGGGATGCCCGAGGAATGTGGATACTTGATGATTTCCGACTTGTGTTTTTGTATCACACACAGGCTGACTGCCCTGCTCCCCGTCGACAGAGTCTCCTAATAGTGGAGGTGATGCTTTGAACAGTTAGGATTTTAAACTACAAATTTCTGTGGCTCTTCTAATCTACGAAGATTATAGCTGGTACTAATCGGTAGAGCTTTTGCCGAGATCTAGCCCCGAATATGATCTACTAGCTTAAATACGAATATATACCTTGATTTCATAAACCTCTTCAATATGGATCCTACCCTAATAGCCGTTATGAAACCCTCGAGATCAATATTTACACACCCCTTGAGCCAATACATATTCACAACATGATCCCCTAATTCTACACATTGGATCATTGTCTCTAGATTTAGCCCCTCGACTGGCTATGTGGGCGTATCTGTGGGTGTGGTCGGGAATGTGGCAATGGCTGCGAAAAGGGCGTGCGCCAACAACCATAGTGGGGGCATTGGTTGGTTGTGTGGGCAAGCGAGGCTTTGCTAGTGGAGGTCTTGAAATAAAGCTTGTTAGTGGTGGTCTGAAATTAGGCTACTCGGTTAGTCTGATGTGTTTAGTGTCTGAGTGGAGTGTGCTAGTTTAGTCATGTGTTTTGGTCACGTGCATTTGGTCAGATGACACTTTCGTAATTAGAGACTTGTTTCGGTATTTGATCTCTAATGGTTGGATACTGCTTAAAATATCTATCTATTAGCACAGTCTAGCTGCTCCATGTGTGTGAACAGTATTATCTCTCCAAGTGGCCCTTTATTGCTTCTGTAGTTATGTCTGTGAGACGAATGTTTTAGAATTTGGCCAAACTTGTTCTATAAAACTTCTTTTAAAGAATTGAAGATATCTATTTATTGGAATTGTGGTTTCATTATACTTCTAGGCATTTTAGGTAGTCAGACGGAGATTTAATGAAGGTTTTGTGATTTTGATGATGTTTTTAGGGTGGTGTGTTAATTGGGAGGAGCACTAGCTAATACAACAACCAAACAGTCAGCAAAACAATCAAACAAACAGTCAACAAACAGTCAACAAACAGTTAACCAAAGAATCTAGCAATAATTCGTATAGAGAGTCTAGAAATTGTCTGGTTTCACGAATAGACCGCCTCAAGTCTATATGTGATATCTTTGTAGAAAATCCCTTGTTTTACAAAAATTGTACAAAATAATGAAATATTCTAATATAAAGTTTTCACAGTTGTTTCAGTACAGGGAGATGAATAAGGTCTACCTAGTGAGACTACCTGGTGAGGCTTCCCAGGCTCAGTGTAAGGAACCTTTTGGAGATGTTGTTTGAGATGTCAATTGACTGTGAACCTCAGAAAGCCAAAAAGATCTATAACTATCAGAGTTTTTGAGCAACATTGCGAGCGGCTTACTATCAAAAAAGATATTCTCTAGAGTCTTCCACATGATTAAACAAACTAGAGCTTTCCAACTCTTCTGGCAGGTCTAATCGTGAATCTCAGTATTTTGCATCCATATTAGGTCGTGCGATCACCGACGAAAGTGAACGAAGAGGCGATGAGACGGAACAAGACAGAACAAGACAGAACAGAAGCAACAGTAGCTGTGTTAGGTGCTTTCAGAGATGCTGTGAGTCTCAGAATATTTTAATATCGATAGTGATTGGAATTGCTAGCAATAAGAATATCACGATCACGTGTACACGCACGTGATATTGTATATTTGAAAAGTACCACCATAGAAAGGTAGGAATAGCAGAGAGAATACCGAAGGATTGTGATATGCGGCGAGCACAAATAATCAACAGCGAGTCCACAACGATTTACTGTCCTCTTGCCTAGAGAATAGTGAGGTGAAGTGAAGTGAGAAAAATTAGCGAGACTGAACAGACGAATTAGTGACTTTCTCTCCAATTGTCAGGCGAGTCCCGCTAAACTTGGAATCCAAAATAGGAGAGAGTTGGGGAGGAATTAGTGACTTGAGGGAGAATATATGTCACTAGAGAAGAGCCTGAAATCAGTAGGGACTTCTATAAGATATTGCAGTTACCAAGAGTTTAGTGGACCACCTTATTAGTGATATATTTAATAGAATACTGTGAGTTCGGTGACACGGCTATTGCCTCGGTAGATGTTCACTAAAAGACTTCTCGCTTCCCCGAGAATTTCGTTTGTTCGCGAGAAATATTCTTCCTCGCTAGTGTTTAGATCTTCACTAGAATTTCTCAGATCTTCGGTAGTATTTCTTGATCTTCGTAAGTATTTCTTAGTTCATCATTAAGGATTTTTAGTCCTCCCCTACTAATTGTTAGTCTTTCACTAATAATTCTTAGATCTTCAATAGCATTTTTTAGATCTTCACTATTAATTCTTAGTTCTTCACTAATTCTCACTAACAATAATCTTCTCCACTTTTGTGGGGGTAAATCTTCGCTTGGTCTATTTTTCCTCGCCGCTAATCAGGCACACTGGAAGTCGCGCTCCTCCGCCGCTCGCTATTTGCCTCGCTGCGGTTTGCACTTCTCGCTAAGCCGCGAATTACCGTCCACCCACGCTCGCCGTCATGATTTCGCCGAAATAATCAACAACTGTCTCTTCCCCAGCATGGCCGGCCAAATCGATAAGCTCAAACCGCTAAAGGTCTACGGGCGTACCCACTACGCATGCACGCGTTGCAAGCTTTCCAAAGTCAAGTGTTCTGGTGAGAAACCCGCTTGCTCCAATTGCAAGGCCCTCAATAAAGGTGACGCCTGTGTGTACCCCACTAAGGACCGCAAGATCGTCATCATGGAAAGTGATTTGAAGAAGTTGCATCAGAAGATTGAGTATTTGGAGAGACGCCAGCTTGAGCATACTGATGGGTCTGGCGTCAAATCCAATGAGCAATCCAGCGAACGATCTGAGCTAGTGGAGAGATCTGGCGACACAAATGGTCAGACTGACTATGAATATCCGTCCAAGACGAGGTACTCAGTACCGAATCAGTTGGGGGAGTTTGGTGAGCTTGAGACGTTGGGTAGTCTAGACGGACCAACGAATATACCTAGTAGTTTACCGGGAGGCACACCGAATTTTGGTACGGCGATGGGCCAATTGGGATTGGGACAGTTTAGTGGGAATCCCGAGGGAAGAAACCACAATGGAAATGGTTTCCATGGATGGCGAGAGGGAAATTTTGGGGAAGATCCCCAGGGACATGGAAATAATCTCCTTCATGGTGGAGGAAATAATGTCCCAGGTGCTCCTCGCGGACTTTCGGGACTTTCACAATATACTCTCCCAACACCACACCCTCCTACGGTGGATGTGACGTCGGTTGCCGCCATAACATCTTCTCTCTTCCGTGGCCAACCCTCTGAAGACTTCTTCCTCCCCGAATACCAGAACGAAACCCTCCAACTCAACCTTCTCCATGTCATCCAGCGGAAACTTCCTCCCCGCGACTACACCAACAACCTTATCAGCAAGGTGTACGCCACGTACTGTTCTGAATTCTACCTTCTAGACCTCCAACAGCTCACTATCCACATCGACCAGATCTACCACTACTTCACCACGCCCCAAATCGACCAGACGGTGTATCGTTACGTTAACCAGACTTCCGTGGCATACCTCTTCGTGATAATTGCCTTCGGCGAACAGCTCCTCAACGTCAACAACGAAAAGTCCGAAGACAAACGATTCCCCGGCATCGAGTACTACCTCTTGGCCGAACATCTCTTCCGGCTCACCAAGGAAAACATCGACTTCATGTATATCCAGACGGCACTCTTCCTCGGACTCTACGCCGCCAACTTGTCACGCTACAACACCGTGTATAACTTCCTCGGGATCGCCATGAGATCCAGTGTCAGCAAGAATCTCCACCGCCAGATCGAAACCCCCACCTTCGCCAGCGACGCCGAATACCAGGACTTCAACAGGTATGTAGAAAAGGCCAAACGGCTCTGGTGGACTGTGTTCGTCATCGACACTACCTGGGCCACCAAGACTGTCCACTTCCAGTACACCGACACCGATGTCGACCTCCCTTGCGAGAACATCCACGATATCGGCGACCACTTCCAGTCCAACATTCTCGAGCTCAACGTCCACATGACCAAATATATCGCTAAGATCATCCGGCTTATCTATGGGCCTAATATCAGAACGTTCTCCATCAACTATATCAATACCAGCCAATTCAACCAGCGACTTCTTCTCAACAATATCATCCTGAGTTCTAATGAGCTCGTCAAGAACTATGAGCTGCCGCTTCTACTGCAGTTCTCGCATATGAACGTGATTCAGGTCGAGGGCAGAAACTTTGCCAACCTCTTTCTTCGGTATAACAGGCTCATTATCCTCATCACGAAGCCGCTACTCTCGCTAATTTTCGAGACATCTTCGTCTCTTATCAGCGAGAACTTGCAGGACGTCGAGTCCACTATTTCAAAGGGGCTCTACGTGTCTTGCAATAGTATCGATATAATTGCACAGCTCTATCTTACCGAGAAGAATTTCCAGCTCGGGTACTGGGATTCCCAGCATCTCTTTTCTGCGTTATTGCTTATTATAATATCGGGGCTTTGTGGTAAGATCTATACCCAGCTCTCGCGGGGGATCGCGCTCTTGAAGTTTATGGCAGAGATGAACAATATCAATGCCAAATTGTGTTTAACGAAACTTTATGAGATAAACGAGACATTGAAGCGGGCAAAGGAGGTGGATTTCTTGCTAGATCTCTCGGTAACGGTGGATATTCTTGACGAGGGGTTGCAAGATGTATTTGTGGAGTATCCGTTGCCGTTAGAGAGGTTTCGGGAGGATTTTGAGATGTTTAGGTTCTCGGCAATGATTTTTGATGGTGAAGAGGGCGAGCTCCAGAGGGTGATTGTGGGGATTATTAACGATATACAGGGGTGGAAGTAGGTAAAGATATGGCCCCATATATATGTGTCTTGCCGTCACAGAAATAAACTGGCCCGCGGGACAGATGGTTCTATATCATTGACAAAAATCCACTCTCCAGAAGTGTCTCTCGAGAATCTCCAAAGAAATAGTTGGGGAATTTCCAAACTTTTCCGATGAAATTACTTCAAAGCACTAACCAATATATTCCAGACTTCTCCGATGAAAACAGTGATGACACACAGTACAATCTTATCACTACACGGGAGAAGATATTCTTGAGGATGGGCGTAGCGAACCACTCTGGTTGGAGAATCGCTGATTCGACTATTCATCTGAAAACCTTTTACTTCTACATTGAATTAGCATTTTAACACTATTTGACTATTGTTCATACAAAAGGAACATCAAGATCATCGTAGTCGCCGTAGAATTATAGAAATTGAGAGAAGACAGGAATTTCTGATGATTTTCCAGGAAGCTTCTTAGAACTTCTTGGGGATTTGCTGGTCTACTCAGAATACTGTTATTTTTATCCATCTTCCAATAACTATAAGCTATACTAGCCGAAATTTTACCTATTAAAGATTTGCTCTCTTCAAAATTTCCAATGTACCGAAATCCAATTGAAAACAGACCGAGTTGTTTTAAAATCTTCAATACCACAGCAGATTCCCACCAACCAACAAGTTGAATTCCCCAGGGAAATATTTCTGACAATCTCCATAGCTTGGAACTATTTGGTAAACACACAACTCAATATGGATGCAAATTTTTAGTAGTATTATTTGTTAAATGTCAAGCAGTAGTATAAATTTTCATCATTTACTTTAACAGACGGGGGTTTGAAATATATTAAAGGTCAGCTAGCTCGGAGCCAAGTCAATAGCTACTGAATTCAGAGTCGGAACGGCTATATGACCCGATTCTACAGTATCTGATGTTCATTTCGATTTAATGGCTCAGGAGCTAGGCCAACAGCTCTCGCCTAGCTCTCGCCTAGACCTGGATCATACCACTCAACATCTAATACAATAAATATATTCACTCTATAAAGCATCTTCAAAGTTGAACTGGTCGTTCAAGTTCAACTGTTGTTCGATCATCTCTGTCCAGGGCCCCACGAAATCCAACCCGATGTTCCTATTGTTCATGAACCAGTCCATGACCTCGCTGTCACCAACGAGGTTTTCGAACGGCGACTGGGTCTGGTCTGGTCGGGGTTGGGCATCTGATGGTGGTTTTACACCTGGTGTTGGGAACTTCTCCGCTTCCCCAGGAGTTCCTCCCAGGAAATTCTCCTCGCCATCGCGGAAATTCTCCTCTCCATTCTGGGAATTCTCCTCGTAACCCAGATACCCCGGATAATAGTCCATCTTTGACTTCTTCTGCACCGGCTCCTCGTCCTCATTGAAATTCTTACTATTGGACTTCATTTCCGAACACAAGTACATCAAAACGTTGGAGTACCTGGTACAGAGATGAAGCTCGTCTGGAGAACAGTCACGAAGAGTGATCGCTGCCTTCTGGATACTCAGGATAATATCATCAATGGTGATTAGAGACATTGACAAGATCGTCAGGTCGAAGTTATCGAGAGACGTGGCGTTCTTGGACTTCTTATGCGCTGTGATCGTGAGATAACACTTGACGATGAACGCCACGGCCCTCACCATCCTCGTAAGCCACCTCACCGGCATGAAACGCAACATCTTTAGTCTGTGAACACGGTGGGCGACTTGAAGCATCTCGTTGGCGGAGTTGAACGCCTGTTCGATATATTTAGCGGACTTGGAGATCTCATCAAGCTTCAAGGTGACCTTGCCTAGCTTCTTCTCCTTCTTGAGGATCTCCACTAGCGCTTTGGGTGACGGGCTGAGTGCTAGCGAGTAGATGTATAGCTTGACGTAGTTGAACTCGAAGATGAATGACTCGGTCTCGATGCACGCCGAGACGTCGCGCGAGATCTTGGAGTTGGGGTTGAGCCAGTGCTGTGACAAGTTAGACACTCGCGAGAGTCTGGACGACGTCGAGGTGAGAAACTGACGATACTTGCGGCCCCAGTTGTTGATGAGCGGACTGATGATGTTTAGGACAGAGAGGTTCTGGCGCTGGGTCAAACTGCCAAGTTGGGCGCGGTAGCCGTAGAGCGACTCATGGCCGAGCGACATGATCTGGAGCAACTCGATCTGGGCCTTCTGTGAGAGCGTGAACTTCATGACATGCTCGGAAGAGATACGCTTCAAGTCATCGTCGGTCATTTTCACGATCTTGTAATCGTCGTCCTCGTCGTTTTCCATCATTTCCTCCGAGACCACATCTTCCTCGAGATCCACCTCTGAGAGCGAGTGTGCCAACATGGAACGACGGGAAATGTTCATCACCGAGTTGATCTCAGCGATGTGGGTGGCTAGGAACGTTTTGGCGCTGATTTCCATGAACCCCATGTCCTGGGCGAGTCTGACGGAAGATCCGATCAACATCCACGCCATGCGGTAGCTTCGGCGCATAGCACCGAGTCCGGCGAGGTTGACTTCAGGGGAAGTTGGGGTGATTCCTGTGGCATTAGGGAATTCTCTTGAGTTGGAGGAATTTCCCCTCGTGGCATTGGGAAACTCCCCGTTGGCATACGGGACATTTCCAGAACCACCACTATTCCCTCCAGAGTACGCAAATGCAGCGCCTGCACCAGAAGGTACAGAATCTTCATCTTCGCCTTTATTAGCATAGTCCGACCACCGCCAGTGGATCGCTCTAGGATTCCACTCAGTAAATAATAAAAACGCAAAAATCGTCCCGATGGATCTGGTACTCGCCTCGGCCCACACCGTTTGCGAAATCAACCGTTGAACATACAACCAAAGACGATCGTGGACTTCAATGTTCCGTGGCACTCCCCCGCCAACACTCCCTACGTTATTCTCAAATGCATGGTACCGCGACGAGATGGTCAAAATCGCACACAAGAGGATCGGATAGCCTGGCAACACCTTGGGAGAATGGAGAAACCTGGGAAGATGGGGGAAGAACGGATGCATCGTCGTGAAGAAGTAGTAGATCAACTTCTCGGCCTCGTCCTCGGTGAGAATCCCCGTGGAACCCCCAATATAATCGATACTCGAGAGCTTATTGGAGGCCTTGGGACGCACAGAGTAGCCCGATTCCGCCGCTGGCATCGACATCCTTTTTCCATCGTTGCTGGGCGGAATATAACTAGGAACCTGTGAAGGAATCGACGTCATCGACTGGCGGGACGAAGTGGTGTTGGAAGCTGGCGACTGTGACTCGCTGGGGTTGAGGACATTGGGGAGTGACGGCTCATTATTATTGTTCTTGGCCTCGATCTGCTCATGCTTCTCCCTGGCATCGATATTATCCCGCTCGTCGGCTTTGGCTATAGTTCCTGCTGCTTTTGCGAGGAACACAAGTGCTCCCTCCATGGTGGAGAAGTGATCGTGAGACCCGATTGATTTTGGGGAATCATTGTGTGGAGGGTTGGTGGATGTGTGGGGATTAATTTCCGCATCCAACTGTCTCTCCAGCTCTCCCTGTCTCCGGGTGTTTCCCAGTCTACCATGATCTTCTGGTCTCATATTCCCCAGCTCGCCACTACGAGATTCACTGGGTTCCGTCTGATATCTCGGATATTCAGTATAGCCGTACTGTCCTTGGGGAATGGCCCCGCTAGAACTGTACTGACCCGACGCTGCATATTCTGCCTGGTCAAGCTTATCCTCGTCCTTCCTCCCCCTCTGTCTCCCTAGCGACACATTCTCAGCACCACCCCGGCGGGAATCGACAAAAACACAGTCCTTACGTTCCCGTAGACACCTGGCACACTTTCCGTCACGAGGACTGTCAACCGGCCCCAAATCACACTTGACTTTTCGTACCCTACAGTTCAAACAGGCTCGGTAGTTCCTCTTGAATTTGGTCCCATGAGGATCCGGCGACGCAGACCCCGAGTGCTGGACATCGGAGTAGTCGTATTTGACGCCATCCCTGGCGACGTCTTGCTGCTGGCCGTTGTGGATTGAACGTGACATCGTGGAGTTTAGAAGAAGAGTAGTGGTGAGCGATGGTTTTTGCGCCAGTAGCCGTGGTACTGCAGGTAGGAGATAATCGGAGTACATACGGGAAATTAAAGATTGTAAGAGAGTAAACTGTGAAAGAAACTGTGGAGGAAACTGTGCTGGTCTGTAAGGACAGTTAAGGAGGAGTAGACATAACTATGGGGTGTTCGATCTGCTAAAGCTTTGTATCTCTGGGTAATTCCCCAGAAATTCTCCTGAAAATTTCCAATCAAAAAACTAGCCCCTCGATAACTTGACCTAGCCAAAGAATTCTACGAGAGTACAATACTGGAAATTTTAAGAAGAACTGAATCAAAGTATCCTTAGATCAGAGAATATTTTCGTAAGTAGGAGAAGATAGGAGAATCCCCAAAACTAGTTGGCTTTCTGCGGCCCGGCAGTCGTTTCCGACAATAACCGAGAAGACATATTTTGTAGCTTTACTAAGACCTTCTTGGGCTCGGTAGGCTTCGGATGATGGGCGACTAAACTAAACAATTGTATAATTAACTAGCGAACTACATCACAGTATTAACGGAGAATTCTACTTCAATCACTAGAAGCAACAGGTAATCTACGAGACTTATCAACTTCTAATACTTTCCGCCGATACCCGAGAGAGTACAGAGTTCTGATGAGACGACACAGAGTTTGGAGATTACTAATGCCACCACAGTTAATGGAGCACATTGTACAAGCTACAGCGACCCGACAAAGAATTGCGAGGTCTCTAGTGGAGAATTGAAAAGGGATAACGGAATCAACTTGATACCGAGTCACCGGGACCAGCGAAGAGCGAAATTAGTAGGAGAAGCTACGGGAATAAGGAACTTTAGAGACATTCGTGGGAAGCGTGGGCTCGTACAGACAGCCTCTGGGACAAGAACTCATCTGGTTGTCAGTCCCCTTCCCCTTGGGCCTTAGGTTCCATCTCTTAGTCTCTTAACTCACTCTTCATCTTATAGTCACCGGCTCGATTCCCGAGCAAGTCATTCCTCTCGAATCACACTACAAAACTTAAAACACGTGATAAAATAAATGTCCATACATAAACTATATTCACCCATATCCACGAAGTTTGGGTGTTTCCCCACAAATAGTGGTCCGCATAACTAGTTCCATAGTCTTTATACGCAACTAAACGGTTGCTCGCTAAAATAAGACTAGGAACATTAAAATCTCTCTAATATCTCTCTAAAATCTCGCTAAGATGTTTTGGATTATTTACTCATCTAGTTGTATCAGCAATATTTTCATATTACCCGGTTTTCTCGCCATAGCATCTAAGCGACTCTAGGTTCTAAATTCTCGGTCGGAAGATTTCCTAGCGAGAGTAATCTAATTGAAAGTTACCTTAGAAAGAGTTATCTTAGCGTTATCTTGGAAAAAGTTTCCGAGTAGTCTCGAGACATGATCCTTCACAATTGAGTCTCTGACCGAGAATCTCACGATATCTCACTATAAATCACCAACTGTCTCCGGTTGAGAACAAATATTTCATTGGCTCTCGCTAGCTCTCGTTATATCTCACCATATCTCACCATATCCCACTATCTCTTCACCAACTGTAATTTCTTAACACCCTCCTCCAAGACCTTCAACTTCGTTTGCATCTCTTCTAAATCCTGGTTCAATCTGTTTCTTTCATTCACAATATTAGTTTCCCATTGTCTGAATCTCTGTTCCTCGGCCTTTACCTGTTCGGTAAAGAACTTCTTCAACGCATCTTCCTCTTCCTTGAACTTAGGGTTGTGGAGTCTTCTTGGTTTCTTGCTGAACGACTTCTTGACTTCTCCGTCCTCATCCTTTTCTTCCTCTTCTCCTTCTCCGCCGAGCTTCAACGATCTGAAAGTCTCGAAATGGAACTCGTTGGTAGACAAGATTAAGTCCAACATGTTGGTACGCAACAATAAACTTCTCAACTTCTTGAAGTCACAGTGTTGGTCGTTTTCAACCTCTACGAGACCCCATGGGTACTTTCTTCCTCTGACAAAGTTGCCGGGGCTGACTTCATACTCGTCTTCGGACCCGATGACTGCGAAAGGCATCGATTCAATGAGCTGCTTAGAGTGTTCGGCACTGGCAGGGTCGTCGAGTTCCAAAGGAGGAGTGTAGATGTTGATGTCTTGGGCCTCGATGATATCTCTTATCCTCGACTTGAACGTCTCAAGCTCCTTAGGGCTAAGGGTGTCTGACTTGGCGATGATGGGGATCAAATTGACTCTGGTAGACAAACGTTTCATGATCTCGATATCCAACGGCTTGAGCGAGTGTCCGGTAGGTCTGATGAAGTAGAGACACGCATGGACCCTCAAGTCCTTCTTGGTGCCTCTAGTAGGCTGTTGTTCCTGCTTCATGTAACTTTCATGCTGGTCGTCGATAAAGTCTACGATCGGTGTCCACGAGTCGTGGTTGTTGACGTTATTACCGAACCCTGGAGTGTCTATGATATTAAGACGGATCTTGAAGTTCTTTTCCTCAAGAACAGCACGCACAATGTCGATATCGACGGTCTGGTGGGCGGTGGTGAACTTCTGGTGACGTTCGCTGGGGTCCTGGTGAGTCTTAAGGGTTGACTGGAAGAGAGTGTTGATGAAGGTGGTTTTTCCAAGCCCACTTTCCCCTGCAACCATGAGCGTGAAAGTCGCTCCAGTCTTGGAGACGATTTTGTATCTGGATGTTAGTATGAACTGAAAGAACCGAAAAATAATTGAACAAATAACTGAAGTGAAAAATCAGTAAAATCAGTGAATTTGTAAATCGGACGAGGCATGCAGTGGACGAGTCGTCTGATCAGCTGTGATATTCAGTGTCCAGTGGAACGAATGGAGCTTTAGGACTCTAGGCAAAAATATGCGGCATAGTAGTAGCTTGTTAAGTTGTACGTGGTAAAGATTTCGGGTAGCTAGCTGGGAGACTTCACTAGATACGCTGCAGCTCAGTAAGATAATTATGGATCTACTTCCCGTGATTTATCAGCTCAGTAGAAGTATCGGTATATCTCCAGTAGAAGTCGGTGTTCCTGAAAAGTTCCGCTTGCGATTAAATCGCGTCATAAAATTCTGACACGGTACCTCGGCGGTCCATAAAGTCCATGAACTGGTAAAGTTGATCATCCTAAAGTTTTCCGGGTCGAATTAACCCAGAACTGCCGAAAGTCGCTAAGTTGACCAGGTTGACACGCTTTAACGATCTCTAGCCGATCTCCACGGATCCTTCCTGTTTTGATCCACACCTACTAATTCTGAGACTCGCCTGATACTCCCACTTATTTTCTAGCCAGCCTAACACTGGTCAAATCCATTCGTTGACGATTAAATCATATATCTCTTCTTTTCCTGTCCTAGTTGATCTGCCGTCGTCCAGTCTCGTCGTCAAACGACTTCGCCGCGATATCTACTCCACTGGACTTTCCGTGCGTAAAATTCTTCTTCTCATACATACCTCTGGTTTGGTAAATTTGCAATTCCAACTGGTTCTGGCATTGTACTGTAGTGGAGGAGTGTGGTGGAGTTGGTGAGCGAGACGAGGTTTGTTTATAAATTGATGCGACGTGGAGCGACATTGGCTGCGCACGACTCGGGAGGAAATCTTCAGGAGTGAGTAGTCGTGATTAGTGGAGGCTGAGCAGGCCCAAGCAGGTGTCTGAGGAAGTTGGGTAATGTTCAGGAGAGGGTAGCGAGGTATATAGGGAATGTTAAGGATAGTGGTGGTGATATTTGGTTACGAGTTGGTGGGTATTGCGACATTCAGGGGAGACGGAAGTATCATGAAATGTCGCGGGCGAATGTCGCATCGGGGCTGCAAGAATGGTATTAGGAAGCAATCAGACAGGGGGCCCTAAAAGGAGACCTAGAGAGGCACTGCGATGAGGAAAAACGGGGAGAGAGATACTGTGAGGATTTACAATGGGGAGATAGTTTCACGTGGAATACAGGGGGATTTGGGAAAACGCTCAGCCAGGCTTTAAGGGAAGCCTTTTAGGGAGGCTCTCTCAGAATCCAAGCGTCACTTGACTCTTAAGGACCTCAATGAAACACTCTTGAAGCCACATATAGACCCCTAATTAGCGGTACTTACCACTGTGTTAATCAACTCTACCTAATTTCTCTCTGGAACGTCCCTACAGACGCGAAAGTGCCACCATTTAGGTGCCTCCATTTGTTTTATAAAACCATTTACTTGATTTCAAATCCTGCTGGCTCCTTTATCAAACTGAGGGAGTGAAAATACTCTTAAGGGAAGGATTTGCTACTTCTGGGCCAACTTACTGATGGATTTGTTAAGAAAAAATGACAAAAATTACGTTTGGAGGTCTACATAGTATGCCTTTCAAGATCATACGTGTCACGTGACAATTAGTATGAACGTGACAATTATCACGTTTATTAAATTGCGCCCTTACGCACTAGAATCATGATAATGCAAAGATCCACTTAGTTTAATGATCATGCTTAGGTTAATTAGCAAGAATTGACTTCAAAAACTGCCAATCTTTACCAACCATTTATATAAATCGCACAACCTTTCATTACAACTTCTACAAGATTATACAAGGAGTCGTAAATTAACTAGATAATAATCTCAGAAATAGTCTGGTCACCACTTGGACGGCCCGATTCTAAACTGTCGCTAGCCCCATCAGTCGCATGGCTCCTGATATGAGTATTATAATCAACTTCGAACATCACCATAGGCGGTGCACCAGCAATTATAAACGACTTACTTCGATTAGTCATTGAATATTTCGCGAGAGATTGCTCACTCACAGATTTCAGCATAACCTCGGCTCCTCTTCATATAACATAAACAATAACACACTGACATCAGTAACAAAAACTCAAATCTATTCCTCGTCAACAGCATCGCCTTCTCGTGCAGGAGCTTTCGATTCAACTGGACCTTCGGACAAGTCAGTCCACAAAGTCAAATTATCTCTCAACAATTGCATGATCAAAGTAGAGTCTTTGTAGGAGTCTTCGGACAAGGTTTCCAAGTCAGCGACGGCATCGTCAAAGGCTTGTTTGGCCAAGTGGCAGGCTCTGTCTGGAGAGTTTAAGATCTCGTAGTAAAACACAGAGAAGTTCAATGCTAACCCTAATCTAATTGGATGGGTTGGTGGTAATTCTGTGACAGCGACATCTGAGGCGGATTTATAGGCTTCTAAGGATAAATCAGCAGCTTCTTTACGCTTTTCAGAAATGGCAAATTCAGCAAGGTAACGGTGGTAGTCACCCTTCATTTTGTAGTAGAATACCTTGGATTCACCGGTTTGAGCAGAAGAAATCAAGTGGTCGGTCAAGACACTGAGGATGTCTTCACAGATTTTTGATAACTCGGCTTCAATCTTACCACGGTAGTCTCTGATCAAGGAGACTTGGGTTTCGTTACCCTTGGCTTCTTCTTTCTGTTCAATCGATGAAACAATTCTCCATGAAGCACGACGGGCTCCAATTACGTTTTTGTAAGCTACTGATAATAAATTACGTTCTTCAACAGACAATTCTTGACCTGAAGAAGCAACTGCCTTCATATTTTCAACCATTTCTTCATAACGTTCAGCTTGTTCAGCTAACTTAGCAAGGTAAACGGAATCTTCACGTGAGGTAGACATGCTAAAGGTTAGTATTATGGACTTTAAAAAGCGACAACATGATTTACGCCTAGCACTAAATGAGTAAAGATAAATCAAGTCTATCATTGATCTGAATAATTTCGGAAATCTGGAGATAAATTTTCTGAAACCTTGAGTTCGGGACTACAATAATCTTTATGTATCCACTATTAATATCAGAGACTTATCCCATTAGATTTTACTCTTCACGCTTATTCAGACCTCGGATAGAAGGGATTTGGTTGAGGATCACTTGAATCGACTTAGAATCTCAGATCTTCTCCTTTGACATAGCAGTTCACTCAAAACTTTACTTTTGATTTTGGACTGAGGCTTAATCAACAACTAAACAATGGAATTCTCCCTAGCAATCGAGATTCCTGGCAGAATTCAAGCATCATTACCACAGTATTAATGCTCATAGTTTTCAGATCAAACGCTCAATAGTTCTGTGACTGCTTTGTTTATGGAGATAAGAATAATATGACAGGTTTTCTGACCGAAACGTTTACACCTGGGCGATATTCTCTGGAGGTAATGGGACAGTTAAATAGAAGCTGGCGGAGACACTTAGCTAAATATTGTCGCTACACACTGTCGCCGCTATCTTTTCCACTATTTTCTATCACCTGTCTAATATCCTCAGCCACGGCATGCTCCTGAATTCTAAAGCCATCAATCAATCACCAGAATGTGTCTCCCATCGTTCTTGGAGTCTCGGGTTATCGCTCCGGCGCTAAGGGGTCCTATCTCAAAATAAAAAATTCCAACCCTTGATCTGGTTGCTGTTGACAGACCCCCTGACGAATTGGAGGCCAACCATTGGTGCTAGAAACGTGCAAACTTCACATCAATTATCGATCGTCGCCACATATGACGGATCGTAGCCATACATACTTTAATAGGTTCTTATAGTGGGATAAAGCAGATTTATACTGTTGTAAACTGTTTGGAGGGAAAAGAAAGTCGCCGTTAATTTTTCCTCAGAGTTGTTGGTGTGTTGTGGGAGGTAACCTGTAAATTTTTCGACAACAATAGTGACGAGTGAGGATTGCAGGTTAGGGTGGTCACGCCCTTTTTTTAGAAGGAGTTTTATGTCAGATGATGGGCGGGTAGATTCCAAGGGACGGCAGGATCACGTAGGCTTGATATGGGGAGGTTGTCTTCATGTCTTAGTAGTAATCTATCAGGAGGCTCTTGCCACCCCTTCAATTCCTCTTATTGGTTGATATGTTTACATGTTGTATTGGTGCGGGTTTTGCTGGTTGGAATTTTACATGTTAAGATTTGCTAGTTCAGCCTAGAAGACAGAGACCATGTTAGAGATTACAGGTTTAGATAAGTCAAATTAAGGAACGGGGTGTTTGATAGCAGTTTAGGGTGAGTGTTTACAAGTCGGAATGGATAGGGATGGTTTTTGCAGGTTAGATGTGACACGTATTACATGTATTACATGTTAGGATAGGTAAGATATCTGTGAATCAACTTATTAATAGGTGAT